>ODAI013845652.1_pt1 | contig 21457 bp, 17 predicted proteins | sample 1539321 | NCBI WGS metagenome assembly ODAI01 (sample SAMN02144231, study PRJEB22623) | gut metagenome | biome: sheep rumen | host: Ovis aries | place: New Zealand | reverse complement strand
TCGGGGGCTATCGCGTGGGAAGTATAGTACGTTTTATAATACTTGCCGTAATACTATGCGCCTACGCTTTTGTGACGGGGCTGCCGGCCTCGGTAATACGTGCGGTACTGATGTTGCTCTTCATTTCATTCGGCAATCTCATAGAACGCGGTGGCAACAGCCTTAACACATTATGTCTGACAGCTTTTATAGTGCTCATGGCAGACCCTCTGGCGCTCTATACCGTGAGTTTTCAACTTTCATATTGCGCCACGGCAGCTATATGCCTTGCAATGCCATGGCTCAGCGAGCACGAACCAGACAATACGATAATGAGATGGCTATGGTATAGCATAGGAATGAGTATAGCGGCAAACATGGCTTCGATACCATTGACATTGCACCATTTCAGCGGTTTTTCTGCTATATCTTTACTCACATCACTGATTGTCATTCCATTAGCCGAAGCGGTGGTAATACTGTCAATTCTGCTGTTCTGTCTGTGCTGGAGTTCAATCATGGCGCATGGATGTGCCACTGCACTGACAGCACTACTCGGTTTTCAGAACTCCATAGTAAGCACGGTGGAACATTGGAGTTTGGCATATATCGACAGTTGGCTGTCATTAACAGAATGTGTGCTAATGCTGATAGCTTTCGCCTATCTGCTGACGATACTGTATTCCCGTAACCGCTACAAGACGTTCATTATATCCTGCTGCGTGTTGGTTCTTTTTCTCGCTTGTCGCTGCCGGCGCGTGATGCGGCATTCTGAGCGTGTGATTATCGAAAACAGGTGCGTCGTGGCTATCAAAGGTGAACGGATGCTGATTTGCGCCGAAGATAGTATGCGGGCAAATAAAGTGGCTGACTACTTTACAACCAAATATAACATCAGACATATCACTTATCGCATAGCTCGCAACAGCGGCTTTGAAATTAATGGCACGCGGTGGGTTGTAGCGAACGATAGTATGCTGCGCTATATGAGGTTCGCCGAGCCGTGGCAATGCGATAATCTGGTAGCCGGCAGACAAGCGGCAAGGATGAAGTGTGAGGAACTGATGAATATTTTCCGCACCGATACCATAAGAATTATGCCATCATTTTCGGCATACCGTAGGGATGAATTAGAAAGAACATGTGCTGAAAAGGGTATTGCAATATTAGAACACTGATGTATAATCAGTTTTTTTTTAGTAACTTTGTGATTCTGATAGACCTCTCGATGAAAATTTATCGCTACATATTTGCGGGAATACTATGCCTCACGTGCCTGACAATATTCTGTCAGGGGAAACTTGACCCCGTGACGGGTACTTTCGTGCGTGGCAGCGTTGTTATGCCGGCTGCTGATGAGGAACTACACGTCAGCAGCACCATGCTCCGTGCGCCTTTTATTCCTGATTATGGCGAGCTTCCGGGCGCTTGCCCCGAAGTTAATATTCCGGCACTATATATCAGCGGTCATACGCTGCCCCGTATCAATGCCGACTGCCCGGGCAGACCGGTAAGTATTCAGCCTTTCTTTTCCGTTAGCGGCGGACAACCAACCAGTTATCGCGTGGAAGCCATAGCCTATAATCCGCCAACTCCCGACCAGTCGCAGCTGTCAACAATAGACCAGGATGACAGATGGGCTATAGTGCAACAGTTGCCTTTCGGCTTCTGCTTCTACGAGAACACCTACACACAAGTGGCTATATGCGCCAACGGAATTCTATCGTTCAATGCCTCACAGGTTTCAGGTCAAAATGCCGGGTGGCGTACAGAACTGCTACCGCCGATACCAAGTCCCGATTATGACCAGCGTGGTGGCGATACGGGCTATGACGACCCGGGGGTGGTTGCAGGAAATGGATACAACTGGCTCAACGCCATATACGGCGTCTTTGAGGATGTTGACCCCAGCCGGGGTGGCACAATAAGCTATGGTGTTATAGGTCAAGCGCCATGCCGCATGATGATTGTTAAATGGGATCGTGTTCCGCTCTATAACAAAGACCGCATGGCACGCCTCTACGAGAGTTTCAGCATAGTGCTCTACGAAGGCTCGAACGTGATAGACGTTTATGTCGGCAGACGTAACCGCGATGCCGAATGGAATAGCGGCAACGGTATCATAGGAATACAAAACTCTGACGGCACGAAAGGCATCGCGGCTCCGGGCAGAAATAACGGCGACGTATGGAGCACGGTAATCAACGGTACCAATACCCCGGAAGCGTGGCGATTCATACCGGAGACGCAAAGCCAGGCACAATATACCATGAAGTGGTTTCGAGGCATGGGCACATCAGGCGAATACCTCGGGCAGGGCGATGAATACACATTCATGCCACGCCTCAACGCCGGCATGAGGGATACCGTGACGGTGGAATTGGTAATCAAGTCATGCAATGGAGATATCTATGACCTGCAGGACACCGCGGAAATCATATGGCCCGACATTGATGAGCTGGTCACAAGGCGCGACACGGTATGGATATGCCACGGAGAATCATATACTTATCGCGACTCAACATACCGCGATGAGGGCGTTTACTATGCCCACGGACCAAACGACGAATGTGATGACCCATCAGTGCTCGTGCTCAAGAAATATCCGCAATACAACACATCATTCACGGCTCATATATGCCAAGGCACACAATATGAGTGGGATAACGAATTATACGACACCCCGGGACCTCACGAACGACACTACACATCGCATGATGGGTGCGACAGTCTCGCAACTCTCAACCTCATCATCGATCCGGTATATAACATAGAAATCAACCACGCGATATGCCGAAACGATGTATATCTCTGGGATGGTATTGAATATAAGGAAAAGGGCGACTATACACACTACTACCGCAGCGTCAGCGGATGCGACAGCACCGTTACCACACACCTGACGGTAAACCAAACATTCAATATCAACCTCAACCTCACAATATGCGATAACAAGACCTATCATTGGCTTGGTGAGACCTTTAACACACAAGGACACTACACCCGCACCCTACAAACTGTCAATGGCTGCGACAGCGTGGTGACGCTCAACCTCGCCCTCAACCCAACTCATCATACCATAGAGCGCGACACCATCAATTTCAACGAGACACTGACATGGCGAGGCAGAGAACTGACAAACGGCGGAGCATATCACGATAGCTATCAGAACCGCTTTGGATGTGACAGCGTGATAACCATGCAACTACACCGGTATGAGGACTTCACATGGCAATACAAAGCCGAAGATATCTGCGCCGACCAGAAATCTCTGGTTACGGAGATGCAAGTCGAGAGCGGAATTATCGACAGCTTGAGCATAGTATTCGACGAACACTCCGCGGCTGTCGGATTTCGAGACACAGCGCTGGCAACAACCGGCAGACTTATGACACTAACCATCCCCGTACCTCGCAACCTGAGAGCGGGATACTACTCACTACGGGCACAATTCTTCCATCGCAAACACATGATAAGCGAGCAAACGCTAACTATCACAGCATTGTACCCTGCTTCGGTACTCGAGCAGAAATGGGACGACTTCGTGGGAGTACTCACAAACAAATACAACGGCAACTACGACTTCACGGCATTCCAATGGTATAAGGACGGCGAACAACTGTACGGCGAAACAGGCTCCTACATCTACCAACCGCTACACTACGGCTCGGCATACCAATGCTTACTCACCGACAGCGAAGGTCTAACACTGATGACATGCCCACTCATAGCTACCGAAAAAGCCCAAATATCACTCTACCCGACACTGCTCAGCGCAGGAGAGATGATGACGGTTATCACAGAATCACCATCACGAGTTACCGTTTACAACGCTATAGGACAACAAATTTGCGTGGCGGATATCACATCCGGCAACAATAGCGTCACGGCACCGCGGCACCGCGGCACATACATCGTTGACGTACGCAGCCTTGACGGCAATCATAGACGACGCTTTAACCTCCTCGTACGTTAAACCATAATCGGCCTTTGACCTAATAAAGGGTTGATAATATATACTATAAATACCATTTGCTCTTACTCAAATTCTAATGTCCGATTTGTATTAACCTCATGAGATACCTGACCGCAACACTCATCTTGCTGCTCATCACGGCTTCCACCCTTGCCGACACATGGCTCGGCGGGGATCTGCGCATGAGTTATGCCGGTCAGCGATTCGATATGCCTTTCGCGAAGCCCAAAGCGGGCATAAGCCCCGAAACGGGCTTCACAATAGAAGTACAACACCGACATTTCCTCTTCTCCACGGGTCTGACGCTGGGATACGCCATGCGTAATATCGCCGTTGAAGACCGCGAATTCAACTACCTCATGCTCGATACCGAAGGCGTGGAATTCATCTATACCGGACAAGTCACCGGCCGCCGTGACAAATCACATAACCTCAACGTCAACATACCGCTGCTCTTCGGTGCCGAACTATCGAGGCACGTACACCTGCTTGCCGGCGCACGCATACGACTCGCGGTAAGCGGTTCTACACGCCAAAGCGCATACCTCGCCACGGTGGGAGACTACGACCGTTACTACGACCTGCTGCACGATATGCCTAACCACGGATTTCATAGCAAACAAAAAACAATATCAAGCAACAGTATCACAGAACGCACCGACGTCAGCCTCTATGGCGAAATAGGCTACTGGTGGCACTTACGACAAGCAACATACGGCTCTACGGCTATCAAATTCCGAATAGCGGCATATGCGGAATATGGACTGCTGGACACAAGAGCTAACAAACAATTGGGACTGCTAAACGATGTCGATACAAGCCACTATATGGACATCAGCATGAACTACGCACCTAACAGCACCGAAGCTGCAGCACCTAAAATTAATAACTATAACATAGGTATCCGCTTCGCAATCCTATTCCGCATTCACCAATCACCACGATGCAACTGCAGTTACTAAAAGATATTCTCGATTTACCGAAATCTCGGAATATCGGGAAATCGAGCCGCCATTTGACATTAAGAAAAGAAGTCGTGATGTCAAAAAAAAATCGTAACTTTGTGCCGTAGTTTTTCAGCTCCTGTAGTTCAATGGATAGAATAGAAGTTTCCTAAACTTTAGATTCGGGTTCGATTCCCGGCGGGAGTACAAAAAAAGTTGTGTTTCGATATACAAAAAAATCACAAACTAAATAATAGGATGTTATCAAGGTTATGGATGTAAATAAGTTGTAAGTAATAGTAATAGCATATTATATATCACTTTACTTCAAATCATTTTTCATTCATTAATAAAAAGAGGGCTGACATCTGCTTTAGACGTCAGCCCTAACATTTTCCGGTAATGATTATAATATCAAATACTGATATCTATCTGTTGTAGTATTTCCTGATATATCGGCACCGATATTTTGCTTCCCATGGTTTGTATGACCTTGCTGGCTACGAGCGCCGCATACTGTCCGCATTTATACACAGGCATTTTGTTGGCTATGCCAAACAGGAAACCAGCGGCATAAAGGTCACCGGCACCAGTTGAGTCCACGCACTGAACTTTTATAGCGTCTATTACGCTCTTTCCCTCATCGGAAAGTATCAGGGAACCTTGAGCACCGAGTTTCACAATAGAGATTTTCGGTGTATTACTCTTGCTCTTGAGCAGGTCGTAGATGAAATTAAGCGCCTGATCAGGGTCTTCGGTCTGGGCTATGGCCTTGGCCTCCATCTCATTGGCAAAGACGATATCAACATAGTTGCGAATCAGCTGGAGCATAAAATCACGTTCTTCGTTTACGATATTATAACTCGCAAGGTCGATGCTGACAATGAGTTTTGCCTCATGTGCCATACGCATGGCTTTTTCTATTAGCTTATGATTTTGAACCAGATAGCCTTCAAGATGTAGCATCTGATAACCATCAAAAGTCTCTTCAGTGATGTCATGGGGTTGCAGGTTGCATGCCGCCCCGAGATAGGTACACATAGTGCGCTCACCATCAGGGGTTACAAGCACCGTACAGTTACCCGAACCGAGCAGGGCATCGGTATGCAACAGCGGTTCAGCACCGGATTCTATAATCTGCTGCTCATAAATCTTACCAATAGCGTCGTCACCTATCTTACCAAGAAATGCCGCCGGAGCTCCGAGACTCGCCATCCCGCAAATGGTGTTGGATGTGGAGCCGCCAGCCACAATGGCGGGAGTCGTATTCTGAAATAGTGTGGTAATACGTTTGGAAGTATTGCCATCGACAAGCTGCATTGAACCTTTGTTAACTTGAAGTTGTTCAAGCTGATTATCGGAAATTTTGAGTAAAATATCGGTCAATGCATTGCCGATGCCAAGAATTTTCTTCATTTTTTTTATTTTTTTTTGCAAAGTTATTGTTTATTTCAGAAAAAACCTATACCTTTGCACTCGCAAACGCAAAAAAAAGTAAAATTTTGCTTCCTTAGCTCAGTCGGTTAGAGCATCTGACTGTTAATCAGGGGGTCCTAGGTTCAAGTCCTAGAGGGAGCGCGGTGGTGGTAGACACCTGATTTGAGTTTTTTCTCGGTCAGGTGTCTTTTTTTACACTGTCAAAGCTGGTTTTTTCATAGAAAGTAGAAAAACTAAGGGAACTAAAAATACTATAATCATTCAATTAATCATCATAAACCCATAGACTGATATGCTTCGTATTGATATTCTCTCCGCCGTACCCGAACTGCTGGAAAGTCCTCTCGGGCATTCCATTATACGACGCGCCATCGATAAAGGTCTGGCACAAGTCGTGGTTCATAACTTGCGCGACTACAGCACCGACGTCAAGCACCACCGTATTGATGACTACGCTTTTGGTTTCTCGGCAGGAATGGTGATGCAGATAGAGCCCATTGACAGGGCTATCAGCGCTCTTAAGGATGAAAGGGATTATGACGATATAATATACATGAGTCCCGATGGCGAACCTTTTACGCAGTCGGTAGCCAATCATCTCAGTCTAAACCACAATTTGATATTGCTCTGCGGTCACTACAAAGGCATAGATCACCGTATTCGCGAACACTTGGTGACGCGTGAAATCACCATAGGAGATTACGTCCTTACGGGAGGTGAGTTGCCTGCAGCGGTTATTACCGATGCTGTGATACGTCTGCTGCCGGGCGCCATGAGCGATGAACAGTCGGCGCTGACGGACTGCTATCAGGACAACCTGTTGGCGCCTCCGGTATATACGCGACCCGCGGAATATAAAGGATGGCAGGTGCCGGAAATACTGCTCAGCGGAAACGAGGCGAAAATTATGGACTGGGAACATGAGCAAGCACTGATAAGAACACGATTGCTCAGACCTCAACTTCTCGAAGAAGAACAATAAACACCGTAACACGTAACTAAGTACTCAAAAAAAATATCAATACTAAATCAACGGAACATGAATGATTTTGTACAGCGCATCATCGATTCCTACTACGATGATAATCCCGAGTTGAAAGAAATCCTCATACGTCATAGCACGTCAGTGCGCGATATGGCGCTATCCGTTGCCGCACACCACCCCGAACTGCATGCCGACACGGAAATTCTTGACAACGGCTCCATGCTTCACGACATAGGCATAGTATTCTGCGACGCGCCGGGCATAGGGTGCCATGGTACGCATAGGTATATACTGCACGGCAGGCTGGGAGCCGAACTGCTGCGCGAAGAAGGGTATGAGACATACGCGCGGATTGCGGAAAGACATACAGGAACGGGAATAACAATGCAAATGATAGAACAGCAGCACCTCCCACTACCCAAAAAAGACTTCTCGCCGGAAACGATAGAAGAGAAAATTATATGCTATAGCGACAAATTTTTCTCAAAAACTAATCTGCAACATACCAAAACCGCAGAAGAAGTCAGAAAAAGTCTTGCCAAATTTGGTGAAGAAAGCGTACACAGATTCGATATTTGGCACGAAATGTTTTCCTAAATGACATTTTTTTACTACGAAACGATTGTTGCATTGCCAGATTTTTTTTATATTTGTAAATGCGTTGTTATGCGTATCAGTATACGCGATATCGACAACGTCTTTAATGCCTTGAAAAACAAAAAATTTTAGTTTATAATGAAATTAGTATTTACTATCAGCTACCGGACCTATTGGGGTCAGGAGTTGTGCATTGTTGGTAACGATGGTGTTCACCAATGGACCGAAAAGCGTCCTCTTGTCATGTCATGCTCCGATGGCGAGCATTGGCATGCCATGATAGAGATGCCCGGAGATTCTGACACACTATCATACCGTTACGCTGTTCGCCATACTGATGGTTATTTTCTCTACGAACAAGGTCACGAACGTGTGCTGCGCCTCGCCGGCAGTTCCGACATCGAAATCCGCGACCACTGGCGCGACCTCACTCTGGATCACACCTATGGCAGCAAAGCCTTCGTGGGAGCACTATTCAGCCGCGAGAAAAAACGCGTAAAACTATCAGCACGTGCCAATGTGGAGTTCATCATTAACATCCCGCGCGTGGAACGCGGACAGGGTGTTGCCGTAGTAGGAAACATTCCGGAACTGGGATTGTGGGACATGAACCACAAACTCATCCTCGATGGCGGAGAATACCCCGTATGGAGGGGTAGCATAACCCTTCATGCTTCAGCCGAGTCACCTACAGAATTTGAATACAAATACGTCATATATGACGTATCCACGGGCAATGTCATAGACATGGAATGGGGCGATAATCGTCGTGCCTGCAATCTGCCGTCACGCTCGCGAGTCATGCTCTGCGATGTTAATTTCCGTTATACGCAAGGCTCATGGCGCGGCGCGGGAGTGGCAGTGCCTATCTTCAGTCTGCGCAGCCAAACGGACTTCGGAACAGGAGAGTTCCATGACCTGAAAATGCTTGCCGACTGGGCGGCGGCGACAGGGCAGAAAATGATTCAGACACTGCCTATCAACGACACTACGCTGCTACACACCTTTAAGGACTCATACCCCTATAACGCAGTGTCGGTATTCGCGCTGAACCCGCTCTACATACACCTCGACGACTGCGGAGACCTCAATGCCCTTGGACTCAAAGAACGTTACGACGCTCGAAAACAGGAACTCAACAGCCTGAACATCACCGACTATCAGACAGTAGTGGACGAGAAGTGGTTCTTCCTGCGCTCTATGTATCCGGCTGTGAGCAAGAAAGTCTTCGCCTCGGCAGACTATAAACGCTGGTATGATGACAACAAAGTATGGTTGGCGCCATACGCCGTTTTCTCCTACCTACGCGACGAATACGGCACCCCCGATTATCGCCAATGGCCCAAATACAAAAAATACCGCCCGCAAGACGTGGAAACATTGTGCAACCCAAAGAACAAAGACTATGACAAGATAGCTATTCATTTCTGGGTGCAGTATATGCTTGACCGCCAGCTGCGTGACGCCGTGGATTACGTTCACAGCCGCGGAGTGGCTATCAAGGGCGACATACCCATTGGCATCAGTCCCAATAGCGTTGACGCGTGGATGTACCCCACACTTTTCAACCTGCAATGCTCTGCCGGAGCGCCACCCGACGACTTCTCAATAAGCGGACAGAACTGGGGTTTCCCAACATATAACTGGGACGTCATGGCAAAAGACAACTACGCATGGTGGCGCCGTCGCTTCCAAGTCATGAGCAAATATTTCGACGCATACCGCATAGACCATATCCTCGGCTTCTTCCGCATCTGGGAGATGCCCAAGAGCGCCGTATGGGGACTGACAGGATGCTTCTCACCGGCACTGCCATACACCATTGACGAACTGCGCGAAAAAGGCATACAACTCAGCGAAGACAGAATGCTCAGACCATACATACGCCCATGGTTCATACAGCAGATGTTCGGCGACAGATGGATGCAAGTCAAAGAAACATTCTTCGAAGATAGCGGCTATGAAATGTTGCGCTTCCGCGAGCAGTTTGACACACAGCGCAAGGTTGAAGCCTATTTCAAAGAACACAACCTCAATGACGACGAAAGCCTGTATATCCGTAATTGCCTCTACGAACTCCATTGCGAAGTGCTGTTCGTGCGCGACATTCACGACCCCAACCGCCTGCATCCGCGTATCTCCATGATGCAAAGCCGTACATACAAAGAATTGTCGGATTACGACAAATGGCTGCTCAGCCAACTCTATAACGACTTCTTCTACCACAGGCATAACGACTTCTGGAAACAGTCGGCAATGCGCAAACTGCCAACTCTGGTATCTTCCACGGATATGCTCGTATGCGGTGAAGACCTCGGTATGGTTCCGGAATGTGTGCCGGACGTGATGCATGCCCTGCAGATCCTCTCGCTGGAAATACAACGTATGCCCAAGAACCCGCGCATAGAATTCGGACACCCCAACGACGCGCCATACCTCTCTGTATGCACCACAGGCACCCACGACACCAACCCGCTAAGAGCCTGGTGGGAAGAAGACCGCGGACGCACACAGCGCTACTACAACTACGTGATGGGCTGGTGGGGCGAAGCTCCGGAACATTGCACACCGGAAATAGCAGAAGCTATCGTCAAGCAGCATATCTACAGCCCCGCCATGTGGGTCATACTGCCACTGCAGGATTGGCTCGCCGTGAACGGCAGGGTAAGACTTCCGGACCCCAACGCGGAACGTATCAATGTGCCTGACAATCCCGACAACTTCTGGTGCTATCGCATGCACCTCACGCTCGAAGACCTTGTGGCTGACAAGGAGTTCACCCGTCAGATGTATGAACTGATAGACATCAGAAGATAAATCAATAATACTCATTTATACCAACAAGAGCCGACACACGTGTGCCGGCTCTTGTTGGTATAAATGAGTTCCTATAAGTCGAGATGCAGGCGGAAACGCACACCCCAAGTGGGCGAAGAATGGTCAGAACGGTTAGTGAGACGCCATACAAACAGCAAATCAGCAACACTAAGGATATTACCTATGCCAAAGCCCGCCTCAGCATAAGGCTTTTCCATTTCCATATAATTAACAGGAAAGGGTATGACGTCGGCATGATGCTGTTTGAGAGTGCCGTACGCGGCTTTGAAAACTATCAACTCACGGAGTTTGAGACGATTGATACCCGGAATAACATTAAATAACAAGCCCTGCATATTCCATAGTACATGCAACTCAGCATAGGCATCCGCAGTATAATGAAAATTATTGAGCAACGTAAGTCGATAGCGGTCAAAGGAATATGTCTCGTTGCCATAGAAGGCATTGAGCAGAGGATATGGCACCGCACCTATTATCCTGCCCACCTGCAGGGCATAGTGTATCCTGCCCGCCATTCCGGCCGAGATATTTTGCTGCAAAGTGGCATGAAGCCGGGCGTAAACCCTGTAGCGCTGACTACAAAGCTGATACAATCCCAATTCAGCACCGAGGCTGATAATAGGTTTCTTGCCATATAAGTAGATACGCTGTTGATGTATGCGCAACTTACGGTCGTCAAAACTGAAACGCATGGAAAGCAAGGCAGTATGATGGTTAAAATATTCATACTGACCATATTTATGATACACATACAATCCCTCGTCATCGAATGCACCCATTGCCGTCTGACCGATATTGAGTTCCGCATTAAGCTCGATGTTAGGTGTGATGTCGTGCATGGTATAGAGCGTAACATGGCGGTGTGGATTATAATCAGTAGTCTTTGCCATGAAATTGAGTAGTGAAGTAGTCAAATCTCCAAAACCTCGCCCACGGCGATTTTCAAGCAGAAAATACTGAAAAGTATGCTGCCCTATGCGACCATAGTCGTCAGTGACCCTGACACCGACAAGATGACGCAACTCTGTGGGAGTCTGGTACTGCACATAGGCGCTATACTTCCAACCGCGGTCGCGAAATCCGTAAGCAACATAACCACCTATTACCCAATCCCTCATCAAACGCTCACTGGTGCGAAGCGGTATGCCGATACGAAAACGCTCCTGCTTATTAAAAGAAAACAACTGAAAGATATCACCAACATCAACATAACCTGCCGGCATGTGATATGTGAGCAATGTAGTGCCGGCAAATGACAAAAAACGCATGAAACGTGTCTTGCTGATACTGAGGATTACGCTATCGGTAGCATTAGCGAACTTCTCATCGGTGGTGTCTGACGGCAAGATATCAGAATTATGCACCAGGCGCGAGCGGGCATACAAGGTCGGTATTTTGCGAAACGCGCTATCCTTGTGCATAACAAAATCAAGAAGCATCTGGCGACGCTCATCGGTTATGCTTCCGTCAGCAAAAGTTTGCGACAAACTCAGCTGCCTGACAATATTGATATTGGCGGTAGATGGAATTGAGGCACTAAGCGACGTAATCTTACACTTTGCCGAATCAATCAGAACTTCGCCGTTGAACGATAGGGAATATGGATTTTTTGTACGGAAATGGACGGTGTAAATCTTATTGCCATCGACATTATCGGTGCTGTCAGCAAGATAGAAGTTATACCATCTGCGTGCCGTAGGCGATAAGGGATTTGGGCAAGCATTATTACCTATGAGCAACGATTTATCGGTGAAATCGATATTTTGCAATACAGGGGTAAGCAGCGACTCGTAGCGCACAGCTGATAACACCGCCGAGGTAGTATGAGACGGAGTATGATGATAGACAGGAATAAGACTCGTTGTGTCGTCATAATTAGCGAATATCTTCTTCCAGAACTTGCGCTGTGCTAAACCGGCGTCAAGATTATTGATATATGCTGTAGTATATGCCGACGTCGTAGTATGCTTATTCATACCATCAGCCGCGGCACGGAGCAGCAGGTAGGCATCATCATTTCTTTTGGGTAAAACAACAAGTTGGTCGAGCATCTTGGGTTGCGGTCGCAACGAGACATGCAGAGCGGCTTGCTGAAATGGTTTAATACGCACCGTGATAGGTGAATAACCAATAGCGGATATGTCGAGGATATGCGCCGCGCTGTCGGTGCTGGTGAGGATATAAAAACCATCAGCATCTGTTGCCGCACCATCAGTGCTATGACGCAAAACAATATTGGCATTGGCTATCGGCTCACCGGTAGTGCGGTCGGTAATCTGACCCATAACCATCGTTTGCTGCGCCATAGCGCAACTCACACACGCCAATACCAGCAAACAAATGCCGAGTATGCGAACTAAAATATGTGACGTATTGACAACGATAAATCAGTCTGCGCTTACTATCTGCTGCAATTCCTCACCCATGATGTTGAGAAACTGCTTGCAGTAATTGATGAGTTCCTTGGCGCGCCGCGCTCCGGCGGCATATTCTGTCATGGACATAGCGCCCTGACGCTGCATGGTATCAAGCAACTGCTTGAGTTCTGCCATAGCGGCATCGTATTTCTGTTCGTCTTTGCGAGTCATGAGAGTGAACTGTTATACCAATTTTCGAGTTGTTTATTAAAATCCTGGCGGTTGAGGGTTTGAGCCCAATGCTTGACCTGCTCGGTCATGGGAACGATATCTATCGTTACTTCGCGCTTTTTGTGAAACAGACAATAACCGGTAAACATCTTGATGATGCTCACAAGCAGTGTGGTGGCAAAAACAGGAGTGCGGTTCTTGCCCTTGCGACTCCAACTGCTACCCCACAAGCCATTGATATGAGCCAGCAGAACTGTCGTGTTATCGGGCAACTGGCGACACACATTATATGCCAACTGACGGTTACCAATCGTTTCGCGACCATCGGTGGTTATATGACCTGAAGGATATACAAGGATATTGTCACCGGCACGGAGAGTATCAAGTATGATGTTATTGAGCCTTTCCGCCTGTTCCACACCGTCGCGGTGCTTCTTGAGGTTAGGCACGGGCACGGCATTGAGCATGTTGAGTATGCGGCTCGTGGCGTCGGTGATGAAGTATGCCTCGTCGACCAGCGGCCGGAGCTGCATGTCATAGAGTTCGGAGAATATGAGCATCGGATCCATAACAGCCTGATGGTTAGGCATGAGCAAATGAGCACCGGGCGTGCGTAAATGCTCAAGACCGGTAAACGTCACATGATAGCGACGGCGCCACAGGATATGGCAGGCATAACATACCATCGGACGACAACGAAGCACAATATACCATGGCACACAGAAAAACACTAATGACGCGAAAAGATAAATATAACGCACCGGCAAAAACCATGTTATCAGGGCAAAAGTGGCACTGGCAAGCAAGATAAAGATAAAGCTCACCTGATTGAAATACGCGAGAATGGTATTGAGCTCCGAACCACGTACAAGACGCTGAATTTCCGCATCAAGAGGTATCTTGAAAAAGCCACAGACAAAAGACATCACAAACATCATCACACCAAAAAACCAAGGACTCATCTTAACAGCGAATATCATGAACAGTAAGAACGATATTCCCCAACCCAGATATGGAACCCAACCAAGCAAAAAATGTTTCTTACCAACATAACCAGCCATCACACAGCCAAGACTGATACCTATCGCCGCGGCGCATAGCGTGAAACCTGTGGTCATGGAATCCATACCAAGAGCCTGCTGACAATAGATAAGAACAGATATCTGCACAGTGGCAGCAAGCCACCAAAATACCGACAGAGTGTAAATAATAGGATTAAGACCGGGATATTTCTTTGCTTTTTCATGGCTCTGACGCAAAAATGCGATAGGGTTGACACGGTCGCGGGAATGAGTACGCTCCTCGTTGGCGCGAATAGTCAACGAATGAAGCAAACCAAGAATAGCAAATACCAACAACAGAATATACTGCGTCAACGGCGATGTTGTATCTACCACAACACCGGCTATCACCGTACCCATCAACATAGCAAAGAAAGATATGGACTCCATACCACCCATGCCACGCGACACATCATCAACACCGCCTATCTCACGAACCAGACCATACTTGGCAGGAGAGTAGAGAGATGACTGAAGACCCATCAAAAACAACGCGAGAATTACTACCGCTATGCTCTTATACACAAAACCTAAAATAGCTATCAACACTATCGGCAACTCAACCAACTTGGCAACCTGAACTATACGACGCTTACTGTAATGCTGAGTTAGGCGACCGGCAAGGGGGGAACAAAAAACATAAGGCAAAACAAGCATGGCAGCGGCAATGCTAACAACCAACGACTGATACTGCTCATCAACCCACTTGATAGCAACAAAACAAGACAATGTCTTAAGAAAATTGTCGTTAATAGTACCCCAAAGATTGGTAAGATATAAAGGATGATAATTATAGGTGTTAGATTTCATGTCACGTAAAATCAGAAATGCAAAATTACGAAATTTTTAACACTTGGGAAAATTTACTTTTTTTCGTACCTTTGCATCATGACAGAAAAAAAACGCTTTATAACCACCGATGCCTCATGTTTAGGAAATCCCGGAATTTTGGAATATCGAGCTGTTTGGGGCGATACACATCAGGTAATATTTAAGCGCGGACCTTTTCGCGACGGAACAAATAACATCGGAGAATTCCTCGCATTGGTGCTCGCACTAATATGGTGCGATAATAATGGCTTGAAAGACACAACCATATACACCGATAGCGTAACCGCAATGGCATGGGTCAGAAAAAAGAAAATAGGAACAAAATTACAGAGGACAGAACATAATGCAGTGCTGTTCGACGCTATGGCTAAAGCACTTGACTGGCTCAAAACACATGAGTATCACAACTCAATCATTAAATGGGATACGGACAACTGGGGTGAAATACCAGCCGACTACGGCAGAAAATAACAAAAAAAAATTCCAAAAAACGAGTAAGCTAGAAAACCAGAATAACTAGAAAAACTAGGAAATCTAGAATAACTAGAATAGCTAGAAAAGCTAGAAAAAGAAAACAGGTCATTGGATTTCTTCCAATAACCTGTTTTCTTTTACTATTATTAGCGATGATTTATTTGACAAGATGTAAAGTGTCGGAAGCAATCATCAGTTCCTCATCGGTAGGTATGATACATACCGTGACTTTACTTTCCGGTTTCGAGATAACTATTTCTTCTCCGCGGGTGCCTTTGTTCTTTTCGGTATCAAGCACTACTCCCATAAATTCCAAACCTTTTGTGGACTCTTCACGGCATTGCCACTGATTTTCACCAACACCGCCTGTGAATAATATTATGTCCACACCACCCATTGCCGCGGCATAGGCTCCGATGTATTTACGAATGCGGTAGAAATACATTGCCAAAGCGAGTTTGGCACGCTCATTACCTGCCTCCACGGCAGCATCAATCTCGCGCATATCACTGCTGACACCAGAAATACCAAGCACACCGGACTTTTTGTTGAGAAGATTGCTAACACCTTGTGCATCAAGATGTTCTTTCTCCATCAGAAAACTGATTGCGCCACCATCGACATCTCCGCTACGTGTTCCCATTATAAGACCTTCAAGAGGTGTCAAGCCCATTGATGTATCAACACATTTGCCATGATCTACGGCGGCTATTGAAGCACCGTTACCTATATGGCAGGGGATGATTTTCTTATCTTTAATATCCACACCGAGGAAGTCACATACGCGTTGCGAGACATATCTGTGACTTGTTCCGTGGAAACCATAACGACGTACGCGGTATTTCTCATATAGTTCATAGGGCAAAGCATACATATAAGCGTATGCCGGCATTGTCTGGTGGAATGCCGTGTCAAAAACGCCTACTTGAGGTATGTTGGGAAGTAACTTCGCAACAGCGTCAATACCTTTGCGGTTTGCGGGGTTATGCAGCGGGGCAAGGTCATTGCAAGCCTCGAAAGCCTTGAGAACTTCATCGTTGAGAACCACGGACTCGGCAAAACGTTCGCCACCATGAACCATACGATGACCCACGGCGTCAAGTTCCGTGAGACTCTTCATGGCACCATACTCAGGATGAACCAGAGCGTCAAAAATCATCTGAACGCCTTTGGTATGCTCCGGTATGTCATCTTCAATAATCTTCTTGTCACCATTAGGCAACGTGAGTTTCAAAAAGGCACCCGGCAAACCTATTTTCTCTATTCCGCCCTGGGCCAACACGGAATTATCAGACATATCGAACAGTTTGTACTTTATTGACGAACTGCCACAATTTAATACAAGAATTTTCATGATAAAATTATGATTGTTATTTATTAAAGGCAAGCGGCTACACAGCACTTTTTATACCGGGTAGTCGCTTGTCTTCTATTGTGATTGCATTGTATTAGTAAGATGTACGCTGCACTGCCGCGTAACTTATCTTCAGCGCATAAGCTCTGCGCAATGCCTGCTTGATGTCACCGATGATACCCATGCGAGTGTCTTTGTCGGCCTTGATACTGATGGTCATGAGGTTTTGTTCATCCTCGTCCATAGCCGAACGTTCGCGAACAACATAGTCCTCTATCTGCGACACGTCAGCAAAAGCGTCATCGAGTTGGAGACGGGTCTCCGAACCGAACTGCTTACGGAACTCCTCAGTAGGAGTACCTACATATACATAGCGTGTCAAAGATTTCTTCTCGAGCTTCTGGAGTTCGGTAGCCTCCGGCGGGTGGATGGTAACCTTGTATGTCACCTCTTTCATCGATGTTACTGTCATGAAGAAGAACAGTAACATGAATATGATGTCAGGCAGTGATGATGTATTTATGGCGGGCATTTCTTTTTTGCCGCCGCGACGTATTTTAGCCATTCTTCTTTCCTCCGTAGTTTTTAGGTTCTGCTTCAGATATCTTCTGCGGATAGACTTTTTGTATTGCTTTTTGCTGGTCTTCTTCAAGATCCTCATAGAGGTGTCCGAAGCGTTCCATAGCAAGTCTGTTACGCAGTTCGTTATAGGCTGCCACTAACTCATTTTGCACCAATACGTATGCTTGGTACTGAGTGTCAACGTCGTTTTGTACTGATATCACATGGTCCTTAGTGAACGTCATGGCTCCAAGCAGGGGAATTTCCTCTGTCGTCTTTTCAGGCAGGTTAGGGTCATCGGCGGGGTTGTCAATAAACTCTATGGCTTTAGCCCTAAGCTGCGAAACATCAATCTGCTGACCTTGAACGAGAAGTTCATTCTGGCTGTTTATCTTTACGATAAATATGTTGCGCTCCTTGATCTCGTTCTTCTGACTCTTGGCGTCAGGAGGCAGCGGAGGCGGCAGACGGCGGGAAAGACCCTGAGAAACATCCATTGACGTGGTCACCAAGAAGAATATGAGCAAGAGGAATGAGATGTCAGCCATGGAGCTGGCATTAATCTCTTGCATTTTACGTTTCTTTCTTTCGGCCATTGTTTGGTTGTTTTTTGATTGTTTATTTTTGTATTTTACCGTAAACGGCTCCGCAGATGATAGCGAGCACCGTTATTGCCACGAGGGAATAAATACCGTAGATGATCATGTCTGTGGCTTGAGCCCAGAAGCCCACGTTGTCATGGCCCTCATAGCCGATTATCTTCATTTCTGAAGGATCACCAAGGAACCAGCAGATAACGAATAACAGTACGAACAAAGCCAGAGGGATTAGCGAAAGGCCGGCACCCTTGGGGTCGTTCTTGGCTTTCGAGGCATAGCCGTAGCACACTGCGCACAGCGTCAGAATAACGGCGATTGCCGTGAAGGCATAGCACACATTGAGGAAAGTGTTTGTAAACGCAGGTACAGGAAGTACATCACCACCAACCTCGTGGACGCCGTCGTTACCCCCGAAGAAGAACAGCAGGGAAGCGACTACTGCCACTAACATCAGGCAGTACATCGCATATTTTGGCAATTTTTCTGTTAACATTACTTTTTACTTTTTAGAGGTTAGGGGATGATGCTTATTTTTTCTTGCTGTACTCAGTCACGATGTCAAGAAGGCTGATTGATGCGTCTTCCATTTCGTTAACCAAAGACTCAATCAGAGAGAGGATATAGTTATAGAACAACTGAAGGATAATGGCTACGATAAGTCCCCACAGGGTTGTCAACAGTGCCACCTTGATACCACCGGCAACAACGGTAGCGCTGATGTCACCAACTTGCTGGATTTTATCGAACGCCTCAATCATACCGATAACGGTACCCATAAATCCGAGAGAAGGAGCGATAGAGATGAACAACGTAATCCATGAAAGGTTCTTCTCGAGCAGACCAAGCTGAACACCACCATACGATGACACTGTTTTCTCAACAACATCAAGACCCTCGTCATAGCGGCTTAAACCCTGATAGAATATCGAAGCCACGGGACCGCGAGTGTTGCGGCATACTTCAAGAGCTTTCTCAATACCACCTTCATTGAGGGCATCCTCAACGTTTTTGAGAAGTGTTTTAGTGTTTGTTTTTGAGAGTGTGAGATAAAGAATACGCTCGATGCAGACTGCAAGACCGAGGATCAGCGCCAAAGCCACAAGAGCCATAAAGAAAGCGCCACCTTCGATGAATTTCTGCTTCAGGGCTTTGTGCATACCCTGCTCTGCCGGAGCCTCGGCTTCTGCTACCTCTTCGGCAACAAGAGCTTCGTCATTCTGCTCAACTACCTCCTCTGCGGGAGCCGCGGGAGCGTCTTGAGCTACAACTTGGGTGGGAGCACCGAAATTTACCAGTGCTGCCAATGCAAACAATGCAAATAGTTTTTTCATGTCGTTTAATAAATTTATATTATTTGATTATTGTTTTTCAAGGTCTTAACAATTAATGACCATGCGCCGCAGCGCACTTATCTACACTTTACGGCTTCAAAGTTACTAATTTTTTTTCGTAACAACATAATTATTCTCAAAAAAAATCACTTTTATTGCTACAAACGCGATAAAACAAAAGAAGACCATGTCATCATACACGGTATTCTTAATGCAGGTTTTCAAATTATATTTGATCATATAGTGCCGCGGCGATTCCAATACTCAACCACGATATATACATCAGATTGAATAAAAAGTCACCTATCAAAAAAAAGCGCCATTTTTATTCTCTGTTGGAAGAACTCTATAAAAAATATATCAAGGAACACTTTGCTGTACAATACAAGTAAGTGTTGGGCAAAATCTTGCACAAAAAAAAACTGACAATCTAACGAAATTATTGTAAATGATTGTAATCGATCACTTAAATTCCTAAAACATAAAAAAAAAGAACCTCGCATGAGGCTCTTTTTTTTGTAGCTGCATCTGATTGACTTTTTTTTAGAACGGCAGGTCGCCTTCTTCATCGGAATCGTTGAATACCGGTGCTGCTGGAGCGGCGGGCGCAGCGGGTGCCGGTTGCTGACTCTGTGCTTGCAGGGGTGCCGGGGCTGTAGCGGCAGGTTGTGGTGCCACAGGAGCTACGGCAGGGGCGGAAGCGGGGGCTACACCACGCTGACAGGCAAAAGCACGAACATCAGTGTACCAACGGCCATTGAATTCGCGACTCTCAAGGTCATAGCTTATGGTGACTTCATCACCTACTTCAAGCTGATTTTGGTCTGCGCGCTCGCCGAAAAAGTCGAATTTTACCTTACGGGGATAACTGCCAAATGTTTCAAGCACATACTCCTGCTTTTTCCACGGGTTACCGGCTTTGGACATACCCTCCTGAAGCGGGAGCTTAAGAATGATTTTTCCTTGAATTTCCATATATGATATTATTTATAGTTACAATTTAGCCTTTATGCTTTCTATCAGGCTCTGATACTCATCGTCGGTGAGATACACTTTCTGCGGATTCATAGTGAAAGTGCCCCCATAATCGGGACCATCGACATATTTGGGCACGAGGTGGAAGTGTACGTGAGCCAGTTTATCGGCATAAGCTCCGATGTTTATCTTCTCGGCATTGAGAGCTTCCTTCATGGCACGGGTGACGCGCGCCACATCGTCCATCAGACGGTGCATGTCATCAGTAGGCAGTTCATGAAACTCATTCACGTGATCTTTATACGCCACAAGGCAACGACCACGATAGGTCTGCTCACGGAACAAAAACAAGGTGGACACTTCAAGGTCACAGATTTTTATCATCAGCGAATCGGTAGTGTGCTGACAATAGAGGCATGTAGAATTGTCAAAATTCATAATATATGATTTTACGGGTTATTTTATTCAAAAATGTAGCCGCCGTACCAGATTGCTATTTTGCCTTCATCGGTCTTCTCTATCGTAATGCCGTCGGGCACCAATACGGCTTTTGACGCGCTTTCTATGATGAGCGGTGTTTTGTTGTTTTCAGCTTGGCTGATTTGTTTGATGTCGAAGCGGAACGTCAGTGTCCTTGTCTGTCCCTGTTCTTTGATTTCGTGAGTTACGAGCGCCACGTTGTCAGATATTTCTTCCGGGTCTATTTCTGTGTATTCGCTCACCACGCGAAAGAAGGTCTGAAAATCGCCTTTTGGGTATGTCATTCTGCCGCCTGTTTCGTCCGGTCCCTCAACCACGTAGTTTGCAATCGTGATTTCCTCCGTGCCATCACTGAGGTGGATGGTGCTGTCCTGAAATGTATCTAAAGAATCATGACGCTCTTCGACAAGCGTGCTTTCACTACCTTTAGGAGCACAGCACAGCATA
>ODAI010249550.1_pt1 | contig 21461 bp, 18 predicted proteins | sample 1539321 | NCBI WGS metagenome assembly ODAI01 (sample SAMN02144231, study PRJEB22623) | gut metagenome | biome: sheep rumen | host: Ovis aries | place: New Zealand | reverse complement strand
TTTTCTTTTTCTCCCCTTCTTTATTATCTCTTGTGCTTCAAAACCAGAAGCTCCTGTAGAAGATGAAACACAAATAAGTGCACCGGTAGAAAATGATTCCGAAAACTTAAATAATTTAGAAAACGAAGCAGATACTGAAGCCGAGTCTGACACAGAAAACTCAGAAACAGAAAATGAAGCCAGTGATGTAGCTGAAACAGAATCCGTAGAAGCTGAAAAGGAAGCTGATACAGAAGAAGAGGATTCTTCAGAAAATGAACCTTCAGAGACTTTAGAATCAGAAAGTGATTCAAATGATTTTCCAAAGGAAAGCCCTGATTTTGAGAATTTTGAAGAGCCGGAAGTAATTACCCTTGAATATGAAGAAGAGGAAGAGCCTGACGACGAAGCTGAAAGCGAAGAAGAAATTAAATCGGAAGAAATTGATTTAGACTATGTCGACACTGTAAATGATGATGAAGAAATTCAAATTGATTCAGACGAGGATGAAATCGAATTTATTTCAGCCGAAGATGAAACAGATGAAGCTAATGAAAGCACTGAAGAAACAATAAAAGCTGAAAACGAAGCTAATCAGCTTAGCGAAGAGCAGGAAGCTTTAGAGGAAGAAAGTTCTGAAGAAGAAATTGAAATCTCCAGAAAGGTTACAATGAAGCTGCAGGAATACCTTGACATCAGCTATCCTGGAAACGGCTGGATTTATATGGGACTTACAGACGGCTCCAAGGATTTAAGCTATTTTGGACGCAAGCTTGGCACAAAAGATACAAAATTTACCTTACAGGCAAAAAAAGCCGGTGTAAAAGTTGTACATTTTTACAGAGTAGATCCATTAACAGGTGAATACCTTGATGATTATATAGAAATTACAATCGAAAACGAAAAAGGCTCTAATAAAACACATATTCAGACTCCTGAATATCAGCCACCACTCCCTAAAAAAGCAAAGGCTTTAGTTCCAGCAAGAGATACAAAAGACAGTTCAGATTTTGACACAGAAAGTGACAATAATTCTATAAAAACAGAAGAAACAATAAAAGACGATTCTGTAATAAGTGGAACAAATACTAAAGATGATGAAGAAAAGCATGAAGATAAAACAGAGGCCTCGACTTCATCATCATATTCAAATATAGAAAAAGAGCATTCTGAGAATACAGAAAAAACAGAAGAAAAAAATAAAATTGATACAAAATCTCTTCTAAAGGAAGCTCAAGTTCTTTATAATAATGAAGACTATTCGTCAGCAGATAAAAAAATAAAGACTTTCCTTGATTATGCCGTTAGTGACCGGGATGCGGGTCTTTTTCTTCAGGGACAAATTCTTGAAGCAAAATCTGACATTCAGGATATAAAAGCGGCACTAGAAGCCTATAAAACACTGACAAAAAATTATCCGGCCAGCCCTTATTGGGAAGAGGCCAACAAAAAAATAATTTATTTAAATAGATTTTATCTTGAAATAAGATAAAAAAATATGCTTTAAGAGCATATGATATAAGGAGTACATTTTGAAACACATTATCAAATCAATTGCAATTGCAGGTCTTGGACTAAGTCTTTTCTCCTCGTGCGTATTAAGCAGGCCAGCTGAAAAGACTGAAGAAAAACGCACAATAACAGTCTCGGGTTCAGGAAGTGTAAGTGTAAAACCAGATATGGTTTCAATGAAGTTTATAGTAAGAACAAACGGCTGGAATATTGTACAGGTAGCTGAACATAATGCCATAAATACAACAAATACAATTGCAGCCCTTAAAGAAGTGGGAATTCCAGAATCAGATATCTCAACATATGATTATTCAATTAGTCAGGACAACACACATAATTATGCCGGAGAATACACTGCAAGAAATACAATTGCCGTAATTATCCGAAATCTTGATATTACAGGAAAAGTTATTGATGCGGCAGTAAAAAATAATATTGGAGCAAACGGTATTACATCTTTTGAATATCTTGTATCAGATAAAACTACAGCCCTTCGCGAAGCAAGAACCCTTGCTATAAAAAATGCCCAGGATGCAGCTTCCCTTCTTGCAGGTGCGAGCGGCTGCAAGGTAAATGGAGTAATGAATATCAGAGAAGATTATACAAGTGTTGGAAGACAAAACGACATGCTTTTTAAGGCAGTAAGCATGTCATTGGAAGAGGCAGCTCCTTCCACACCTATTGTTGAAGGAAATATTACAATTTCTTCACATGTTACAGTTACTTACGAGCTTACAAACTAAAAATAATATAAGAGGTACAAATAAATGTTGGATTACAAATTTATTAAAGACAATCTTGATGCAGTAAAACAGAATATCATTAACAGAAATATGACTGCAGATGCAGACAAGGTTGTTGAACTTTTTGACAAAAGAACAGCCCTTGTAACAAAGCTTCAGGGACTACAGCAAAAGCGCAACGAAAATGCACAGGCAATGAAGCAGAAGCTTGATAACGATAAGCGACAGGAGCTGATTGCAGCAGGAAAGGCAATAAAAGAAGAAATTACAGCTGTTGAGGCCGAAACAAAAGAAACTGAAGCTGCTTTGGAAGAAGCTGCACGCCAGATTCCAAATATGGTTCACCCGGATGCACCTGTTGGAAAGCTTGATACAGAAAACCTTGAAGTAAAAAAAGTTGGAACACCACGTAAATTTGACTTTGAACCAAAAGACCATGTACAGCTTGGTGAATCTCTGGATATTATCGATTTTGACCGCGGTACAAAGGTATCTGGTCCTAAATTTTACTATCTTAAAAACGAAGCTGTTTTCCTTGAACAGGCTCTTATAATGTATGCCCTCAACACTCTCCGTAAGCATAACTTCGAAATGTTCATTACACCTGATGTTGCAAAGGAAGAAGTTCTTAAGGGAATAGGCTTTAATCCACGCGGAAATGAATCTAATGTTTATTCTATTGAAGAAGAAGGAACCTGTCTTGTAGCAACCGCAGAAATTACACTGGGAGGCTATCATCAGGATGAAATTCTGGACAAAGCAAGTCTTCCTCGCTTCTATGGTGGACTTTCGCACTGTTTCCGCCGCGAAGCTGGAGCTGCAGGTCAGTTCTCTAAGGGGCTCTACCGCGTTCACCAGTTTGACAAGGTAGAAATGTTTGCTTACGCTACCCCTGAACAGTCAGACGAAATTCACGAAAAGCTACGCCAGATTGAAGAGGAAATCTTTACAGGCCTTGGTCTTCCATTCCACGTTGTAGATACCTGTACAGGTGACCTTGGAGCCCCAGCTTACCGTAAGTGGGACCTTGAAGCATGGATGCCAGGCCGCAATGGTGGTGAATACGGAGAAGTAACTTCTACTTCTAACTGTACAGATTACCAGGCCCGCCGCCTTAATATCAAATACAAGGACGACGATGGAAAGAACAAGTATGTACATACCTTGAATGGTACTGCAATTGCTGTAGGACGAGCAATGCTTGCAATTCTTGAAAACTACCAGAATGCAGATGGTTCTGTTACTATTCCAGAAGTTCTTGTTCCATACTGTGGATTTGATAAAATATTACCAAAGAAGCGTTAGAACTTTCCGCAAGAATAGTTTAAGCTTCAACTTAAATGCGGCAGGAAGCTTTTTATAAAGCTTTTTTGCCGCATAAGGACTTTTATGACTGAGAAAAACTATACGAGAGGCACTTTTTTCATCCTCTTATTTTTTGCATGTGTACTAAGCGGTGGTCTTTGCAAAATTATGTCCTCTTTTATCTTGCCAGTTATAATTGCCCTTATGCTTTCATTTGTATTCCTTCCAATTATTAGAAACATTAATACTAAAATTAAGCTTCCCTGGACTCTTTCATCAATCCTTGTAATAATCCTTTTTCTACTGGCATTTTTTGGCATATCATCTTTACTTGCAACAGGTTTAACTTCAATTGTTTCAGAATATCCAAAATATGAAAGTAAATTTTTAAGTGTTTACAAGCTGATTGCAGAACAGCTTAATTTGGAATTTGATGCAGGAGAAAGCTTTATTACAAATTTATGGAAAAACCTTGAAGTTCAAAAATACGCTCAGAAGACAGCCGTTTTTCTTTCATCAGGAATTGTTTCATTCGGTAAAAGCTTCTTTTTAATCCTCATTATGGTTGTATTCATTGAAATTGAAATGAATTTAACGAAAGAAAAACTCCATAACGCCTTTACATCCGATTCAGATACCTTTTCGAAAGTAAGTCATCAAATTGTTAATGATACAGTTCGTTATGTTTCAATAAAATTTTATATTTCTCTTGCGACAGGACTTCTGGTCTTTTTAACAACCTGGCTGATTGGAATGGATTTCCCTATGGTATGGGCCTTCGTTGCCTTCATAATGAATTTTATTCCTGTTTTTGGCTCCATTATTTCTGTCGGAATTACAACTCTTTTTGCCCTGCTTCAATTTTCACCAGATTTTGCAAAACCAATTTTCATCCTCTTATTTCTAACTGCAATTAATTTAACTCTTGGAAATATTGTTGAACCTCGAATTGAAGGAAAAAATCTGGGACTCTCCCCTTTTGCAATTTTGGTATCTCTTTCACTCTGGGGCTATATCTGGGGCTTTCTGGGAATGATTCTTGCAGTCCCTCTTACAGTTATTATCAAAATTGTATGTGAGAACATTGATGATTTACATTGGATTGCAATAATACTGGGTAACGGAAGCGAAAAAACTAATTAAAATCCCTTTTATCAGACACGTTTTATCAGGATTGACAAGGACTTCTTATCTGACTCCAGGAAAACTCTCAACGCACTTATGCTAAAAATGTTTTAGGCTATTATTTAATGCTCATATTTCAGTAAGATAAAAAAGGATAAAAAAAAAAGACACTTCTTAGCGAAGTGTCTTTTAAGTGGGCAGTGAGAGGATCGAACTCCCGACATTCTGGGTGTAAACCAGACGCTCGTACCAGCTGAGCTAACTGCCCGATTTGTTTTGTATCAACTGTCAGTTGATGTTTTATTTATACCATTTATAGAAATTATTGTCAATAGAAAATCAAAAAAAATCAAAAAAAAATTAATTTTTTTTTGATTTTTAAATTTTTGAATAATGACTTGTTACACAAATTATGATAGAATATTATACCTTATGAGAAAGCTTTTTTACCTCTTTTTTATACTTCTACCTCTAACCTTCATTTCTTGTACCAATGCTGGAAATACAAAACTATCTTATTCAGATGTAGAAACCATTAAGGATACAGTAAAAGAAAGAGAAGCTCAGATTTCCTGGACAAAAGAACTGGAAGGAAATCGTCTTACAGAAAATTTGATAGATACCTCTAAAATTGATAAAGAAATTAAATATACCCATCAGCTGGCAAAAATTCAAAAGGCAAAACAAGATCCAGTTTATCCTGAATATCCCAATTTTGGCTTGCTTGATTCGAGACTTTTATCATTTACACAAAAAGAAACAATAAATAATCTTTGCGAAGCATTATCATCAGATTTTTATAATAAACCACTAGATTATTTTGATAATCAATATATTTTTAATCTTGTTTTTTTCAGAAATGAATTTTCAGAAGACTGGAAAAAATACTTCAAATATGATTTTCCACAATTAAATCCTCAGGACGAAAAAACTGCTGCTAATAATCCTAAAAAGAGTACTTCAAAAAAAGAAAGTACAGACCAAGCAAAAATTACACCTTTATTTACTAAATGGCAGTTAGGAGAGCCTTTTATAGGCTCAGAAATTACCCAAGTTCCTGTACGTTTTTATTGCCTTCCTGGCATTGTTGATGTAACATTATATTTAAACAAAAAAAATCTTATTTACAAGATAGAAATTCAAAGGTGGGAAAAATTATGATGGAGCAGAAATCTCTTACAGGAATTGAACGAACCCTGGTCGTACAATATCTTACAGACGGTAATGTACCTGTTACACTTGCTCCTATAGAAGAAAACCTTAACGGTGATGAAATAATTCATTCCCTCACCTCTCAAATCTTTCCTTTAGCAATAAAGGGCGAAAATGTTCAAATATCTAAAAAAGGTGAAATAATACTGGAAAACCCGCCGGAAACAGTCCGAAGATTTATAAACAAAGCTGTAAGAGTTGAATTTTATTTTAACAGAGTCGGACTATATTTTATTTCAAAAGTAGAAGAAAATGATGATAATGAAAATCTTTCTATCTCTATTCCGCCTGTAATTGACAGAATTATCGATACTGTAGAAGAAAAAAAATATGACTTTTCAGCGTTAATATATTTTGAATGTAAAACTAGGAAAGAATTAAATATAAAATGCGTGCCAGATTCACAAATAGAGCTTTTTGTAAGACCAGCATGGAAAATAATTCCTTTAGAAAATCAGAAGGCCGCAAAAGCTTTACTGGAAGATTTTATTGAGGAAGCAAAAGTCGAAAAAAATGCAGGAAACGGCATTCAGCTTGTGCCTGTCTGTAAATATCTTACAGAAAAAAAGCAAGAAGGCCTGGAAGCAATGCAGGACAGACCAGAAGAGCTTTCTATCCTTTTTGTAGACCATGAAAGACTTGTTCTTGGAATGACAAGTAAGGCCTGCACTTTCTTTAAAAATGAAGAATATGGTATTAAACTTATTTTTTCAATCAAAAAAGGACCAATCCTTACCAGAGATATTTTTGTTACTGGCCTTGTTAATAAAATTTATCGAAGTAAAGATGGTTCACTATCCTGTGTAGATTTTAAATATACAACAATGCAGGAAGAAGATTTACGCTTTTTGTACGAAAAAGCGACAAGCACACTTTTTATTTAATGAATTAAATTATGACTACAGACACACAAAGAGACGGCATTATACTCCTGGCAAAAAAGCCTGGAATTACATCTTTTACAGCATTAAACAGTGTAAAAAAGGCTTTAAACACCTCTAAGGTAGGACATACAGGAACACTAGACAGCTTTGCAGAAGGACTTTTGGTTGTTTGTACGGGACGTCTGACAAAATTAGCAGGGAATATTACAGAATTTGATAAAACTTATGATGCTGTAATTAAATTTGGGGAAGAAACTGATACACTTGATTATACAGGCACTATAGTAAAAAAAGCTTCCTTACCATCAAAAGAGGCCTTACAAGAGGCTGTAGAGGCCTTTATAGGGCCTTTAATGCAGGAACCGCCATCTTTTAGCGCAATTCATGTAAACGGAAAAAGAGCCAGCGATTTAGCCAGAGAAGGACAAACGACAGCTATTCCATCTCGTCCAATACAGGTTTACGAATCAGAAATAAGAGATTTACTTTTTTCAAAAGATGATGACAAAAAAGTTTCCTTTGCTTTAATTCGCTTTACAGTTTCAAAAGGAACTTATATACGAAGTCTTGCACGAGATATTGCAAAGGAAGCAGGAAGTGCAGCTCATCTTGTAGGTCTATTTAGAAGCAGGATTGGAAACTTTTCTATTGAAAATGCTGCTGGCTTTTCCAGTTTAGAAGCATTTTCTATCAGCTCTGCAATAAAAACAATGGAAAAAGAATTGCAAAAAGAAAATATAGTAGCAGAAAAAAAAGACTGGAAAAATGACGAAGCAGAAAATGTCTTAAAAGATGAAATTAGAAGGAAAATATTGTCTTTTAATGAAGAAAGCGCAAAGCTTTGCGGATTTGCCTTATTACACACAATAGATGATGAAGCTGTAATGCAATTTAAAAATGGACGACCACTTCGTAGTAATCTTTTTGATATATCTTTGCATAGCCTGTTAAATGAAAGCACCGCCTCAGTGTTTACAAAGGGCGGTTGCTTTATTGGTTTAATTGCAAAAGACGATAAGGGACGAGTCTCTTACCGCTTTGTTCTTAATTAATCTTTAATCAAGTCTTTTAGAGGTTTTTATCATCCTCCGAGGATGCCTCCTGATTATTTCTGGCTTTTTCTTCTTTTTCCAGTTCATTAAGCTTCTGAACCATTGCGAAGCCTTCTTTCATGCCTGTATCAACAAGGAACTGAAGCTTAGGGAACTGTCTAATTCGGAGCTTTCCTGCAATTTCACGCTGAATAAAACCTGCAGCTGCATTCAGTCCATTTACTCCTTTTTTTAACTGATTATCAGGTAAAAAAGAAGAAACATAAACCTTTGCATAACCCAAATCAGAGGTAACTTCAACCCTGTTTATACTTAAAAAAGTAGAAACTCTAGGGTCTTTTACATCACCATGAAGAATAAGAGCCGATATTTCATCCCGAAGCTGGTCTCCCAGCCTCTGAAGTCTATATTGTCCCATGCGAATTACTCCTTATCTCCAGAATCTTCGCCAGTTACGTTGCGTTTTGCAATTTCTGCCTGTTCTTCTGCAATTGTTTTTCCAAGCTTCTTTGCAACTTCAACAATTTCGAATACTTCAAGTCGGTCTCCAACCTGAATATCCTGCCAGTTTTCAAGACCAATACCACACTCGTATCCGACAGAAACTTCTTTTACATCATCCTTAAAGCGTTTAAGGGAAGTAATTTTTCCAGTAAAGATTACAATTCCATCGCGAACAAGGTTTACACTGGCTGTGCGGCGAACAATACCTTCTGAAACAGAACATCCGGCAATAAGGCCAACCTTTGGAACCTTGAAGGTATCGCGTACTTCAACCATACCAATAACTTCTTCTTTTGTATCTGGCTGAAGCATACCTTCCATAGCGGCCTGAATTTCCTCGACACACTTATAGATGATATTGTACTTTCTAATTTCAACACGTTCCTGATCTGCAAGCAGCTTTGCTTTTGGAGTTGGACGTACATTGAATCCAATAATAATTGCATTAGAGTCAGCAGCAGCAAGTGTAACATCTGATTCGTTGATGGCACCTGCACTTGAATGAATAACAGAAAGACGAATTTCGTGAGTAGAAAGCTTTTCCAAAGATGATTTAAGAGCTTCTGCAGACCCCTGCAAGTCAGCTTTAATAATAACCTTCAGTTCCTTCATTTCACTGTCTTTAATTGATTCATTGAAGTTTTCAAGGGTTACCTTCTTAACGGCACGAGCTTCTTCAAACCTCTTTAATTCCTGACGCTTGCTAGAAATTGCACGGGCATCCTTTTCGCTTTCAGTTACCTGGAATGGATCACCGGCATTTGGCATTTCTTCAATACCAAGAACTTCAACTGGAATAGAAGGACCAGCTTCCTGTATACGCTTTCCACGATCATCGAACATAGCACGTACACGACCAGAATAAATACCTGCAACAAAAGGATCTCCCTGATGTAAGGTTCCGCGTTGTATAATAACAGTTGAAACAACACCGCGTCCCTGGTCAACTCTAGATTCAAGGATTTTACCCTCGGCACGACACTGGTCATTTGCTTTTAATTCAAGCATTTCAGCCTGAAGAAGAATTGCATCCAGCAAATCATCAATACCTTCTTTCTTAAGAGCAGAAATATGAACATACTGAGTATCTCCACCCCACTCTTCAGGTGTTAATCCACGTTCAGAAAGCTGAGTCTTAACGCGGTCTGGGTTTGCCTCTGGTTTATCAACCTTGTTTACTGCAACAATAATAGGAACCTTAGCATCCTTAGCATGGCTAATAGCTTCCAAAGTCTGTGGCATTACACCATCATCTGCTGCTACAACAAGAACAACAATATCAGTTACCTGAGCACCGCGGGCACGCATCATTGTAAAGGCTTCATGACCTGGTGTATCAAGGAATGTAATTTTTCCTTTTGGTGTTGTTACTGAATAAGCACCAATAGACTGAGTAATACCTCCGGCTTCGCCTTCTGCTACGTGAGAATGGCGGATAGCATCCAAAGTTTTTGTTTTACCATGGTCTACATGTCCCATTACAGTTACAATTGGAGGACGTGGAGTAAGCTCTACACCATCATCCTTATCGCTTTCAATTACAGTCTCATCATAAAGACTTACAAGATGAACTTCACAACCATATTCAGCTGCAAGCAGTGTTGCTGTATCGGCATCAATAGACTGAGTGATTGTTACCATCATTCCCATGCCCATTAATTTTCCAATTACTTCACTTGCCTTAAGATTCATCTTTCTTGCAAGGTCTGATACGGAAATTGTTTCCATAATATCAATTTCCTTTGGAACTACGCTGGCAGGTGTATCGCTCTTTTTCTTCTGTTCAAAGAACTTGTCATCGTATTGTTCTTCGTCCTTGCGATTATATATCTGTTTTTTGCCTTTAAATGCTTTTTTAGCTGGCTGACGACTCTGATCAACAGGAGGAACAGGAGCACCAGCACCCATTCCAGGTCTTGAACCTCTAAAGCCGCCCTGACCCCCCATACCAGGACCGCGATTAAAGCCGCCTTGACCACCGCGGTTGAAGCCGCCCTGACCATTTCCTCGGTTAAAGCCACCTTGACCACCGCGATTAAAACCGCCCTGTCCATTCTGACCATCTCTTTCGCGATTCTGGTAACTTTGTCTAGCCTGAGCTCCGCTAAAGCCGCCGCCTTCACGGTTATAAGGACGACCTCCGCCCTGTCCACCATTAGAACCACGGTTAAAGCCTCCGCCCTGACCACCTCTGTTATAACCACCTTGTCTTGGTTTATCAGAGAGGTTTCCAGCCTTAACATTTGGACGTGCAGAATTTAATTCAAATGTTCGAGGTCTGGAATCCTGGCGTTGCTGAGGCTTTTGAGCTGCAGGCTTGCCTTCCTGCTTAGCAGGTGTTGTATTAACTGGATTAGGATTATTGTTTTCAACCTTCTTGACTACAACACGTGCTTTTTGAGAGCCATTTCCATTAGCAGAAGCCTGATTTTGAGCTTGTTGATTATTATTCCCCTGTGGAGAAGGTGTCTTCTTTTTTACAACAAGTACACGCTTTTTTTCAGGAGTTGATGCAGGAGTTGAATCCTGCTGCTTCTTATGAACTACAAATCCAGGCTTTTTTTCGTTTTCTTCTGCCATATATACCCTTATACCTTCCTATTATGACGGGTTTAATTACTCGTCTGCAAATTCAAATTCACAACCACACTTAGGACACTTTGTCATATCAAGTGTAATTTTTGCACCACACTCAGGACAGAAATATTCTTCTTCCTCTTCTTCAGCGGCAGCTTCTTTCTGAACGGTGTTTTCATCTGATGCATTTTCCTCTGCTGCATCATTTTCTTCCTCTACGAACTCAACATTTTCGTTGATAAGCTCGTTAATTCTATCCAGTGCTTCTTTTGAAACTCCTTCAATATTGATTGAACCGTTATCATAGGCTTCTACGAAATCCTGAATTTCTTCAATTCCATTGTTCTTAAGAATTGCAGCAATTTCAGCATCAACGCCAGGAAGCTCTGCAACAGTTGTAATTTCATCATATTCTTCCTGCTTTTCATCACTAAAGAGATTTCTAGCAGTCTGAACTGTATTAACCGTAGAGAAGTCAATATCAGCTGCCTGATCAATTGTTTTAACGTCAATATTCCAGTCGCACAGACGGTTTGCAAGGCGAACATTCTGTCCCTGACGTCCAATTGCCAAAGAGAACTGTGACTCTTCAACAATTGCAAGTGCCTGACGTTTTTCTGCATTCATAATAACAACACGCTCTACTTGAGCTGGCGAAAGCGCATTTTTAATAAATACAGTTGGATCTGAATCCCACTTAAGAACATCAATTTTTTCATTCAAAAGCTCGCGAATTACATTCTGAATACGAACTCCCTTAAGACCAACACAAGCTCCTACAGGGTCAACCTCTTCGCGCTTAGAATAAACAGCAATTTTTGTACGATAACCGGCATCGCGAACAATCTTCTGAATTTCCACTGTACCATCTGCAATTTCTGGAACTTCCTTTTCCAAAATTGAACTAACAAGCTTTGGATCGCTGCGAGAAAGTACCAGCTGAATTCCGGAATTTGTAGGCTTTACATCTACAATAAGAGCCTTGATTCTATCTCCCTTTTCGTAGAATTCCAGTTTAGACTGGTATTTTACAGGAAGAACACCTTCAAGACGTCCAGCATTTCCTAAATCAACATAGATATTTCCGTTGCGCTCACGCTGATGATATCCGATGATGATTTCTCCAATTTTGTCTTTATATTCATTCATCAGGGAATTTTTATAAGTTTCATTCAAGCCCTGATGAGCAGTCTGTTTACCCGTAGCAACGGCAGAGCGATCAAAAGATTTCGGATCTTCAAGGATGTCAATTTCATCCCCTTCTTCTACTTCATCACCTGCTAATTTTCTTGCTTCTTCAAGCTCAATTTCTTTTACAGGATCATATACACCGTCGATAACGACCTTGCGTGAGTAAATAGACACATCCGACATATCATCGTTAAATTTTACGATTGCATTCTCATCTGTTCCATAAGTTCTTTTATAAGCAGCCTTCAAAGCTCTCTCAATTGTCTGTCTAACTGAATCTTCAGAATAACCTTTTTCAGAAATCAGCTGACGAATAGCCTCTGCCATTTCAGACATTTTTTCATGCCCCCTTATTTAGTATAAATAAATTTTGCTTTTGCTATATTTTCATAGGAAACAGTCAACTTCTCTCCGTCTTCTGTTTCCATTGTTACCGATTTTTCATCAGCAGAAATAATTTTTCCACCGACCCAGTCAGTTACGCTTTTATCCCAGACGCGAACTTCACGTCCTGTAAATACAGTAAATTCCGCAGCATTTTTTATATTATGTTCAATTCCAGGACTTGTAAGCTCCATCATTGTGTCTTCAGTTCCAAGTAAGGCTTCCAGTCTGGGAAGTAAAACTCTGTGAACCTTTGCACAGTCGTTTACACCTATATTTACAGAAGGATCTTTAGATGCAATTACGGCAGATATTTTTGTTGTCTGCTTTGAGGGAACAACTTTTAAATCAACAAGAACAAAGCCCATTCCTTCTACCAAAGCGGCACATTCCTTGTAATACTTAATTTCAGAGTACGCTGTATATTCCATATGCCACCTCCATGCAACTAAAATATGCAACAAAAAAGACCCGTGGCACTCACGAGTCTTTTTAATAATTTTATTAAACTGACTATAACAATATAGAAGAAAAAGCTCTTTTTGTCAAGCAAGAAGTCTTATCAAAAAGCTATACCTTGAAAACGCCAACTACCTTTCCAAGAGACTGAATACTTTCTGTATTCTTATGAGTCATGTCATTTACGCTGTTTATAGAACCATTTATATTTTCTATACCAAGAGACATTTCTTCCATGCTGCAAGAAATTTCTTCTGTAAGTCGAGACAGATTTTGCATTTCCTCGTAAGCTGAATCAGTTGCAGCCTTCATGTCTTCTCCTCCGCTTTTTACATTTACCGTAATATCATTAATCTGCTGCATTGCAGAAATAATCTGAGAACCACCTTCATTCTGCTCTTTCATAGCATTCATAATGGTAAGCTCCTGCTGGGCAACCTGCTGGGTAAGAGTATAAATTTCATTAAATTTTTCCTGCAGATGCTCAGAACTAGAACTTACAGCAGAAATACTTGAAAGAACTTCTGTAAGATTCTTTGTAATATTCTTTCCCTGAGTATTTGAATCTTCCGCAAGCTTTCTAATTTCATCTGCAACAACACTAAAGCCCTTTCCAGATTCTCCTGCATGAGCAGCTTCAATAGCAGCATTCATTGCAAGCAGGTTGGTCTGACTTGCAATATTCTGAATAACCTTACTTGCTTCAAGAAGTGTTTTTGACTGCTCTTCAATCTGCTTAGTTGCTTCAACAGACTGATTAACACTTACCTTTCCATCCTCTGAAGATTTTTCCAGCTTGTCAATTGTACCACTATTTGATTCCAGAATATTTGTGACAGACCGAATATTAGCAACCATTTCTTCAATTGCGCTGGAAGATTCTATTACACAAGAGCTTTGATTCTGAATACTTTCAATAAGAGAGCCTACACTTTTGTTTATACTCTCCAGGGTTGAAGAGGCTTCTCTAACATTCTGAGCCTGCAACTGAACCTGTTTATTTACAGAATCAATATTTGCAGTAATTTCGTTTGCTGCAGCGGCAGTATCATTCATATTATCAGCAAGGACTGAGCCCTGTTGAGTCATATTTTGAGCTTCTGTTTTTACAGCAGCAATAGAATTCTGGATTTTCTCCATTGTTTCATTAAAATAGGTATACATATCTCCCAGTTCATTGCGACGGTGAACATTCATGCGAACAGTCAGGTCTCCGTCTCCCTGAGAAATATTTTTCATTGCATCTACACCCTTATTAATTTCTTTTGTAATTCTGCTGATAAAGATATAGGCAAAAATAACAGTCAAAACAATAGTGATGATAAAGTAAATTGTGTTTGAGCGGGTAATGTTTACGCTGGCAGCATTTATTTCTGCAAGAGGAACATTTAAGCCAACAAACCAGACTTGATCTGCATTACCAACCTTTACAGGAGTGTAGGTTCTAACCCAATCTTTACCATTAACTTTTTCTGTAAAGCGGAACTGTTTTAGACTTCTGGCACTCTCTTTAAACATGGCAGCACTTTCTCCAGAAGAGAAATTAACATCAATTGTACCTTCCTTTTCTATATCATAATCTACAGCAATAAGACCAGTTGCAGATATCAAAGAAAGATAACCGGTTTCATAAACCTTTACCTGTTTTAGCATGTTTGAAAGAGTATCCAAAGACATATCAAGTCCGACAACTCCAACAGGTTTTCCATTAGAGTTTTTTATAGGAAAAGCAACACCACAAACCCAAATCATCTGACCGCCAACTTCATACAAGTTTGGATTAATCAAAATACCCTTTGGACTCTTTAAAGGATCTACATACCATGAACCATCTTCATATTCAGTTAGTTCTACACAATCAATAACAGAACCTGTTTTTGTCCAGTATGGAATAAAGCGGCCTGTAGAATCATGATGGGGAGCATTTACATATTGACTGTCTAATCCATCTAAGGCGTCTGGTTCCCAAACTGTCCAGGTATCCACAAAGCCTTCATTTTCAATTAAAGTTTTACGAAGCAGTTCATCATAGTAAGAACGACGAGTTTCGGCAGGAAGCTGTTCATAATTTTGAAAAACAGTCTGTAGAGTTGAACAAACATTAAACTCCTGGGCAAGAATATTTTTTGTGCTTTCTGCAAAGTTTGCTGAGGTTCTTTCCAGATAGGAGTCAGAAAGACTGCCAAAACCTTTATTTACTTCTTTTATGATTAAAATAGAACAAAGGGCAAGCAATCCAAAAAGACTTAAACCAATGCTTAAAGAGAGCTGTCTTTTAATGCTCTTATTGAAGAAATTTGTATTAGTGCCAGACTTTGATGCACGTGGGGCTTTATTCATATTTATTACGCTCCTGTGTATTAATTTGCACTTTTTATAATAATAAATGATATTCTGGAATTTTTTACTTGTCAAATTAATTATTTATAAGCTGGAAAGAAAAACTGCATGATTGCCCAAGGATTATTTTTTCACTAATATATAGAAAAGATTGACAGGATTTATCAGTCTGAAACAATTTTTAATGAGGTTTAGAATGAAAACAAATGCGCTTAAAGGCATGAAGGATATTTTACCGGCAGAACAGAAACTGCGTGATTATGTACAGGGAAAGATTTTAGAAACTTACCGGGCTTCTGGTTTTGAACGCATCTCTACACCTATGCTGGAGGATGCAGAAAATCTTGATAAATCTGATGGCGGCGATAACTTAAACCTTATTTTTAAGGTACTTAAACGCGGGGATAAGCTGGAGGCAGCCCTTGCAAAGCAGCCAGTAGAAGAAAAAGAGCTTTCTGACATGGGATTGCGCTATGACCTTACCCTGCCCCTCACCCGCTTCTTTGCCGCCAACCGCAACGAATTACAGTTTCCTTTTAAGGTAATTCAAACCGACCGCGTTTTCCGTGCAGAGCGCCCACAAAAAGGCCGCAGCCGCGAATTTGTACAGTGCGACATTGATATTCTGGGAGACTCTTCCTGCAACGCCGAGGTTGAGCTTATCGACGTTACAGCCCGTGCACTCCTGAACATTGGCTTTGACAATTTTGTAATCAATATTAATGACCGCCGAATTCTTAGAGCTATGCTGGAAAACATGGGCTTTGCTCCAGATACCTTAGATTCAGTTTGCATAACCTTTGACAAGATGGATAAAATTGGAGCAGAAGGCGTTGAAGCAGAGCTTGCAGATAAAGCAATGCCAGAAGCAGCAATAAAAGCCCTTGTAGCTTTTATAAAGGAAGCCGAAGGCGAAAAAATTACCGTAGATTCAGTTGCTTCAAAATGTGCAGTCCCTTCAATTGCTAATGACCTTAAATACATTATCTCTACCGTAGAAAAAATTGCCGGCGGAAAATATAAAATTAATTATACTCCAAGCCTGGTTCGAGGACAGGGCTATTATACCGGGGTTGTTTTTGAAATTGGCAGCCCAGACTTTAGCGGAGCAGTTGGTGGTGGTGGCCGTTATGACAATCTGATTGGAAAGTTTATCGGTCAGCAGGTTCCAGCAGTAGGTTTTTCTATTGGTTTTGAACGCATTTGCGGTATTCTTCTTGAAAAAAAATACCAGATTCCAGGCGCAAAAGAAAAATGTGCCCTTCTTTATGATGAGCAGACAGAATTTACACAAGTAATTAAAGCCGCAGAAAAGCTCCGCGCCGAATACTCTGTTGCAATCCTTCATAAGGCAAAAAAAATGGGTTCAATGTTTGACATGCTTGAAAAACAGGGCTACACAAAGTTTGCTTCTTTTAAAGATGGGGAATTAACTGTAAAATAATACCTGTCTGTTCATTACAGGCAAGAACAAGAGAAAAACATGACTTTAATATTCGACATTGGTAACACAAACATAAAAACTGCAATTTTTGATGGCGACAAGCTGCTTTATACCTGGCGCATTTCTACAGATTTAAAGAGAACTGGTGATGAATACTTTTCTTTACTGCGTCCTCTTTTTCGCGATGCCGAAATTGACTTTTCAGAAATTAAAAGTGTAGTATTAAGCACCGTTGTACCAGCCTTGATCGGCCCTTTTGTTATTGTTGCCCAGCATTTTTCCGGAAAAAAACCTATAATAATTGGACCTGAGGTATATTCAAAGCTCCCGGTAAAGGTTCCTGAATCAGCAGTGCATGAAATAGGTACAGATTTATACTGTGATGCACTTGAGGCATGGTGCCGCTATAAATGTCCTTGTATTATTGCGGATTTTGGCACAGCACTGTCATTTACAGCTATAGACAGCAAGGCAAATATTGCAGGAGTTGCAATTGCGCCTGGTATAAGAACTGCCTTTAATTCTCTCTTTTCTAATACAGCGCAAATTCCTGCTATTCCTCTAGATATTCCTCCGACAAGCCTTGGCAAAAATACAGTAGTTTCTGTTCAAAGCGGAATTGTTCTTGGCTACAAGGGTCTGGTCGAAGGTCTTGTAAAACAAATGAAGGAAGATTTAGTAAAAGAAACCTCTTGCAATCTGGAAGATATTAAAGTGATTGCAACAGGAGGCTTGAACAGTATGCTTTCTCCAATCACAAATGCCTTCGATTTTGTAGATAAAGATTTAACACTTTGCGCAATGAAAAGAATTGCAGATACCCTTGCCTAAATAAAGCGGAATTAAAGAGAAGCTTTATTTATAAAAGCTTTAAGCTGTACACCATCCCCGTTTTTTACATCACAGGCAAGCTTACTTCCAATAATAAGCTCTAAATATTCTGGAGAAATTCCAGGGGTAAGAAGCTTTTCTGTTCTCAAAACAGAAACATCAGCTTCTGTAATGATTTCCCCCGCTTTCATATCGCGCATAAAATGAAGACTGCGGTTTGTTCGCCCATAGTTATTTTCTTCTGCAGGAGCAAGTCTTTTTATGCCATCACCAAGAACAGCTTCAACTCTTTCGGAACCAAACTGTTCTGAAAGCTGCTGAATAATCTGCTTCATTCCAACTTCAGCTCCATAATGACGAATGCAGGCTTCAGTCTGATGAACAGTATGAACCATAAGAGCAAACTGCTCTGGCTCAAGAGCAACCGGATCGTCAAGCCCATCTGTTTGACGACTTAAAGTAAAGTGCTTTTCTATAATTGTTGCCCCGCAGGCCACACTTAACACCGGGACTAAAACAGGATCCAGACTATGATCACTAAGACCGGTTTCTATTCCAAAAACTGAGCCTAATGTAGAAATTAAACGTAAATTGTATTGATTTTCGGGAGCAGGATAGCTTGTAATACAATGCAGTAAAGAAAGCTTTTCACGACCAACAATTGCAAGGGCTTTTTCAATATCACAAAGCTTTGAAACACCGCTGGAAAGAATAACAGGTACAATTTCTTCTCCCCTTTTCTGCTGATTATAACGATATTCTGCTAAAGCCTTTAGCATTGGAAAATGATTTAATTCAGGAGAAGCAACTTTTACATAATCAGGTTTGAGCTCTAAAAGTTCCTGGAGACTGCGCAATCCAAAAGGAGAACAGCAAAACTTGCAGCCCTTAGAATGAACATAATCACTTATTTTTTTATAAAAATCAAAAGGACATTCTAACTGACGGAATCTTTCATAAAGAGGAATATCACCGGTAGGCAGATGAACAAGTCCCGTCAGTGGATGAAGAATCTCGCTAGCATAAACCCACTGAAATTTTATGGTATCCGCCCCAGCATCTGCCGCAGCATCCACAAGTGAACAGGCTTTTTCAAAAGACCCTTCATGCGAAGTGCCAATCTCTGCAATAATATTTATTTTGCTTTCAGTCATTTTTTATCACCTGTGTTTTATCTCTTTAAAATTTCATCAGAAATCTTTTGAGCCTTATATCGGTTGTTATAAACACTTACACTTACTTCAGACAACCAGCCCTTTTCCGTATAAAACCAGTTTTCCCCTCTGGAATCCTGTCTTTTTCCCAAAACCTGCAAAATCTCTCCCTTTCTGCAGTGTCCGGTAACAGCAGAAGACCAGTCTGAATCCTTTTTATAGGCAACGTAAGGTTCGGTTACAACACACCATTCTACATCTGGGGCCAAAGCCAGAGGATAGGTATTATCAAATTCAATTGCTGCTTCTTCTTTTTTATAACAGGATGATAAAGAAAGACAAGTAATTAACAAAATAAATAAAACTAATATTTTTCTGAAATCCATTTTACAACATCCTTATAAACTGCTAAATCAGAATCTACAAAATTAAGTGAAGGAATTTCGTTAATAGCAGCCCAACGGTAATCATCATGCTCAGTAAGAACAAATCTTTTTTCCAAGCCATCGTGAGGTAAAAATATTTCAAAAACTTCAAGACCGCACTTCTTTCCGCCGTGCTCAAATTTTCCGCTTGCAATTTTCTGCCCGACAGAAACCTTTACCCCGAATTCTTCCTGCATTTCACGAACAATCGCTTCTTCAGACTTTTCCCCATCCTCTATTTTTCCACCTGGAAATTCCCAGCGACCACCCATATCACCTTTATTTTGTCTTTTCGCAATAAATATTTTTCCATTTTTATATGCAATACACGCAATTGACTGACTCATATTTTTCACCTTGTCACAAATGTTGAAAGTTCTTTACTTTTTCCATCAGAATCTATAATAACATCAATCCTTATTATATCAAAATCTTTTATTTTAGCCCTTATTTGTTCTTCTTTACCATTTTCTGTCAGGCCCTTAAGGGTAAGTTTTTCCTGCAGCTGATTATCAGAATTAATTGCAAATACACTAGCCGAAAAAGGAAGCTCTTGTATTGTTTTTTCAGACTCTTTGATTTTTGATTTTATTGTTATATAAACCTCATCTTCATAGGAAAAGGCAGAAAGATTATATATAACCCCATCTAAAACTGTCTGATTACGAGTGTTATTTATAGCAGTGTAAATCCAGGCAAAAGCCACAAAAAAAATTAATCCAAAAAAAATAAAACGATTTTGTTTTGTAAAAAAGATTTTAAATCCGCGTACAGGACCTACATTTTCACCTCGCTCCAGTTTTTCGTAATACTGCTGAACAGAAAGAGGTGCATGAGCTATTCTTTCCTTGCGATTATAAAAATAATGAAGCTCTCCGTCTCCTTCTGCAGGCTTAATTTCCTCTACATCCTCAAACATATTTCCCTCAGCTATAGCTTCTTCTTCATTTTTAATTCTTTAAGATTGCATCAATCAAGGTATCTGTTCTATACCAGACTACACGGGCTTTTTCTTTTTCAAGATACAAGGCTGTAATAATACCCTCCTGAGAAAGTGTCATTGTATCAAATAAAATTGCATTGTGATCAGCTTCAAAATGACGTCTTAAAATACGCTGACTTTCATTTTGAATCATTTCAATATTAAAACCATCATCGGTTTTTAGGATAAAAAACTTCCAGCCATTTTTCGTTACCCCAAGAAATTCATAAGGAATTCTGTAGGTCAGTCGACTATAATCAGCCATAATTGACTCTTCATAAGGTGGAATTGAAACAGGGGCTTCGTAAACAGCTTCTTCAACATTTAAAGGATATAAAAGTGTCTGAATATAATTTACTCCTGACTGAACTTTAGAATCTTCATCAACATAGGATGAAAAATAATTAACCTGAACATAAAGCTTATAGGAAACAGGATCGGGAACCACTCCTTCTATAGATAGATATACATCTGAATTATCATTTATTCCTTTTACCAAGGGAACATCGTGTTTAGAAACCGGAATCATATATTTTAAAAAGCCATCTGGAGAAAACCAGTATACCATAGAACCATCTTCGGACGAGCTTACAACTACAAGCTCGTCTTTAGCTGTAGTATAGATATTTTTTACAAAAGGAAAAGGAGTTCCCCCAGGCCCCTGTTGTCCCAGGTATTCTATAAAAGAACCGTCGCGGGCACAGCGCAAAACGGTATGACTAAAAAGGGTTGAATCATCATCACTTTTTTCCTGTCTATCCCGGGGAATGGAACAAACAGCATAAAGAGACTTTTTAGAATCTACTGCAATTTTTCCAGGATAATCAAAAGGATAAGAAATTTCGTGATGAATACTTTTGGCAGTTCTATTTGATTTTTCGAAAAATTCAGCGATTTCGGCATCTTCATTATAAAAGAGCGTTAGCAAATCACCATAGGAATTTAATTCCATTATTTTTTTTGCATCGCCATCTACCAGATAGAAAAAACCATCTCTCATCTCAATTCCAAACTGAACATTCCCAATAGAATTTAAATTTGACATGCTTAACTGCTCTTCGAAGCGTCCATAAGGCAAACTAAAAAGCTCGATTTCGTTTATTGACTGAATGGCTTCATTTCTCTTACAGGAAATAAAAATCATCATAAGTGATAAAAGAGAAAATGCAGAAAGCTTATATAAAGTCAAAAGCTGTGAAAATGTTTTTTTCATAAAAATCATTATATATTTTTCTTGCCCTAAACACAATTATTATAGTAAATTTAAATAATAAATGTTATAATATAAGAATATTAAATAAGGAAAAAACAATGTTTATCGATAAAGTTCTTACTGCAATTTTCGGTTCGCAGAATGA
>ODAI013352991.1_pt1 | contig 21464 bp, 20 predicted proteins | sample 1539321 | NCBI WGS metagenome assembly ODAI01 (sample SAMN02144231, study PRJEB22623) | gut metagenome | biome: sheep rumen | host: Ovis aries | place: New Zealand | reverse complement strand
AATTTAGAAAGCTTTCCCGCAACAGCGGTAGCGTTACATTCACTCATAGGGCGGTTACAAAGGACGATTACGCTGGCTCCGTTTTTAAAATTATAGGAATTATAAGAATTGAATACATTTGTACTTCCAGCGTGAAAAATCATTTTATTTCCGCAGTTAAAACCGTAATTATATCCCTTTGATTTTCTAAGCTTTTTTATCACACTTTTTGGAACGATTTTGCCGGATGTAAAAGCGCAGTTCCAGCGGTATAAATCAAGCACATTGGAATTCAAATCTCCGCAGCCAAGCGAAAGTCCCGCCGGAATACTGTAGTAAACTCCCCCCGTATATCCCCTTGCATCAGTATTCTGAAAGTCAAAGTTCGAGTGAGTCATGCGGCATTTTTTCAGGATTTTTTTCGACATATAATCGTGATAGTCTTTTCCGCTGGCCTGCTCTATGATTTTTGCAAGAAGCCAGTAATTTGTGTTGCAGTAAAAATAAGTAGAACCGGGCTTTGCAATAAAAGGAGCCGTCGGCAGATAGGCAAGAACCAGATTGTCATCAACCGGGGTACAGAAAAGCTGGTTCTGCTCGATTGCCCGGTAAATATTAATCGGGAAAAATTCAGAACCCGCATTAATGCAGTCAGTCAAACCAGAGCGCATATTCAAGAGCATGCGGATTGTAATATCCTTGCCTCTCTCAAATTCCGGAAAATAAGAATCGATTTTATCATCCAGGCGGATTTTTTTCTTTTTTTCAAGCTGAAGGACAGCGGCCGCAGTCATCTGCTTGGTAAGGGAACCGGCTTCAAAAACAGTATTTATTGTATTGCTGCCGGCATCCGGATTTTGAATGTCACAAAGGCCATATCCTTTTGCAAAAATAATCTCATTTTTCTTTGCAACAAGGACAGCCCCGGAAAAATCATTTTCGCTCAGATACTTGTCTGCGGCAGAAATAAAATTCCCGTATTTTTTATTATCTGAAAGAATCTGCTCAGATAACTGCCCCTTACCTCCCTTACCGCTGCAGCCGTAAAAGGAAGCCATAATCAAAAACGCAAAAATTGAATTAAAAATACAAAACTTTTTTTTCACTTTTTTACTAAAACTCTCTACTTTTTAGCTCTTAAATATGACAAAAACCGCTTAAATATTCCTATTTGTTTTTATTGATGATTTTTTCCTCGAATTTTCCTGTTGCAATTTCAATAAATCTAACAAAAAGCGAAACTTTATTATCGCCGTTCAAAGCATTCCAGAGCTTGTCGGCAAAAGCATCAAGGCCAGCTGCGGCATCGATTGTTACTTTTACAGGCTCTCCGCTGAAGCTTGGAAGGGGATCTCCGTCACCCATGTAAGTGTGGATATAACGTCCCTCTCCCGCAGCCGGATTTTCATAGTCAAAAGTCTGGCGCAAAGTGCAGTCAGGATTTCCGTCATCGCTTTTCAAAATTGAAAGAGTATAGCGGAGTTTTCCACCTTCAACATCAAGCAGGCTTGAAATACGCGGAGTATAGTTTGGAGCATCATGCTCATATTTACGGCTCAAAAGCGACTGCTCAAAGCTGAGCCCCTTTTTCATACCGTCAAAAATTGTATCTGTCTGATCACCGTTTGTAACAATTGTCTTTTTTCCAAGCTGGCGGACAGCCGCATAAATGATAAGACTCGGATCACCTGCAATCAAAGAAGGGTCAAATGCCTTTGTGCGTACAACCTCACTGCCCTTTTCCTCTTCAACAACAAAAACACGGTTACGGCTTCCAGCACTGCGTCCCATTGTCCAGTAGGCACTCACAGCATATTTTCCGTCAGCAGTAAGACCGGCAACAATTCCACGTCCAGGGTAACTTACGCTTCCAGCTTCCTTGTACAAATCAACAGCTTTCATACTTTTTTACTCCAACTATAATTTTAAAATATTTGCCTTGGCAAATGTTAAGCAAGGCTACGGTTCACTGACATTTTTATTCAGAATTACGACCTTTTCATCTCAACTTCATTATGAATTTCATCCAGAACTTCCATTACATGATCAATTGTCTTCTGTTTTGGATCCGGATCATCAGCAGGAACCTTTGCAAGAACCTCGTTTCGGAACTGCTTACAGTTAATCACAGGACTTGCGGTCAAAGTTACTGTATCAGGCTCACAGATATCAGAAAGCATATCATCCGGGCTTTCCGGATTGATTCTCAGGGCATTTCCGTTAATAGAAACCAGAATCATGCAGTCAAAAAGACGAAGATAACTGTCAATTTCACGAAGTCCGCGTTTTGTTTCAGGTTTTCCAGGACGATAGCGGGTACCGCTTGGGAAAACAAGAATTACCTGCCCCCGCTTTTTACAGCCGTCCATTGCCCTCATGGCCGCAAAATTGATTTTTCTGGCTCTCTGCTCTTCTTCTTTCAGCTCTTCTTCGCTGACCTTTTTTTCTTCCAGGGCATTCAGACTGCGGGTAGGATAAATTACAACACGGGTAAAACCCTCTGTAAAAGCACGAACAGCCGGACTTGCCTCATTAAGCTTCATTCCCGCAACAGCAACAATTCTTGAAGCCAGATCTTTTGCCCACGGCTGGCCCTCTTTTTCAAGAAGATAAAGAATAGCCGGCAAATCAAGATTTGTATAATGCTCCATCAGAATAAGTCCTGATTTTCCTTCTTTTGTTACAGCGTCGTAAAATGCCTTAAAATTTTCTATATTACCCAGTCCGGAATCTGACTTAAAGTTGTCATCAAGAAGCTTATACATATATTTTCTTGTTTCAACATTGGCTTCTTCATAAACTTTAGTCTCGTCGATTTTAGCAGCGGCTTTTGAAAGCTTCATAATTTCTGTAAAAACGCTGCCGTATTTTTCGCGTAAGGTTAAACCCATAAGTTTCCTCTAAAATTAATATTAAAAAGCATTATATCATATAAGGAAGGATTAAAGAAGATAAAGGGCAAAAAAAAGCCTGCACAAGTAAAAGTGCAGGTCTATTAAAAAAGCGCGAGGGAGTAGAGCGTGGGGCAAAAACACTCTGATTGTTGCGACCGCGAAAGCGGTCAGTCCTATAGTTACTTTGCAACAATCAGCGTGTAGCGCATTATTGCGCGGTTTTGTCACACGCTCTGCGACCGGAAGCTTTTTTTATTACGGCTGTACTGTTGTCTTATAAGCTGTAGACAATTTTCCGTTTTTCTTTACCATTTCGAGCATTACAGCAGATTTAATTGGGTTGTGCTTTGCATCGAATGTAAGGTGACCTGTTACGTAATCACCAGAGTTAGCTTCCAGAGCAGCGCGGATTTTTACTGAATCAGCTGTTGTTCCAGCCTTAACCATAGCATCTTTAAGCATGTAAACTGAGTCATAAGCAAGAGCAGCAAAAGAAGTTGGCTCGCGGTTGAACTTAGACTTGAAGTTTCCTACAAACTTTTTAACAGCAGCAGAATCTGAGTCTGTTGCATAGTGGTTAGAATAGAAACCGTTCAAAACTTCATCACCAGCGTTGTCTGTAAGACCGTCCCATCCGTCACCACCAACGAGAGGACATGTTACACCGTTTGCACGCAGCTGTTTAGCAATCAAAGCTACAGTTGCATAGTAGTCAGGAAGGTAAACAACATCCGGGTTTACACTCTTGATTTTTGTGATGATAGCGTTGAAGTCTTTTTCACCAGTTGAGTAAGATTCTTTTGTTACTTTACCACCGGCAGCCTTGAAAGTTTTTTCAAAGTTGTCTGTAAGACCTACAGAGTAGTCGTTTCCGATATCATAAAGAATAGCCGCATTTTTAGCCTTCAAAGTTTCTGAGGCAAATTTAGCACCTACAGTTCCCTGGAAAGGGTCAATAAAACATGTGCGGAATACAAATGGAATTGTACTTCCTTTTGCATCGATTGTGATATTTTCTGCAGTTGCGGCCGGAGCAATCTGAAGAACCTTAAGAGCCTGAGCCTGGTCTGTAATAGCCTTTGTACATCCTGAAGTTAAAGAACCAACAAGAAGCTTTACCTTGTCCTGGCTAAAAAGCTTTTTGAATGCACTTACAGTTTTTGCCGGGTCACCTTCATCATCTTCTGCAACAAGTACAAGCTTCTGACCAAGAACACCGCCAGCTGCGTTGATTTCTTCAACAGCAAGCTGAACACCGTCACGAGCTTCAGTTCCGTAAACTGCTACACCACCAGAAAGTGGTCCAACGAAACCGATTTTTACATCGTTTGATTTTGGTTTTGCAGCTGAAAGAAGAGATGTCATTGCACATGCAAGTGCAGCAGCTGTCATTACCTTTGACAATTTTTTCATATTTTCCTCCAATAAATCCGCCACGAATGACGAAATATTTAATATAATTAAATCTCTTTAATAATACTTAATTTTTTTTCAAGTGTAAATACAGGAGTGGGCTTCCGGCCAATCATAAAGCAATTTTCAGTAAGGATTTTTAATATTTTCACCGATAATGAATTCGGGTTTTTGTATGAAAAAAATATTTATTAAAGCATTATTTATTACACTTTTATCTTTGACTTTTGTTACGGCATGTAAATTTGAAGATGAAGGAAATACTATTTCAGCACCTTCTGTTGATAATACATCTACTCCGTCCGGCGGAATCAGTATTGCCCGCGAAAGATTAAATTCATCAACGGATTCTGTCCTTGTATATAGATTAAATGTATCTGACACACCAAATGTTGAAGTTCATATAGGAACTTTGTATCCAAAAAACATATCAGAAAACCTTTTAATTTTTAATGATCAGATGGTTTATGCATCAAAAACCTACAAATACCGCTATGTTTACATCGATTCTGACAAAAAAAGATACAGCACAGAATGGTCTACCGCCCTTAAAGTAATCGACGGAAAAAAAACAGACGAATCTCTTGTCTACACAATTCCTGATGAAACTTATTTTGATTTAAGTCCGGAGGATTATACCTTAAAACTTATGGAAGCTGACAAAATTGTACCCCCAGATGAAGATGATACATGGCTGAGCCAGTATAAACCCGCAGTTATCCTCAAAACAGCATATAATCAGCTTTCTTTTGGACTCGCAGAACGAGTTTTTTCAGGTAATGATCCCCTGGAACTCAAATCAATTCTTCCGGCAGATTATTATGATACCAAGGTTTATTGCGGCGGAATCGTAGGCCGCTACCAGGATGTAAACAAAAACAATCAGATTGAACGAATTTACTGGACAGAGCCTTCAGCAATAAAAGTTCTGAAAAGCGGAATTGATGTTACAAAAACAGGCTTTACACTGGATTCAGTTTCAGCTGACAGCGGAATCATATACTAGCAAAGCCCCTGCCCGCTTTTTATAAATAGAGCCCCCGATAAGTTCAGTTTGACAAAATCAGTGTTTTTTGTCAAAATAAAGTCATGAATACATTAGTCGCATTATGCGCAGTCGGTGCAGAAAAAATTCTTGGCAACGAAATTAAACATTTAGGTTATAAACTCATTTCAAACGCTCCGGGCCGTGTTACTTTTGAAGGTGATGACGACGCCCTCTTCCGCGCAAACCTCTGCCTCCGCACTGCCGACAGACTTTATCTCCAGCTTGCTCAGTACAAGGCCTTTGGTTTTGATGATTTATATGACGGCGCCTATGCCGTAAACTGGCAGGATTTCTTAAAAAAAGATTCCCGCATCGTAGTAGATAAAGTCCGGGTTTACAAAAGCAAACTCAATTCTCAAAACAGCATTCAGGGAATGGTTCATAAGGCAATTTATGCAAAATTAGGTGACGTATGGCACATGCAGACCCTGCCCGAAACCGGTGAAGAATCAGACATCCGTGTTTACGTCGATGACAATCAGGTTTACATTCTTCTTGATTTGTCAGGCCTTCCGCTTCACAAGCGCGGTTACCGCACAGACGGCGGAGTAGCACCATTACGCGAAACTACAGCAGCCGTTCTTCTTCAGGAAATGATGTGGAGACGCAAAACTCCCCTCCACGACCCCTTCTGCGGTTCAGGAACAATCGCCATTGAAGCAACCCTTTACGCCTTCAACGTAGCCCCTGGACTCGGCCGCCGCTTCGCCCTTGAAAATCTTCCTATCTATAACGCAGCCCGAGCCGAAGAAATCCGGGCACAGGAAGCCGCAAATATCCGCACAGACGTAGAAGTCCGCATTACAGGAAGCGACATCGACGCCCGCGCAATTGAACGCTCAAAGCAGAATGCAGAACACGCCTGCGTAATGGCAGGACGCGCCCTCAAATCAATCGGAATAAGCAAACACATCATCCGCCCTGACTTTGTTCAGGCAGATTTTGCAAATCTTTCCGCTCCATATGATTCAGGCCTCCTCATCTGCAACCCGCCTTACGGTGAACGCCTTGGCGAACTTGAGGAAGTAAAAGAGCTTTACGGCAAAATGAACAGCCTCTGGAAAGATTTCCCCGGCTGGGATTTAGGCGTAATCACATCCTGCGATACCTTTCAGGACGATTTTGCCCACAACGCCAACAAAATCAAAAACTTTAAGGCCGGCAACCTGGACACCTATTTTTATATTTACAACCGCGCCCAGGCCGAACCAAAAGCCCAGAAACCTGCAAAAACCGAAAAATTCGTACCACATAAACATAAGGCAGAACAATTCTAAAGAGGATAAATATGGCAATTGTTGTTGAACATGACAAAAGAAAACATGAAATCCTTCAAAAATCTCTGGACGTATTTATAGACGAAGGATATGAAGACGCAACCTTCCAGAAAATCGCCGACCGCTGCGGAATTACCCGCACCACCCTCTACATTTATTTTAAAAACAAACACGAAATCTTTTTAGGCAGCATAAAAGAACTGCTTTCCGAACTGGAAGTAATCCTTCTTAAAATCGCAAAGGATACAAATCTCACGGCAAAAGAAGCCCTGATTAAAATCCTGCACGAAATTATCAACCAGTGTTCCGCCAACAAAAAGCTTTTCAGCGTACTCCTCAGCTACCTGATCCAGCTCAGAAAATCCGGCATAGACCCTAACGAACGAGTCCGCCGCCGAGTCATCAAAATGCGCCACCTCATGAGCACCATCATCACCCGCGGCATCCGCGCCGGCGAGTTCAAACGCCTCATCGTCAAAAACATGTACGAACTCATCTACGGCCTCATCGAATCCGCCATCTTCCGCATGGCCGTCCTCAACCAGGACAACACCGAAGAAATCCTCGACGCCATGGAACTGGCCATCGAAGGCTGGGAAGTATAAAAGCCACAGACTCTCGCAAAAATCACACAAAATCTGTGTTAATCTGCGTCCCACTGTGGCTCTTATTCAGCCCGATTAATCGGGCGAGTCGTTCATTAACTAAAAATTTTTCCCTTATAATAAATTAATCTTTATAAAAGACAACTTCGCCAAAATAGGACTGCCAGAACTCAATAAATTCAAGATAATAAAATTGCATGGCAGAAAAAATACGTGATAAATCTTTTTCTGGAATCCCACAGCACGAATAAACTGTGGCATTAAGCGGTCTCCAGAGAATCAAGGCTACGGAAGGTTGTTATAACAGGATAAATTTTTTTCAAATAATCCTGAAAATATTTATTCCGTTCATCATCAAAATTAGAATGAATTATGCTTCCATCATTTTTAAGCAATATAGCTTCGGCAGTTTTGCAATCTTCAAAACAAACATCGTCTTCTGTATAAGTAATTAGAATTCCATCTTTTTCACAAAATTCTTTCCGCATAATTCACCTCCTAACGATTTCATTATATCACAGCTTCAAAAATATAAAAGCCACAGACTCCCGCAAAAATCACACAAAAATCTGTGTTAATCTGCGTCCCATCTGTGGCTATAAAAAAAAGGTGGCCTCAACGACCACCTTCATCCATTTATTAAAATTTAGCCTTTCTTAATCGTACCTGCTCTATATCTTCACAGATGCCGATAATCGAAGAACCGTTAAAAACAAAGCCGCAAGGGTTTGTTTAGGTTCATCGATAAAACGGCACCGAGCCCGATTTATCGGGCGAGTCATTTACTTCCTAGAACTTAGCCTTTCTTAATCGTACCTGCTCAATATCCTCACAAAAAAGCTGTCTCAAATCATTCAATCCCAGGGCCATCAAAGCCATGCGGTCAATACCAATACCCCAGGCAAGAACCGGAACGTCGATTCCCATTGCGCGGGTTACTTCTGGACGGAAGATTCCTGAACCGCCAAGCTCGAACCAGCCTAAAACCGGGTGTTTGATATGAACTTCGATTGAAGGCTCTGTGAACGGGAAGTAGCCTGGAACGTATTTAACTTCTGTTGCACCGGCAATTTCTGTGGCAAACATCTTAAGCATACCAAGAAGGTTGCGCAGGTTTGCATCCTTTCCAACGATAATACCTTCTGTCTGGTAGAAGTCTGAAAGGTGAGTTGCGTCTACCTTGTCGTAGCGGAAACAGCGGGCAATACCAAAGTATTTTCCAGGAATTGTTGCCTTGTGCAGCTGATGAGCAGACAAAACAGTTCCCTGAGAGCGCAGAATCAAACGGCGGGTAAACTCGTTATCAAACTGATAGTTCCATCCGCGGCTTCCTGTATTTCCTCCAGTTTCATGGGCAGCCTTAACGTTGCTCAAATATGGCTCTTCAATAAATTTTGCGTGAGTAGGATTTTTAATTCGGTAAACATCGTGAATATCGCGGGCAGCATGGAACTGAGGCATGAAGAGAGCATCGCCGTTCCAGAATTCAGTTTCTACAAGCGGACCATCAAACTCTTCAAAACCAAGAGAACAAAGCTTGTCTTTTACAGATTCAAGGAACTGAACATAAGGATTTGTACGGCCGGGAATAATGCGTGCAGGAGGAACTGCAATGTTATAACCGCGGAAGGTTCCCTTTTTCCAGTCGCCGGTAGCAAGCATTTTTGGTGTGATTTCACCAATTTCATTACCTGTAATTCCAGCCTTTTTCAGTTCTTCTGTTACTTTTGCAAAGGCTTCTGTAAGCTTATAAGTTACAGTCTCGCGCTCAATCATCTTGAAAGGAGAATCGCCTGCACCGCGCTTTTTAGCCAGAGTAGAAATTACTTCAACTTCTTCTGCAGTCAAATCATCCTTATTAAGGATTCCGTCAGCAGCGGCAGCAGCCTTTTTAATAATTTCAGAAGCCTTTACAAGGCGGGCAGGAAGGTCTGCGCCAGTGTATTCAGCCTTCTTTTCTACATTCATCTTAAGAACGCCGTCTTTAGAAAGCGGACCGAAAGCAGAACCAATATCTTTATTTTCAATTGCGAGGGCAGAAGCAATTTCCGGCAAAGTATGAGGACCGTTATCGCGGAGGTATGCAACCATACGCTCTTCTACAGTTCCGGTCTTTGCAAGAACCTTACCCATGTCTGTGATTTCGTAGAATGTATGAGGTGTACGGCGGATTTCCTTAAGAAGCTCTTTTCCACCCAGCCAGCTGAATGCCTGGTTAGCGTGACCTTCTTTATAATCCAGTTCCTTCTGAAGTTTTTCTGATGTAAGTTCATCCTTGCTCGTATATTTGAGCAAAACTTTAATTTCAAGCGGATGAAGATTTTTGATAATGTTTTTGATATCCATTTTTTAGATCCTGTTAAAAAATAAAACCGACAGCCTTCTGACTATCGGTTTTATTCTACAATATTTATTGTAAAAACTGAATAGGTAAACGGTGATTTCTGGCTCTACCTATTCTTCTCCAGCTTCTGTCTCTGCTTCTTCAGTTCCATTGCCTTTAGAAATAGACTTCATATTGCTCTTACCAATCATCTGGACGTGATTGAAATATTCTGTATATTTCATTTTTGGCTTAGCATCCTTGTCAATGAAGTTTCTTGTTCTAGGTGGAACTAAATAGCGGTAGTTTGTATAACCATGCTCTTTCTGGAAATCCTGAAGACAACCAAGTACAGCGTTCATAGCTTCACCCTGATCGAATGTAGAGAAAGTTGTTGTATAATAAATACGAACTTCATCATAGTAAGGATTAAAAGTCATTCTTACTTTGGCTTTTTTATCATCTCCAAGATGCTGATCCTTAGGAACAATGTCTATGGATTTTGTTTTCTGCTCCTCATAGAGTTCCTCTTTCGACATGCTTTCCATAATATCATCTGTTTCATCTGCATAAACAGAAGCTGCAGCCAATGCAAAAGCAATCAAAATTGTAAGTAGTTTTTTCATGGTGCCTCCTTAAACAACATCAATAAGTCGTATATTTTATAATTCTATCCCTTTCTAGGAAAAAATCAAGAAATATTGCATATTGCCCCTTCGTAATTCCTACAAGGGGAGCATTCCGGATTAACACAGACCCGGAAATTTCCTTAGGCTTGTTTTTAAGCTCTGCCCGGTAACGCGCCCTGACAGCTTCTTTCAAAGCATTTTTTGCAGCCGTCTGAATACCGTCAAAGCCATCTTCTATGCGGCCAAATCCCCGCCCCTGAATAACAGGGTGATCTATCCCGCTCCAGAGCTTGTAATTCTGAATCTGATAATCACTGCGCTCGTAATCGCACCAGACGTTAACCCGGCTATCCTCAAAAAAACTGTCCGAATATGTGATTTTTTCGCAGTCTGCCTTTTCAAATGCCTTAACAGGAAGAATTTCCAGATATTCCTCTACCCCGCGAAGCTTATCCGAAGGAGTATAAACAAAGGTCCAGCCGTAAACCATTCCTTCCATTAAAAAGATGCTCAAATCGCGGATACGCTTTTTTGTATAATCCAGGACATCATCTTTTTTTTCATAAAGACCGGGGTAAGCATCAAGCTCTGCCCACACGCCGATTCTGATATTACGGAGATTTACAGGGCTTTGAGAAAAGAAAATTGAAAACTGAAGGGCCAGAAGGCCGAAAAAAAGAAAACGCTTTGCTTTCATTTACAAGATTAATAGCTGTGCTTCCAGACTTTAACAGGATGAATCCCCATGCGGATTACAAAATAAAGCCAGGCCGCAAGGAAGCCAAAAAGATGAGTCATATGGGCAACACCCGAAGTCGGATTAAACTGACTCAAAAACTCAATTACGGCATAAATCAAAACCATAACAGGAGCCGGAACCGGAATCAAACCCCAGATATAAATAATTGAACGTGGAAAAAATACAGCATAGGCAAACAAAACTGCATAAATTGCGCCGCTTGCACCAAGCAAAAAGATTCTGTACTGCCCCGTAAAAATATAAACTGCCACAGAAAAAGCCCCGCTCAAAATTCCGCAGGTCAGATAAAAAAGAGTAAATTCCTTAGTTCCTATTGCCCTTTCCAGAGGAAGCCCAAAAACAAGAAGACCCAGCATATTAAAACCTATATGCCTGATATCAGAATGAATAAACATATAGGTAATAAACTGCCAGTACATGTGATAAACCTTTACCAGGTAGGCGTTTAGGCTTCCGTAAGTGTGAATATAGCGGTTAATTTCCGGATAAAGGATTCCAATCCCGTAAACAATAAAATTAAGCAGAATTATAAAAAGAACCCTTCGCTTATACTGATAAGAGAAAGGCTGTCTGAAAAAAATTTTTCCCATAGTCAGATTATCTTAAATTTTCAGGCTTTCTGTAAAGAGTAACGCGGTTTCTTCCCTTGCTTTTTGAAACATACAAGGCCTGGTCTGCCTGATTTACAAACTCATTAGGTGAATTAACAAGATTTGTTTCTGCATCAAAAACTGAAACACCGCATGAAATTGTAACGTGCATGTGCTGACCGTTGTAAACAAAGTCAGTTGTATCAATAGCAGAGCGGATACGTTCAGCAACAAGAACTGCGTCTTCTGTTTTTGTATTTGGCAGCAGGATTGTAAATTCCTCTCCACCGTAACGGCTGGCAACATCAGTATCGCGCAGATTTTTCTTTATGATATTGGCAACGCTTACAAGAACATAATCACCGCATTCATGACCGTATGTGTCGTTAAAGCTCTTAAAGAAGTCAATATCAAACATAAGTACAGCAACATTCTGATTCTGCAGGAAGGCTTCATCAATTGATTCAGAAAGAACATTGAAAAAGTAAAACTTAAGCTTAAGATGAGTCATCATATCTGTTGATGACTGTTCAATAAGGGCCGCATTATTGATTGCCACCGACGCAAGACTTGCAATCGACATAATCTGATTAAGTTCGTACTCCGTATAGGAAACGTCATCTTCAATGGCAATTCTCTCCTGCAAAATCAAAAGCCCGTTAAGGTGACTCTTCTGGATAAGAGGAACGATAAGGGTCGGAGAAAGGCTGTTCAAAACTGAAAGGGTGTGCTGGTCATCAATTAAAAGCTTGAGCTCATCAAAGGTAATAGGCATCTGAACATCCAGCAGCTTTTTTGTGATTGATGAAGAAACAGGAATTGAAGGCTTTTCTCCCTCGTCAAACAAATCCTTTGCTGTTTCAAGCACATAATTTTCATTAGTGATTAAATCACGTACAAAAATTTCGGCTCCCAGAACGTGCATCTGGGCCATACAGATATAAACAATTGATTCAAGAAGGTTGTCAAAATCCAGATTCTGACAGAAGGACTTTGCAATATCCAGAAGCTGTTCAAGATCATAAATCTTCTTTTCATATTGAAGAGCCTTGTCCAACGCGTCAGTGTTTTCTTTGGCTTCTTTGGTCTCCTTTACAACGTCATGCAATGACTTTCTTTTTGCGTAGGAAACCCGAGTCTTTCGTTTCTTTTGTTCAGAGGAAACTACACTTTCTTTGTCGTTCAGTCTACTGGTCATTTTTTAATTCACCATTATTAATGATAACATAGTTCTTCATTATCTCAAAAAATATTTTCCAGTTTGGAAACTGATAGTCCAATTGATTGGTACGCTCTTTATTTCTTGATGATAAAAGCAGAACTTTAAGATTCTGGATAATTTCGCTGGAAGGCTTTTTAGCGTCCGCGAGCAGCTCTTCAAGCTCCCTGTGAAGGGCAAACAGGTGCGACACATGGCTCTGCAATAGATTGTGGGCTTCATTGTTAATTGAATGAACCATTTTCTCAAGACGGGTGTAAAAGGTTTTGTCTTTACGGTTGTCTTTGATATAACCATCCAAAGCAGTAATACTGTTTCTTTCGTTTACCGAAAAAGAATTTTCAAAATCTGAAAACTCGTTATCCAGATTTATAACTGAATAAACCACCTGCGAAAATGTCGTTTTATAGTTTGAATTATTAAAAAATCCTTCAATCGCAACATCATCAAGCAGGGCTTTTACAGACTCGGAAACATACTGTTTTTCGAAAGTCTTCAGCACTCTTATCGGCAAAATCCACTGAAATGATAAGGGAGTTTCGCTCTGGAGCTTTTCGCTGTAAGTCTGATTGTAACCCTGCATTGGTTCAAGAGCCCCTCTAGGGAAAATCTGCTCAATTTCGCGGCTAAGCATTTCATCCTGAATTTCAGATTTAATGCGATGCTCGTCCGAATTGAATTTTGCCTGCAGCATCTGGGCAAATTCCTGACGGGGAGAGCCTGTATATTGGGCAACAGCCGGTTCATAATTGGGATCTGCCCTGAAATATCTGATAATCTGCCTGAGTTTTTCAGGCTGCAAAACCTGTTTAATGACAAAATTGATTTTTTTCAGGTAGCCTAAAATCTGCCTCTTTTCATTATCATCAAGATCAGAGCCTTTTCTAAGCCTGTAGAGAGCAAGAATTGCAGCTCCGGTAGAATTTGTAAGTCTGAGCCCGGACATCTGATAGTAAAGATCTTCAAGAAGATTGATTGTCTGGGAAAGGTCTACCGGCGAATAGGAAGGCTGATATTTAAAATCACCTGGAATAAAGTTTGAATCAAAAAGCTGAAGAAAAGGCACATAATTATAATGACAGAAATCAACAAGCTGCCTCAAAATCAGAATATCATGATCAATCTTTTTAAAATTATCCGTATTTAAGTCTTTAATTACCCTTTCCAGCAGATGACGCTGATGCATGTAAATTCTGTCCGGATTATTGGGTTCGGAAATTACATCTTCCTTTCTGTTCTGAAACTGGAGGGCAGAAATTGTTTCCTGATCCTGTGAATCATAACCTGTAATTATAAGCTGAGCCTCAAAACGATGACGGCGGGGTAAATCTGCACTGCTGAGAGTTTCTGAAAAAAGATTATCAAGGGGATAGGAATTTTTGTAGAGATTGTAAATGGCTTCGCCAAAATTCGGCTGAAGGACACCTGTTTTACAAATGAGCGGAGAAAAGCCCTGAATTTCAACATCCATTTTTTTCAGAAGCTGCTTTCGCTGAACTTCCGGAGCTGTGCGCCTGAAAATTGAATCAAATATGTCTATAAATGTTTCAATTAAGCCCATTAAAAACTTTCCCCAAATCCCAATAATGTTCTATAGTACAAAAATACTAAAGATTTTATTTTTATTCTACCTTACAAGCGCCCATCCTGTGAATTTTCCTCTTCAAATGCCTGCAAAACCGGTTGAAAAATACGTTTATAATCTTCAACACTGCTTGCGTGAACAATCTGAAGTCGCAGGGCTGCACCGTTATGAATTCCCTTTGAATAAGCGGCAAAACGCTTTCGCATTTCCATACAGGCATGTTTTTCTTCTGTATCGCGGACAAGGCGTTCAAGCTCGGCAAAGCCGGTTTTTATGCGGACATCAGGGGGAAGAGGTTCGTAGCTTCCAGTCTGAAGAAGGCTGGTAGTGTCCCTGAAAATAAAAGGATTACCCATTGCACCGCGGGCAAACATAACTGCATCTACACCGGTTTCTTCCAGCATTTTTTTTGCGTCTTCCGGCTTAAAAAGGTCTCCCGAGCCAAAAACAGGAACCGGTATTCGGTCTGAATGAGCTTTATTCCACTCGCCCACGTATTCTACCAGGGCCTTCATTATGCTCCAGTCTGAATGACCTTCGTAGCCCTGAGCCCGGGTTCTCGGGTGAATTGTAATTGCATTTACTCCTGCTTCCAGTGCCGCCTGAGCCGCTTCCTTCCAGGTAATCTGGAATTTTTCCCAGCCTGAACGGATTTTTACGGTAACAGCCCGGTCTCCAGCGGCTTCAACAACCGCCTTTGCAACCTTATAAAGCCTGTCAGGGTCGCGGGTCAAGGCAGAACCGGCACCTGTCTTTACGATTTTTGGAACCGGACAACCGCAGTTTATATCAATGCATTCGCACTTTGTTTTTTCAAGAACGATGTGAGCGGCCGCATTCATAATGTCAGGTTCCGGCCCGAAAATCTGCACGGAATAGACATCTTCGTTGTAAGCCCGGCGCATCAAAATCTCTGTCTTTAAATTCTTGCGGACAAGAGCTTCTGCGCTGACCATCTCGGTATAGGTAAAACAAGCCCCGTTTTCTATGCAGACAGAACGGAAGGCCATGTCGCTGTAACCGGCAACCGGCGCCAGAAAGAGATTTCCCTTGAGTTCGATGTTTTTAATACGTACTGGATGGTATAAATTCGCCATTTTTCAACAGAAGGCTGACCGGCGCCCTTACACAGCTTCAGGAAGCCCAAAAGCCTTGCAGCTGTTTTTCCAGAGCTGAACGCTGAGTTCTTCAAGATCCATATCCAGCATTTCTGCAAGGAAGCGGGCTGTAGAAGGCAGCATATTCGGCTTTGTGCGTTTTTTCTCGCGGAATTCTGCAGGAATCATAAAAGGACTTTCAGTTTCAATCAAAATGCGGTCAACAGGGATGTTCAAAACTGTTTCGTGAAGGTTGCGGGCATTGCGGTAAGTAAGATTACCTGCAAAGCTGAACCATACGTTCATGTCCAGGCATTTTTTTGCGTAGGCAGCATCTTCTGAATAGCAGTGGAAAATTGCACCGGCAGACGGAAGACGTTCTGTCAGAACATCATAAATATCCTTTCCCGCATCACGGTTATGAATGATTACAGGCTTATTGTACTTCTGGGCAATTTCAAGCTGAGTAATAAAAAGCTCAATCTGGCTTCTTTTATCACCAAACTGCTTGTAGTAATCAAGGCCTGTTTCACCAACTGCAACTACATTTGGCAGAGAAAGAGACTTTTCGATTGTGTTAATCCAGTCAGGACCAGGATTTGTAACTTCAGACGGAGCAACACCTACAGCATGATAAATTCCGCTTACAGACTTGAGGGTAGCATAAACCTTCTGAAAATCCATAAGAGAGTTGTTAATGCTTATAATGCGGGTAACTCCAGCCTGCTTTGCCTGCTGAATAACGCGTAATTGTTCAATAGGATCATCGTATATAAGCCCGATGTGAGCGTGAGTATCAAAAAAATTCATGGCTTTCTTCCTAGAAAAATGTGATGAGAAGAGCGAAAAAAGTTTTTTTAACGCTTCTTTTTTAATTATATATAATTAAAGATAACACAGCTTTTACTACTCGTCAACGATAATTCTTCCGATAATATAGTAGTAGAATTTATAAATGCAGAATGCTATAATTTTATGATTTATATTGTAGATAATGAGGTCTAATATTGCCTAAAACTCAAAAAGCAATGAAAAAAATGGAAAAGCGCTTCGCCTCAAACATGACACAGAGTTTTGGCTCTGCCTTTCGTTCCATTGGTTCTGCTTTCGTAACGCTTTTTAGAATTTTTAACAGCAAACTCACAATTATGGTTGTTCCTCACTCACAGAGTAAGGTAATCAACTTTCAGACAACTGTATTCGCATTAATATTCGGCTTTCTCCTTTTTGTCGGAATTTTATCATCCTTCTTCTACTTCAACCGCCGCTCAATTTCTGCAAACATGCAGATAACTTCACTTACAGAACAGAACCGGGCAGCCCTTGCAAGCCTTGATGAACTCCGTGATGAAAACGCAAACCTTTTCCAGGCTGCCAAAAGATTCCAGACATCCCTTTCACAAAGTCTTTCCCTTCTGGGAATCTCTCAGGGAGAAAACAAGACTAACACTTCAATTTCTTCAAGCGACCTTTCATCAATGTTCAACTCCACAGAAATTGCAAACGGTTCCAGCCGCGAGCTTGCAGATATCCGGGAGCTTACTTCATACCTTGAAGGCGCAGTTGAACCAATCGAACAGGTTGGAAAGATGCTTAAAACCCAGCAGAATCTTTTTACAGAAATTCCTAGCATCAACCCTGTAAAAAATCCAAATACCCACGTTTCAATGCCTTTCGGACCTAACGTTCACCCGCTTAACGGTAACTGGTACATCCACAAGGGTATGGACTTCTCTACCTGGCGTTCAGGCGACCCTGTAATGGCAACCGCAAACGGACAGGTTGTAACAGTCGGCTTTGACAACAGCTTCGGTAACTTTGTAATCATCAAGCACAATCACGGTATTTATACACGCTACGCTCACTTAAGTTCATTCAGAGTTAAGAAGGGACAGCTTGTTGACCAGGGACAGATTATCGGAAACATCGGTAACACTGGTATTTCGACAGGTCCACACCTTCACTATGAAGTTCATATTGGTTCTGACGTAGTAGATCCTGCAAAATACATCAATATCAATCTTCAGAAGTAGGATTTTATGGCATTCAGAGTTGATGACATTTCCATTAACACAATCATCGGCGGCGGTTCGACAATCAAGGGAAACCTTAAAATTAACGGTTTTGTACGAATCGACGGAGATATTGACGGCAATCTTGAAACTGACGGAAACATCATCATCGGTGAAAACGCCCGCATACGCGGAAATGTTACGGCAAAGGCTATAATTGTAGGGGGCATAATTCTTGGCGATATTTCTGCCAGTGAAAGCGTAAAACTCCTTTCTAAATCAGCCGTAATCGGAGACATTCTTACCCACAAGGTTCAGATTGAAGATGATGCTGTTTTCCACGGCCACTGCATAGCAATCCGCGATGAAGAAAATTACAATCTTGTTTCTTCGGAATACCTGCAGTCAAAAGCAATCAAACAGAAGGCTTTCCGCTAATGGCAGAAATTGATTCTTTAGGAAATAATTTTTATTACGCTGGCCTTCAGAATTCTTCTTCACACTTAAAAAATCAAAAAGCCGATAAATCACAAAAAACAACAAAATCACGTTTTTCAGACCTGATTAAAGGCGAAAAGGCCCAGGAAAGCATAGAGACAAATGGATTACCGCCGGAAATCAGGACAATGTCTCTTGATGATGCCGTAATTTTTTTGCGCGACCGTGTAGATCTTGCCGGCAACGACCTTTCTGAATTATCAAGTCAGGAAAATCTTGAAAAATTTAAAAAAGCCGTAGGACAATTTATTAAATTTATTGTTGAAAACAATTTTGAAGTGACCAGCAAAAAGCCGCGTCGTCCTCAGTTTGTTTCACCTGTGGGATTCTTTTCAAATTACAATAGCAAACCCCGCCTCAAAGATCCAAAGGTTCAGATAGAAGTTATTAATGAAAAGCTGGATAATCTGACCCGGGATATGCTGAGCACCCAGATGAGTAATTTAAAAATTCTTGCCCAAGTTAATGAAATCAAAGGTCTTGTAATAGATTTACTGCGCGAGTAACAGTATAATAACAGTATAAAATAGAAAAGAGAAATAAAAATGAGTGATATTTTTGAAAGTGATATAGATGACCAGACAGAAAACCTTTCTGAACTTGAAGATGATGAAGGAAGCACTGAGTCTACCGGAAACCTTACAATAGATACCCCCCTTTATAATCTCAAGCTGGATTATTCCTGCGAAACCCTTTATGCAAAGGTTCCGGACAAAATAAATCTTCAGCCGGGCGATTTTGCAATCATCCCTACCCGCTATGGAAAAGATATGGCTCGCGTACTGGGTATTTCAAAAAAGCCGATTGGAATCAAGCAGTCTGATATTGTAACTGTTGAACGCAAGGCAAGTGAAAAAGACCTTGAAAAACGTGAAGAACTCAAAAAAAAGGAAAAGGACGCTTTCCCGATTTTTAAGGAAAAAGTAGCCCTTCATAAGCTGGATATGAAGCTTGTTGAGGTACATTTTCTAACCGAAGAATCAAAAGCCCTCTTCTTTTTCAGTTCTGATAACCGCGTAGACTTCCGCGAGCTTGTAAAAGACCTTGTTTCAATCTTTAAAATGAGAATTGAACTGCGCCAGATTGGTGTAAGAGACGAATCCCGCATTACAGGCGGACTTGGAATCTGCGGAAGACCATTCTGCTGTCACGGAGTTTCTGACAAGCTCCGCCCGGTTTCCATCAAAATGGCAAAGGACCAGAATCTTTCTTTGAACTCCATGAAGATTTCGGGCCAGTGCGGACGACTCTTATGCTGCCTTTCCTACGAATACGACTGGTACAACGAAGCAAGAAGAAAGCTTCCAAACGAAGGAATCCGTATTTTCTATGACGGAACCGACTTCAAAATTACAGAAGTTAATCCTCTGACTTCGATGGTAAAAATGCTGGGTGAAGACGGTCGCCTGCTTGAAGTAAACGCAAAACGCTTTTACCGCGAAAATAACCGCTGGAAGATAAACTAAACCCAAATTCCTCATCTTTGACAAGTTTTATTTGAAATTATAACGATTTGATTTATAATAGATTATATGATTTATATTAAGAAATGGCTTGAACATTATGGGGAACTATTCCCAGTTGCTGACAATCAGATTGACTTCTTTAATAAAATCGGAAGTGGTTTTAACACACCTGTAAAATTTTTGAGCGTAGACTGCGGAACAGCAGAAGTTGCCCAAAGACTCCATGAAAAAAACTTTGACGTTACAGTAACTGATACTTATAAAGAATTTATTGACTTCCTTAAGGTTAAATCTACAAATGTAGAACCAAAAATCAAAGCCTTTAACCTCTTTCCACAGGATATCGGCCGCTACCTTGGTAAAAATTTCTTTAATATCATTTACTGCGGTGACTATCGCGTAGTCTTTATGCGGGATAAAATCTACATCTCAAAACTGATGATTGATGCAAAATCCCTGCTTACAAACAATGGATTTTTGATTTTTGACCTGATAAACTTTACTAAATTTGACTTTTCAAAAGATATAGTTGAGCTGCCTCAAAAATCATCAGCCCGCGCTACCCTCAAATCATGGATTACAAAGGACAAGGAAAACGTAACCTATCTTTTGAACCAGCAGGTCATTACATCAAATGATAAAATAATTGATGAAGTAAAGGATGAGCCAATCTGTCCTATAAGTATGGAATCCTTCCAGAAATTCTCTAAAGAGCTTGGATTTTCTTCCATCGACTTTTACTCAGATTATAATTTTACTCCCCTCCAGCCAGATTCAGAAAAAATCGTCTGCGTTCTTCGAAAATAAAATCGCCCTTCGGGGCGTAAAACCTTCCTAATTGTAATTCACCTCTTTTTTCTATAGAATAGTCTATTATGAAAGCTAGTAGAACTATTATCTCAACACTGCGCGAAGCTCCAAATGACGCAGTTATTGCAAGCCATCAGCTTATGATGAGAAGCGGACTTATCCGCAAACTTGGAAACGGACTTTATGCTTACATGCCGCTCGGATTCCGTGCCTTACAGAAAGTTCAGAAAATTATCCGTGAAGAATTGGACAATGCAGGTTGTCTTGAAATAAAACCGACTGTAATTCAGCCCGGTGATTTGTGGAAGGAATCTGGCCGCTGGGACAAAATGGCAGGCGAAATGCTTACCGCACAGAACCGCCAGGGTCAGGACATGGTAGTTTCTCCTACCGCTGAAGAAGCCTTCACCGCAATCGTACGCGACGGCCTTTCTTCTTATAAACAGCTTCCATTCACACTCTATCAGATTAACACAAAATACCGTGATGAAATCCGTCCCCGCTACGGTGTAATGCGCGGCCGCGAATTCACAATGATGGATGCTTACTCTTTTGATAAAGACCAGGAAGATTTGAACGCATCTTACGACAATGTTGCAGAAGCTTACCGCCGCATTTTCAAACGAATGGGCTTGAGCACAATCAGTGTAAAGGCCGATACTGGTGCTATGGGTGGTTCAGGCTCAGAAGAATTCATGGTTGAGTCGGAAGTTGGTGACGATACACTCCTTCTCTGCCCTAACTGCGATTACGCCGCAAACGTAGAAAAAGCTGCCTGCGCTCCGGAAGTTCCTCTCAACAGCGAAGGAAAGCCACAGGTAAAAACAGACAAGGCAATTGAAGAAGTTGCAACTCCAAATGTATTCAGCATTGAAGACATGGAAAAATTCTTCGGCGAAAAACCGACAACCTTCCTCAAGGCTCTTATTTACAAGGTTTACAACTGCGCAATTGACCTTTCCAAAACAGAATTCTACAAGGACGCCAAAACTGTTACAGAAGGCGGCCAGACTTATATTCCGGAAACATTCTTCTGTGTACTTATCCGCGGAGACCTGGACGTAAACGAAACAAAGCTTGCCGCTGAGCTTAAGGCTTCCGGCGCAGAGCTTGCAAGCGATGAAGATGTTCTCAAGTACAGCGGTGCTCCACACGGCTTTGTTGGTCCTGTTGGAATCAAGATTCCTGTAATTGCAGATAAATCTACCGTAGACATGCACGACTGTATTGCGGGCGCCGGAAAAGAAGGCTTCCACATT
>ODAI011166877.1_pt1 | contig 21464 bp, 18 predicted proteins | sample 1539321 | NCBI WGS metagenome assembly ODAI01 (sample SAMN02144231, study PRJEB22623) | gut metagenome | biome: sheep rumen | host: Ovis aries | place: New Zealand | reverse complement strand
GCTCACTAAGTATCCCTCTGACCGGTCCCTGCTTGACGAAATCATCCGCAGTTATCCTGCTGTAATCTCCGGAATATCCGCATTCCGCCAGCCTGTCTCCGAGCTTTTCCGAAATGCTTCCCTCTCCCATGCTCTCCTCAAAAAACACTATCCTCTTGTATTCAAGTATCTCCCCTATGAGGCTGCGGCAGAGCGGGTATATCTTTGTGAGCTTCAACAGGTCACACTGTATCCCGTCGGAGCTGAGAAGTCCCTGTGCCTTGTATGCCTCGTTGAATATCCTTCCGTAGGATATGATGAGAGTGTCTGAGATATTCTCCCGGAGGAACATATACTCTGTATTGATGATGCTCCGGTTGAATGATACTTCCTCTGAGCCTCTGGGGTACCTTATCGCTGCAAGTCCCTTATTGGCATATATGGCCTTATTCATGCAGAGCTTCAGCTCGTCGTAGGAGGACGGGGAATATATTACTGTATTGGGTATGGATGTCAGCATAGGGACGTCAAGGAGACCCTGATGAGTCTCTCCATCCTCACCTACTATACCTGCCCTGTCTATTCCCAGCACTACGTGGAGCTTTCCTATCGAGACATCATGGCCAAGCTGGTCGTAGCTTCTCTGCAGAAAGGTCGAATAGACCGCAAACACCGGTATCTGGCCCATTGAAGCCAGTCCACCGGCAAACGTCACGGCGTGCTGCTCGGCTATCCCCACATCGTAAAAACGCTCCGGGAACCTGTTGTGGAAGAACTGGAGTCCGGTACCGTACTTCATTGCCGCTGTTATTGCGACTATCCTGTCGTCCTTTTCCGCTATCTTTACAAGCTCCTTGCCGAACACTGTAGAGTAACACTCGCAAACGGATACCTCCGGATTCCCGGTCACAATGTCGAAACGGGATATTCCATGGTACTCTCCGGGGTTTTTCTCTGCCGGGAGGTAGCCCTTTCCCTTGACAGTTTTTGCGTGTATGAGCACAGGACGATGATAGCTCTTTGCCATGTGAATGACTTCTTCGAGCTCACGGAGGTCATGGCCGTTTACAGGCCCCAGATATACGAATCCCATGTCCTCGAAGATCGTGCTCTGCTCAAACATCTTGTACTTCATGGAGCTCTTTATGTTACGGATGCTCTTCTGTATCGGTTTTCCCACAATGGGGAATTTTTCAAGTCCGCTCTCGACTGCTCTCTTGGTGTTCAGGTACTTCTCTGTATTCCTGAGGGAAGTAAGATACTTTGCAAGTGAGCCGACGCTCTTTGATATGGACATATTGTTGTCATTGAGTATGACGATGAGATTGGTGTTCTTGTCACGGCCGCAGTTATTCAGCGCTTCATAGAACATTCCTCCGGTCATGGCACCGTCACCTATGACCGCTACTGCATAATTGTCTTTTCCCTGGAGCTTCATGGCCTCAGCTATGCCGCAGGCTACCGACACGGACGTACTGCTGTGTCCGCTGATGAATACATCGTGCTCGCTCTCCTCCGGCTTTGGAAATCCGGAAATTCCTCCTTTGCGGCGTATAGTCTGGAATTGCTCCAGACGTCCTGTGAGTATCTTGTGTGTGTAGGACTGATGTCCGACGTCCCATACTATGCGGTCATCCGGTGAGTTGAAATTTCGGTGTATAGCCATTGTGAGCTCCACAACTCCAAGATTCGATGCAAGGTGTCCGCCGTTTTTCGATACCGTAGTTATCAGGAGGTTCCTGATCTCACTGCACAGTCCGGCACATTGCTTCAGGGATAGATTTTTCAGATCTGCCGGAAGGTCCAGACTGGACAGCATTGTCTTGGTTTCAGAATTGGTATTTTCCTTCATTTTATACGATGCGGTATTGTGTCCGCAGCTCCTTTATTTTAGTTTTTCCTGTTCAGGAGCAGCTCCGTGAGCTGTCTGAGGAAACTGTTATTTTCAAAATTCTCAAGCAGGAGCATAGCCTCTGATGTGATGCTTTCCGCTATTTCCTGCGCTTTCTCCACTCCGTATATAGTGACAAAGGTAGTCTTGTTCTCCTCTTCGTCGCTGCCTACCGGCTTTCCGAGGGCTTCTGTTGTGCTTGTTACATCAAGGATGTCGTCGATTATCTGAAAGGCCAGTCCCAGCTTGTAGCCGTAGTCTGCGGCGGCTGAAAGGATCTCAGGACTATCAGCACCTGCACATATGCATCCCATTACACATGAGACTGCTATGAGCTCGCCGGTCTTGTGACGATACATATTCCTGAGCTCAGGGTCTGTGACGTCTGAGCGCTCTTCGTTTTCCATATCTATGACCTGTCCGCCTATCATGCCGTTTCTTCCGACTGCTTTTGCCAGACGGCTGATGATGCTTATTTTCTGGTCAGGACTGAGTGCAGTGTCATCTGCGATGATGCCAAAGGGCAGCACTGAAAGTGCGTCTCCGGCGAGAATAGCCATAGCCTCTCCGTATGCCTTGTGACATGATGGCTTTCCACGTCGGAAATCATCGTTGTCCATTGCCGGAAGGTCGTCGTGGATAAGAGAAAAGGTATGTATCATCTCAATAGCTGCTGCCGGAGCTGCTGCCTTGGATATGTCTCCTCCACAGGCTTCGCAGAACGCATATACAAGGACAGGACGTATCCTCTTTCCGCCAGCTTCAAGAGAGTAGTTCATGGCATCAATAAGGTCCTTCTGTGCTGCGGAGCTGTCATCATGGCAGTTGCAGCTCCGGAGTTTTTCCTCGGTGTACGCAATATATTCCTTAAACTTTTCGTTAAAATCGCTCATAATCAATTTTCAGCCGGTACTTCGCCGCTGTCCTCCGTTATTTTTATATGTGCCTCGCTGAGCTGTCTGCGGCATTCAGCAGACAGCTTTATCCCTTCGCCGTAGAGCTCAACGGCCTTTTCAAGGGGGATGTCCCCTTTTTCAAGCTCGGAGACTATTTTTCCAAGCCTGGCAAGATTATCTTCAAAGCTGATCTTTTCTTCCATTATTTCACCATTTTTCTGTTACTTCTGCATTTGCTCCTCCGCTGCCGAAACGTATGCTCAAAACGTCGCCTTTTTCCAGATTTTCAGCGGAATTCAGCAGCTCTTCGCCTTTGTATACAAGGGAGTAGCCTCTTGACAGCACTTTCAGCGGACTAAGACTGTCCAGCTTTGCGATGTGCTCTGACAGCTTGTGGTCAAGCCGCTCACAGTACCGCTCAAAGGAGTCTGAGCAGCGTTTTTCAAGGCTGTCTATACGCTGAGCTGTCAGCCTGAGACGGTTTTCCGGCGACTGTGCGGTGAGCCTTGCTGATATGGCCGAGTAACGTTCATCTGCACGTCCGAGAGCTGCAAGGGCAGACTTCTCTATCCTCTGCTCGTACTTGTCAGTCATTTCCAGAAGGCTTTCTGCTGACGGTGCGGAAAGCTCTGCTGCTGCTGACGGCGTTGGTGCTCTCATATCTGCAACAAGGTCGGCTATAGTGAAGTCAGTTTCGTGTCCAACCGCCGATATTACCGGTACCTTGCAGTTATATATTGCATATGCCACCTTTTCTGTGTTGAAGGCTCCGAGGTCCTCTGCGGACCCTCCGCCTCGGCCGACTATTATCACGTCACAGCCGGCAGACTCCGCTCTGAGTATGCCTCTGCATATGGAGTCGGGGGCGCCTTCGCCCTGTACAAGGGCATTTACGGCATATATCTCCCCTATCGGATAACGGCGGCTGAGTACGTTTATTATATCCCTTACCGCTGCCCCGCTGAGGGACGTCACGGCTCCTATCTTTTTAGGGAGCCAGGGCAGCGGGCGTTTATGTGCCTGGTCGAAAAGTCCTGCCGCTGAGAGCTTCTTCTTGAGCTGTTCAAGTGCGGCTCCGGCTTTTCCTGCGCCCTCAGGCAATATATCATTCACGTAGAGCTGATAGGCTCCGTCCCTCTCATATACCGAGATGCTTCCGGAGACTACGACGGCCATTCCGTCCTCAGGTGTGAATTTCAGCCGTGATGCTGCTGATGCGAACATCACTGCTTTTATTGAGCTCTCAGCGTCCTTCAGGGTGAAATACATATGTCCGCTGCGGTAATGGTGTACGAAATTGGATATCTCTCCCTTCACCATTATCCCCTGAAGGTTCTTGTCGCCTTTGAGCCTGAAGCTGATATACTTGTTTATCTGTGTTACTGTAATGACCGGCATCATATCGCTCCTGTCTCTTTTATACAGCCGTATATGGCCACTCCTGCCGCATTGTCACAGGAGAACTCCGGCGCTGCGAAGGATGCTCCCGGGTAGCTGCGGAGTATACGCTCCTTTATCAGCTTGTCGGACATGACTCCCCCTGCATATAGTATCGGGAGTTCACCGTGGTCTGAAACTGCGGCTGCGGTCATTGCAACAATTGTTTCAGCTACGAAGTCAAGACAGCAGGCTGCGATATTCTCCGGACGTTCGCCGGAATCCAGCATCTGCCGGCATTTGTTCTCTATCCCGGACATACAGCAGTCATTCCCTTTGATGACGGGTTTGACCTTTATATGCTTATCCGCACCAAGCGCCAGCTTTTCCAGCTCTGCTCCGCACGGGAACCTGAGCCCCAGCATTACCCCTGTACGGTCAACTGCCTGTCCGGCTTTGAGGTCAAGGGAGGTGCCTATCTCGGAAATATCCATTACATTTTCACTGTCCGGCTCACAGAGAAGGCAGTCAGTTGTACCTCCGCTTACGTGGAAGGCTATGAACCTCTCGTTTACAAGGCTGAGCCTGTCCGCAGAATAAAGAGCTGCAAGGATGTGGCCTACCTGATGAGATGTCCTGTGTACAGGCACTCCGCTTATCGCTCCGTAGGACCTTGCAAATCCCTCTCCGCAGAGAAAGCACGGCATATATGAACCCTCAATGTTCCTCGGTCTTGCCGACGCTGAAACTGCCGCCGGGTGCAGACTGTACATACCGCAGAGCTGCTCTATCATGTCCGGGAGCTGCTTCGTATGGTGGAACACTGCGTCGCTCTGACGGAGCCCAAGCTCTCCCTCTCTGACCGGAAGGAGCTTTTTAATCTGGTATACCTTCTTTTCTTCACTTACATAAACTGCTGCGGATGTCGTATAATTGCTGGTATCGACTCCCAGAAAATCAGGCATTTTCTTCCTCTTTCTTCTTTGAGTCCCTTGAAAATGCTCCCAGAACTCCGTTTATGAATGAGGTATCCTCCTGGTAAGTATAGGTCATTGAGAGCTTTATTGCCTCACTGATAGCGGCATTCATGGGAGTATTGTCGTCGTATATAGACTCGTAGAGCGCTATCCTCAGTATTGCAAGGTTCAGCTTGGATATTCTTGCAATGCTCCTGGACTTGCTGTAGCCGGAGATTATCTCGTCCAGCTCCTGGGCGTGTTCGAGAGTTCCCTCGACTATCTTTTTTACCTCGTCATTTACTGTTATCTCGTCTACCTCTTCGGCTATCTCGTAGAGGTCATTGATATCATCGTCACGCAGAAGCTGCTCAAATACCAGCTTGAATGCGCTGTCTCTTATTTCACGTCTTGTCATTTACTATCTCCTTACGCTATATTATTATTCAAAAACGACGCCGCTTATTGTCACGTTGACTCTTGCAACTGTGACACCTGTCATGTTCTGAACGTTTTCCTTGACTGCATTCTGGACGTCCTGAGCCACGTTGCAGGCCTTCTCTCCGCCCTTGACTTTTATCCTGAGGTCTATCGCTGCAACGTCTCCCATCATTGTTACCTTGATAGGGCCGTTCCTTCGAAGTCTGCTCATACGGTTTATCTCCCCGCTGAGACCTGCCACTCCTTTTACATCAAGAGCGGCAAGTCTTGCAATGGTTATCATAACATCGTCCGATATTTTAAGTCTGCTTTTTACAGTATCTTTTGAAACATCCATTTTTTTGGACCTCCGTTTCAGAAAAATTTGAGTGTTTCTTTTAATTAAAGCTGCATAAACACTCTTACTTCTATATTATACCAAAAAAATTCAGAATGTTCAACTACTTTACCTCAAAAATTCTGATATTTTCTGCCGAAACATCAGATTCGTCCAGAATTATCTGTTTTATAGCTGCTGCCTGGGCCTTATCAAGGCCTTCTGTCTTGACTACGACCTTCGCAGAGGTGCCGTCAAGATAGGCTACGCAGTCATCAAAGCCCTGCGCTTTTACCAGAGATTCTATGGTTCCCTCGGATTCGATGAGCTTTGAGACCTCAACTGCGTCGATCGCACTCATGACCATTTCGTCCTCGGTGACATCCCCTCCTCCTATTATCATCTGGAGCGTCTGAACCGCTTCGTCACGGTCATTCATCTTGTCAAGCCTTGCCTGTGCAAAATAGTCAACTGCACTGTCTGCATCTGCACTGACAAATTCGGTCTCGCCATAGCTGACTATCTCATCCGGCTCGGACTTCGATGTGTTTTTGGTACTCTTTGCCGATGGTGCTGTTGCATAATTTATGTATACTGCTGCTGCAAGCATAAGTGTCAGGCAGCTCATGATTATATGTTTTTTTCCGATTATAAGTGTTGGTTTTTTCATTGATAATTCTCCTTTTTCATCATTCAAGTGTGGTAACGTATATTTTCCCTGTGGGGATGCCGAGTGCCGCTGATGCTGCACGGTATATCCGCTCCGTAACAGCCGGGTCTCCGCAGCCTGTGCAGGCTATTACTGCTCCCGTTATCTCAGGGGTACGGACTGTCTCTATCAGTGCGTTCTTTTCACTGCCTCCGCCTGTCATAACATACTTCTCTTCCTCCTCCGTCTTATTTTCTGAACGGCTGCTTTTCGCCTCCTTTGCATATACGTACTGCTCTCCGCTCCCTACCGTCAGGTATACCCTGACTCTGCCTGCACCCTCTATCTGTGAGAGAAATCCCTCCAGACGCTGTTCTGTCTCGCTGCAGTACACGGCTGTATCTGCATCCGGGTCCGGGACCTTGCTTTTTTCTTTGCTCCCGGTGCCCGGCATTAACGAGGACAGCAGTATCAGCAGGAGCCCTGCGGCTCCGAGTATCAGCACAAGTGCTTTGCTGTGTTTCCCGCCGGTCAGCTCTCTGAGCTTATCAGTAAGCCTCATCGACTACCTCCGTTTCTGCTCCAAGGCTCCGTCTGACCACATCTGCCGCTCCTGTAAAGTTGTCAGTGCTGAGCGTGACATTATTAATAGATATGCTCCCGTCATCTGAAATATTAACCTCCGTTTCTATTTTATAGCAGCTTATTCCTGCGGCCTGTATCTGCTGAAGAAGTACCTCAGACACGTTGTATGAGACCTGTCTCCGGAGTGCATCGCTGTACACCTCTATATGATAGTCGGTCTCTGTACCGTATCCCCCTGGCTCAGGGAGCTGAAAGTCTGTTCCGGCTTTGATAAAGGGGGTGATGACCACCGTTATGAGCACAAGGTCCAGTATGAACTTCATCTGACCTCTCAGCCGTGTGCCGGATACGAGACTTTCCACAATACATATCCCGGCTGATACGGCACATACTGCCGCTGTGCAGCTTTTGAATCCCTCCATTTTCCCTCCTAACCAAGCGACTGTACTACTATCCCTGTGCTGACTATCAGCATAACTCCATAGCTCACCAGAACGCTCATTGCTATGGCAAGCCCGCTGTCTATGCCCTTCATCAGCCTTACCAGAGAGTCAGCAGAGAGCAGCTCCGCTGCGGCAGTGCATATCCACATGACGAGCCTGAATATCATCAGCTCTATCATGGGCGGCAGCATTATAACTGCTATGGCAAAACAGCCTGCCGTACCCACTGTGGACCTTATGAGGTCAAAGCTGCTGCATACTGTTGCGTATGCGTCCGATACCGCTCCGCCTACTATGGGCACTGTGCCTGATATCATGAACTTTACGGTCTTTGCGGCGGCTCCGTCAGCCTTTGCCGAAAGCGTTGACCTCAGTGTGACAAATCCGGTGAAAAGCGTCATGAACACTGTGAGTCCCCAGGTGACTGTTTTTTTCATTAGAGCTGTAATCGAATCAGAGGGGGAATTAGGAAATACGCTGCCAGATACGGCAAGTGCTGCGTTCATAGTCAGCACGGGCATGAAAAAGCTACCTGCGGCTGCCGCAAAGCCCTCTGATGCACCCAGTATCAGCAAATTATAAGCTCCGCCGGTAACTGCTCCTCCGGAGGCTATCGTTATCCCTGCGAATACCGGCACGAAAACCAGTATGAACCTGCTGGTCTGCTCAATCGATGTCAGCGAGGACTGGTATACCGTGAAAAGTGCAGGTGTTACTGCGGCTGCTGCTGTCATCACACATACCATGTCGTACATACGGCCGCTGTCCTTTATGAATCCTCCGCTGATGCCTTTCATCATGGAGGTGAAAACTATCACGGTAAGTAGTATCCCAAGAAGCCTCGCAGGTGCTTTCAGCCTGTCCGAAAGGGAATTTTTCACGGTTTCTGTGAGCTCCCTGAATGTCAGTCCGCTGATGTCACCATAGGTCCAGTCAATGTCGTAGTCTGAAAGTATGTCCTCAAGCTGCCCGGCTATCTCTGAGGTGCCGTCGTCATAATCACATTTTCCTTCTGCCGGCTCTGCTGCAAAGAGAAGTATGACCGCTGTCAGCAGTACTGTCACTATTTTTATTACTATCCTCATTCCAGAAGCTGTTCTATCCTTTCCAGCAGAGAACGCACCATTGGCAGGCTCATTACTGCAAGCGCTCCCCTGCCCCACATCTCAGCCGCCGTCGCTATGGCTGACTCTCCGCTGTCTGTACATATATCGCAGGTCATCTGCGTCAGAAAGCATATTGCTGCCGCTTTGAATATCAGTGACATATAGCTGTCCGGTATGCCTGCACCTGAGAAAATATCCCGGACCTCTTCAAGTACCGGGGCAAGGAACCCTGCTGCTGCCGTCATTACCGCTGCACAGGCTCCAAGTGCTGTGAGCATTGACTGCTCCCGGCAGTACTGTCTGAGAAGTACTGCAAGAAGTGCGGAGCAAAGACAGAATCCTGCTACTGAAAGACTGTTCTCTACCATAGGCCGAACACCGTTTTGACCGTCTCGAACAGGCTGCCTATCTCCTGGACTATGACTACAAGCACTACTATAAGTCCGGCAAGTGTTGTCATCATTGCCTGCTCTTCACGCTCTGCCCTTTTTAGTACCAGATTCAGTACGGCTACTATTATGCCGGTGCCGGCTATCTTAAATATGAGGTCGATGTCCATATGCTTTCCCTTTCGTCATATCACAAGTATCCCTGCCATTGCCCCGAACAGCGTTCCTGCACAGCAATACAGCCTTGTTCGCTTTGAGAGCTCCTCACGGCGCTTTGACTCTGTTTCCCGGAGCTGCTCTTCAAGTACTGCTATTGCCGCAAGCTGCCCCTCTATGTCAGTGGAGCCGAGTTCTTCTCCCAGGCTGAGAAGCAGACGCTTTTCCTCCGGAGGTATTCTGTCCTTTTCTACAAGGCTCCGCCAGACTCTCCGGTAGTCCTCGTCCGGGCTGAAATGCTCAGGGAGCTCTGACACAAACCCCAGACTTTCAAGTCCATCTGTCCTTTTAAGTTCTGCGGAAAGCCGGTACAGGTCCATGCCGGTCCCTCTTATCATTGCATATGTGTGCCGGAGAAGTGTTCCTGCTGCCCGGCATACCTCCAGCTCACGGCGCAGCTTTTCCGACGCTGATGCTCCTGCTGCTGCTCCGGCTAATATGAACATCACCGCTGCTCCTATCCTCAGAAACATTCCTAAGCCTCCTGACTTCTCTTATCTTTGACGGCGCACTTCCGCCTTCAAGTATCACCGCATAGCTGAACACTCCGGACTCTATCAGCGGACGTGCGGCTTTCCGCCGGAATATGTCGTCATAGCTCTCCGCATGAAGCGTAGCTGTGAACTTTACTCCGGAGCCGTGTCCGCTGAGTATCGCTTCGGTGTCCTTTTCTCCGGCTATCTCGTCACAGAATATCATCTCCGGGGACAGCGTCCTTATGGCCATTGCTATGCCCTCTGCACGTCCGCTGCCTGATATTACGTCGGTAAGCTCCCCTATGTCATTGCTGTAGCCTCCGCCTGACAGAGCCGCTATCTCGTCCCTCTCGTCTATCAGGACCGTTTTCATCCTGTTGCCGCAGAGCCTGCACAGGTCACGGAGCAGTGTGGTCTTGCCGGAATTTACACCTCCGCATATCAGTATACTGCTGCGGCATCCTCCCGTGATGCGGAAAAGCTCCTCGCCGCAGCCGGGTATGCTGCGGGATATTCTGAAATTGAGCCCGGTGATCTCTGTGAGCCTGGGCTCCCCTCCCTGGGAAAAGCTCCCTGAGGCTCCGACTCTCACTCCGCTGCCAAGGACGAAAAAGCCTTCTCTCAGCTCTCTTGAGCAGCTATGTACGGAGTACCTGCAAAGTGCATCTGTTATGGCTTTTAGCTGCTCAGGTGTTACTGTTATACAGCGGCTGTCCTCAGGAGATGCTGAAAGTCTGCCGTCATTTGTCAGGTAACGGACCTTGTCCGGGTAGATGTATGCTGCCCTCCGCCGGCTGTGGAGCCTTATCTCTGTGAGGCTCCTCAGGTGTTCTTCAGGAACTTTTTTCATTGCTGCTCTCAGCTCCGGGACGATGTACCCGCAGATAAGGCCGTATGTATCTTCCGCTTTCATCTCACTCGCCTCCCTCCACTTAATCATATTCCCGGAGGACAGGCAATATGACAAAAGCTCACCCTTTTTCAAAGGTGAGCTTCTGCTTTAACGGTCAGTCTACTGATTTCAGCGACTCGGCCATGTTTATTTTTTCCAGCTTCCGTGACATGAACAGGTCAACGGCAAAATTGAATACGAATGTGAGTATAACGCTGTAGATATAGCTTACAGGTCTTATCTTTACGCTGAATGAGACAAGGTCTACCACTATCTGCGCCATTATGAAACGGTGCAGGAGTATGCCGAGCCCAAGACCTATTGCTGTGCCGGCTGCGGTGAGGGCGATGTTCTCACGGAGCACGTATGCTGAGGTCTCTCCGGGGAAGAATCCAAGTACCTTTATCGTGGCTATCTCCCTTATACGCTCGGTGATATTGATGTTGGTCAGGTTGTATATGACTATGAATGCGAGTCCGGCTGCACTGGCTATAACGAGCAGAACGATGTAGTTGAGACTGCTCATCATATTGGCCATCCGGACTTTAAGGTCCTCATATATCACCGTTGTGGTTATCTGCTTGTTCTTCATGAAAGGTGAGGCTGACTCATGGATGTCGCCGGAGCCTTCAAAGTTTATATACGCTGCATTGAATACTGCATCTGTGCCGAGCTGCTCACGGACTGTCTCAGGAGATATGAAAACATAGTTGTAAACGTGGTTCTCGAATACTCCGACTACCTTTACACGGAGCTCCCTCATGCTGTCATCACGGAGGACTATCTCATCTCCGATGTCTGCATCGTAGCGCTCTTGTATGCTGTTGCTGACTATGGCTTCTCCGGCTGATGGAGTGCTGACTGCGGTGCCGTCTTTCTTATGGAACCTGAAAAAGCTGTCTATCCGGCTAAAGTCCTCAGGTACCACCAGGTCGATGCTCTTTACTTTGTCTCCGCAGAGAAGGTCCCAGCTCGATTCACGGAAGTACAGATACTCCGAGGTGCTGCTTTCAAGCTCCTCTGCGACATTGTCCGGGACTGTGCCGTCCTCGTTGGTATTGAACACTATGGACGCATCAGCTACGAGTATCTCTTCATACTGCATTTCAGCAAAGCCTGCTATGGAGTCCTTCAGTCCGAAGCCTGTCAGCAGGAGCGCTGTACATCCGCTTATTCCCGTTATCATCATGAAAAGCCGCTTCTTATACCGGAAAATGTTCCTTATAGATACCTTATAAAGAAATTTCAGTCTGTTCCATATGAAAGGCATTCTTTCCAGCAGGACTCTCTTTCCTGCTTTCGGCGCCTTGGGCCGCATAAGACTTGCGGAGGTCTCTGAAAGCTCATACCGGCAGGTCAGCCAGGTCACTCCCATTGAACCTGTCAGTGAAACTGCAAGTGCTCCTGCTGCAAGTGCCGGGTCAAATATGAACCTCATGGGCAGGGGGACGTACATCAGCTTATAGGTCATCCAGATGACTCCCGGAAACAGGAATATGCCTACTGTATAGCCTATCACGCAGCCTATCAGTGCAGCACTGCCGGAATAGAACATATACCTGAGCATTATTGAGCTGTCCGGATAGCCGAGTGCCTTGAAAACGCCTATCTGCGTCCTCTGCTCCTCGACCATGCGGCTCATGGTGGTCATGCAGACAAGAGCGGCTACAAGTATGAAGAATATCGGGAATACTCTCGCCACCTGTGCAACTATCTCCGAGTCGCTCTCGAAGCAGGCATAGCCTATGTTGGTATTGCGGTCAAGGACGTAGACAGAAGGTGCCTCAGATGCCGGTATGCACAGCTTTTCCATGTAGGTACTGCTGCTGTCTGCGGCTGTTTCTGCGGCTAAAGCCTCCCAGCGGTGCCGTCTTTCGTGGATGTAGTCCTTGTAATCGTCGGAGTATATCTCATAGTCGTGACTGAGCTTTACGTATATCTCAGTGTACCTGTCCATTGCAAAGGCCTCCGGCCGGATGTACAGGAAGCCTGTAACCGAGCCGTTGCCGATAGAGGTCGTCCCTCGTTCAAAGTTCACATAGTACGGAGAATAGGCCTTTCCTACTACCTTGAATGTGCGGTACCGCAGTGACTCTGCCGTTTTATCGTCGTTCTCTGCGGAAAGTGTTACCTCTGTTCCTATGTCAGGGACCTTGTTCATATCTGCGTCTACCACGCACTCATCCGGTGCCTGGGGAAGCCGTCCCTCTACTATGTCAAGTGTGTTCAGGTCAGTGGTTATGGAATGTGTACGCAGTACGTTTTCCTTACCGTTTTTATAATTATATATGGCGTCAAGGCTGTATGCAGCTTCACTGCACCGGACATCGCTCTCACTGCTGAAAGTCTCTGCGTCCTCTGCGGACCAGCCTGCTGAGGAGAGTATCCGGAAGTCATAGAGCTCATGCTCCCTTATAAAGCTGTCTACAGTGTGGACCATCGCCGGAGTGGTTATCCGGACTCCCGAAAAAAATCCCACTCCAAGGGCAATGATAGCAAGTATGGCGAAATACCGGCCAAAGCTGCCTTTTATCTCCCTGACTGCCGCCTTTTTCATCATTGAGCCCATGCCGTCACCACTCTATATCTGCGATATCCTTTATATCGCTGTTCATGCGTATGTCCGATATGGTGCCGCTCTTTACGGTGATTATTCTGTCTGCCATGCCGGCTATCGCCTGATTATGTGTTATGACCACTACTGTCATTCCGCTCTTCCGGCAGGTGTCCTGGAGGAGCTTCAGCACGGACTTTCCGGTATTATAGTCCAGCGCACCTGTAGGCTCGTCACACAGCAGCAGCTTAGGATTCTTGGCAAGTGCTCTTGCGATCGCGACCCTCTGCTGTTCTCCTCCGGAGAGCTGTGCAGGGAAATTCTTCATTCTTTCGCTGAGCCCCACCTGTTCAAGGACCTTTGCAGCATCGAGGGGGTCACGGCATATCTGAGCCGCAAGCTCCACATTTTCAAGAGCTGTAAGGTTCTGGACCAGATTGTAAAACTGGAATACAAAGCCTATATCGTATCTGCGGTAGGCTGTGAGCTCCTTTTTGCCCAGCTTTGATATGTCCTTGCCGTCCAGAGTGACGCTGCCTGAGGTCAGGGTATCCATGCCGCCGAGGATATTAAGTATGGTAGTCTTTCCTGCACCGGAGGCTCCCACTATAACACAGAATTCCCCTTTTCCTATCTGGAAATCAACATCGTGAAGCGCCTCTATCTCGACCTCACCGGTGCGGTAGACCTTCCTTACGTTCCTGAATTCAACATATTCGCTCATATTACCAGGTCTGCCCTCTCTGTCGGTTTGCAGGTGCTTATATAGTAGTCCTCTGCCGGGAAGTACCTCTCGTCGTACTTCTTCTGTATCTCGTCCCTGCTGCCGATGTAGCCGTCACGTTCGAGGACCCTTTGGAGCCTTGTTTCCTTGGGGACGTCCATATACACCACTGAATCAAATGCACCTGCCAGCTCTTCACGCATGAGGAACACCCCTTCGGCTATGACTACGCTCCCCTCAGGGACATCGAAGGCGGTGAGCTTGTAGGTGTCGTTCTCTTTGTCGTAGAGCTCTATGGGGCTCAGAGGCTTTCCTGCCTTTATCTTTCCTATGACCTCTCTCATGAAATAGTCATACCGCCATTGCAGATAGTAGTACTGCTCCCACTGCGGATATGCGTCGTTGTATCTTACGGCCCTTGGATGGATGAAGTCGTCGATGTGGAATACGACTGTATTTCTTCCCTCTGCTGAAAGTGAATCGGAGAGCGTCTGGGCAAGTGTGCTCTTTCCGGCGCCTCCGGGCCCGTCAAGTCCGAGTATAACTGTCTTTGCTGTGTCTGAGTTTTCATTTATTAGTTCTATTATTTTGTTTATCATAGTTACCTCCAATAGTTTTACTCCTCAATGATACTATATTTTCCCGGATATGTCAAGGCAGAAAAATGCCCCGCTGAACTCAGCGGGACATTTATGTTACTGTTTACTTGATAACGCCTATTCCCCAGATAGTGAAATCTGTGCCGGCATTTTCCATGCTTATGGATACATCCAGTTCACCGGACTCACTCTGGTAATAGCCGAGCTCTGCGTCAGGTCCGCCCCAGGTGTACTGCTTGCTTCCGTTTACCTTTGTGGTCTTGCCGTTTACTGTTACGTTGATACTGCCCATTCCTGATGAATTAGCCTTGAATACTATGACGAGTCCCTTGCCTGTTGTCTTGAAGGTCATGGGTGTATTTGCACTGTTCTTCTGGAAGGTGTAGCCGTAAGGCAGTGAACCATAGCCTGTTCCTGCTGTGAAGGAACCTGCGCTGAATCCGCTGAGGTCTGAAACAGAGGCATTCGCACAGCTTGCATACTCGGAACCATAGACCGTTGTGGTGGGTATGGAGTAGGATGCAGAACTGTTCTCTGTCTTCATTGCCTGACGGAAGAAGTATGCGAGACAGTCAGAGATGAGCTGTCCGCCTTTATCATGGGGATGATATTCGTCTGTGTAGTAGTCTGAGGTCGAAAGGAATCCGCTGTTGAATGCCTTTGTGAGGGCATTGTCCATGCTTATAACAGGTACGTCGAAGTTCTTTCCTATAGCTGCCATCTGAGTCTGGCTGGAGAACCCTCCCTTTGCTCTGTTGATGAGCACTATGACAGCAGGCTCATTGGGCTGTGAGAGGCACTTCTTTACAAGGCTCTCGAAGGACTTCTTGTACATGATGTCCTCGTGGTCGTTGACGGAGAATTCGAGGAAGATTATGTCAGGTGAACTGCTCAGGATGTCCTTATCGCTGCGGACAAGTCCGACAACTGAGGAAGTACCGGACATTCCTGCGTTTATCTCCTTGAAGGTGCCCTTTGCAAAGGTGTCATCTACATAGCTCGAAAAGGGTGCAGTGTACTTCTTTCCCTCGGTTATAGAACCTCCGAGATAGGCTACAGTCAGAGGCTTTCCCTCCTCTGCATCACTGAGCTTGGATGCAAGCCTGTAGGTGTTGCCCATGCTGTAAATGGAGTCCTTATAGAAGTTTATCCATTCTGCTGATGCCGTCTCTGTGTAGGTGTCCCAGGGGTTGTTTACGTCATCATTGTTTTTTTTTACTTCATCTGTCCAGGACTTTATGTCGCCGAGAACGTAATACTGGTGGAGCACAAGGTCAGCTATCTCAACTGAGCCGCTGCCGTTTACGTCTGCTGCGCTTGCGGCATAGTTGTCACTGAATCCGCCGCTGATGAGTCCCTTTCTGAGAAGGGCTGTGTCGAAGGCATCTACTCTGCCGTCAAAGTCGATGTCGCCCTTTATTATCTTCTTAGCCTGGCCTGCACCGGCAATTTCTGTTCCTCCGGGAGCTCCTATGGCTTCGTCGATGTAGAAGTTGATGTTGCTGGAATCTGTCTCAACGTAGAGAAGAAGGTCAGTTGCGCCTTCGGGTATCTTATAGTTAGTATTTGCAAGCTGTACCCACTCGCCCTTTACGGCTGGAGCTGTTGCAACATTGCTGTACTTTACTGTGCCCTCGGAGTCCTTGTACTGGAGCGTCAGCTTGAAGGTATCGTCAGTGCCGCCGTCAAGGTACATTGCATCTACGCTGAAGCTGTACTCGCTGCCGGGTACGAATGCCTTTGTGTTGAGAGCCTTTGCTGTGCCGTTCCATGATGCGGACCTCTCCTGGACAAGGAGAGCCTCCTGGCCGGCATATGCTGTTCTGCCGCTTGTGAGCACTGTTGCATCTCCACGGCCGGTCCAGCTGAAGGTATCTCCCTCGAATGTGTCATGGAAGTAATAGCCGTCCTCATCGAGAATTGTTCCGGGAGTGTGGCCTTCGCCCTCAAGTGTAACTACGAATGTGGATACGCTGTTGCTGGGGAGCTGTGCCCAGAAGCTGGTACCGTCGTTCTCAAGGTTCTCTGTAAGAGCGATATTCTCATTTGCAGATGTACGGTAGCGGTCGATGTCGGTTATCTTCTCTCCGCTGCCTATCTTGAAGCTCTGTGCATAGGAATCGCTGCCCTTGTTTACTGCAACGATAGTTATCTGGTCATTGTCGTTTTTGTATGCAGATACGTAAACATTGGATGCAGGCTGCTCTGTTACTGCGATGCGGACGTCACCGGGACGAACGAACTTGGAGTACTGAGCCATGCAGTATCCACGCTTACTGATGTTTCCGTTTTCTTTCATTGGGCCGTAGCTGCGGCGGATGTACCACCATACATATGCATTGAGGTTTCCGACTACAAGTCCGTTGTGGATGTTCTCGGCAACTGCTATCGCCTTAGGCCACTCGTCAGCGTCAGAGTTGCTGTCCGGAACGTAGACCTCTGTCATCCATATCTCCTTGCCGCTGCTTTCAAGTGCGGGGAAGTCCATCTGGCTGCGCTGTGTGCCGTAGAAGTGAGTTCCGAAAAGGTCACAGTTTGCCATTGCCTTGGGATTGTTGAGTATCTTGGTGTAGTAATCCTTATTGGTGTACTGGAAGGTCTCAGGAGACATTACCTTACAGTCTATCTTGTCTGCGTAGTTTGCAAGGAAGTTCGTTGTCTCGTCTGAGGACCAGGCAGTCCATTCACCTGAATAGTCAGGCTCGTTCTGGACTGATATTGAATAGAGATTTACACCCTGGTTTTTCATGTAGTGATAGAAATCGTTGAGGTGCTGGGCATATTCAGTGTACTTGTCTGTTCTTACGTGGTATTTTCCGCCTCTGATGCCACCGGAGCCGTTCTCACGTATGGATGACGGTGGATTCCAGGGAGTCGCAAATACTGTTGCTCCCAGCTTCTGGGCTGCAAGTGCAGTAGGTACTGCCTTGTTCCACTGGTTCTTGTCATCATTGACATAAACTCTCAGGATACTAAGTCCGAGCTCGTCTTTGCCGTTTCCGAAAGCCTTCTGTACCTGTGCTGATGTCATATCGGAACCGACCCATTCCGGAAGGTTTATTCCTCCGAAGCCACGGATAGTCTGATACTCAGTGGTGGTATCAACTACAACTGCATCTGCTGCATATGCGGTGATGGTCAGCTTCTCTTCCGGAAGAGAAGGGATCAACGCTGCAAACAGTGCCGCTGCGGTGATGCCTGATAAGAGCCTTCCTGCGCTTTTTCTCAAATTCATTATATCATCCACTCCTTCTGATGAAAACAAATAATATCATTTCATTGTGCTGATGCTTACTGCGGGATAGGCGAAACAGCCGTACATATCCAGTACAGCTGTTTTTCCTGATTTGTCCCTCAATATTATTTTGGAATTATCTTACTGAACAGGACATATTGTGCAGATAGTCCTGTTCAGATAGGATCATGTGAACTGCCACCAGTCAAGGTCTGCGTCGCCGCTGAGTACGATGTAGATGTCCTTTGTTCCGCTTACTGATTCAACGGGAACTGTTATCTCTGACATCTTTCCGCCAGCCTCTATCTCAGCATAGCCAACAACTGTGCCGGATGCGCTGCCTGTGCATATCTTTACTGCTGCGCCGTTCTTGGAGGAGGCTCTCAGTGTGAAGCTGTCGCTTCCCTTGCTGAATGCTGCTCCGCTTACCTTTATCCAGTCGCCCTTGCCGCCGTGTACTACTGTATCACAGAGGCCTGTAACTGATATGCCCTTTGACTGATTGGACATTGTCTCTGCCTGTACCTTCTGGTAGGGATCAAGTGTCTCTATCTGGGATACACCCTTCATTGTGCCTGTTGCTGAGAACATTCCGTTTGAGAATGTTGCGTTGTCGATATGGCATGAACGATAGTTTCCGCCGAGGTCGATATTGCCATTTTTGTCAACTGCCTGGATGTTCATTGCTCTTGACTGATGACGGCTGTGGTAAAGTACATAATACTTGCCCTTGAACTCAACGATTGAATGGTGGTTGTTTCCGCCGCCGTCAAGCTGATATGATGCAGGGTTCTTGAGGGCTATTCCCTTATAAGTGAAGGGGCCCATGGGGTTTGTTGAAGTCATAACTGCTATCTCTGCGTTGTTGAAGCCGTAGGGATTGCCGTTTGTCTGCCAGTTTGTGCAGTAAGAATAGTAGTATGTGTTGCCTACCTTGAGTATGGATGAATCCTCAAAGAGATAGGGAGGATTCATTTTTGCATACTGTCCGGAGAGACTTGTCATGTCTGCGCCGAGCTTGACTGCTCTTGCTGTTCCGGGGTCAGCAGCCTTTCCGCTGGGAACGCCGCCGCCTACGTAAAGATAACCTGTTCCGTCGTCGTCAACGAGGACTGCGGGGTCGAAGAGCCACTCTACATCACCGAAACCGGGTGTGCTCTTGTTGATGAGTGCGTGTCCGATAGGGTCGGAGTAGGGTCCCTCAGGGCTGTCTGCTGTGAGGACACCGATTCCGCCTGCACTGTCTGCGAAGTAAAGGAAGAACTTATCCTTGCCGTTTATTGTCTTCCAGCAAGCGTCGGGAGCCCATGCATATCCTGCCCACTTTGCAGCACCATTGCGGCCTGCTGCGGGGATAGCACCGTGGTCTGTCCAGTTTACCAGGTCTGCGGATGAGAAGCAGTTGATAGTCTGGCTGTTGTATGTGTTTACCTGTACCTTGCCCTGTGAGTTGTACTCAAGTGCATCGTTTGTTGTGAATACGTAAAGTCTGTCTTTGTAGACCATGAATCCGGGGTCTGCGCCGAATCTCTGTGTCCAGAGTACATTGTTCTCTCCGTCCTTCTTCCAGCTTGATGCTATGTTCACGGACTTGAAGATGTTCTCCATTGCTGCGGTATCTACTACCTTTTCAGCTACAGGGAACTGCTTTATGTTTCCGAGAAGGAACTGCTGGAGAAGTACGATATCGTTTATCTCGAACTTGCCGCTCTGGTCAACGTCTGCGGCCTTCTTTGTAAGTGTGTCGCTGAATCCGCCTGAGATTATGCCCTTACGTGCAAGGACCATATCAAATCCTGTGACAGCTCCGTCAAAGTCAATATCGCCTAATACAAGTGTGCGGACAACAGGCTGGCCTGCACCCTCTACCTTAACACCGGGAAGAGCTCCTACTACTTCGTCGATGTAGAAGTTGTTGTATGAACCAGAGTCATTTGATGCTGTCTCAACATAGATAGCCATGTCTGTAGCATCAGCAGGTATCTTGTAGTTTGTATTTGCGAGCTGGAGCCACTCTCCCTTGGGAGCTGTTCCGCTTGCTATCTCGTCGTATTTAGGCTCACCGTCTGAGCCTGTGTACTGGAGCTTCAGCATGAATGTATCTGTCTCGTTGTCGCCGTCAAGATACATTACATTTGCTGAGAAGCTGAACTCCTCGCCGGGCTTGAAGGGATTTGACATAAGGTCGTAGCGGGCACCGTTCCAGCCTGCTGTTCTGCCCTTTACAAGAAGTGCTTCACTGCCCTTGTATGCTGTACGTCCGCTGGTGAGTATCTCTTCACAGAATCTTGTTTCCCAGCCCTCTGTTGTGCCTTCAAATGTGTGGTGGAAGTACCATCCGTTAGCATCAGGCTCTATTTCAATAGGTTTGTAGCCTGAGCTGCCGGGTCCTGTGTAGGGTATGCCTACTCCCCACTGGCTGTCAGGGAGCATGGACATGAGCTTGTTGTATGCTGGCTTAGGCTGGTTGTTGGAGTCACGGAGAAGTGCGTTTGAACCTGCACTGAGCCATGAGTTAGCGTCGTTTGGTCCCCATACCTGGAACAGTGTTACACGGCCTGTTCCCTGAGGATTGTCGTTCCAGTCCATTGCTGCCTTTGCGATAGCACAGTACTTTGTTGCCTGGTCGTCGTAGGAGTACTTTCCGTTCTCTACGCTGATGTCCAGCTCTGTTATCTGGACTTCGCATCCGATAGAGAGGTACTTCTTCATTGCTGCGATGTAGGAGTCTGTGCCTGCAAAGCCTGTAGCGTTTGCGGGAACGTGGGACTGCATTCCTACACCGTCCAGGAGGCCCTTGTTGTAGAGATTCTTACACATATTATAAATGCAGTCTCTCTTGTGGTCCCAGTACTCATTGTAGTCGTTGTAGAACAGCTTACAGGTCTTGGGAGCGTACCTCCTTGCGTATGTGAAGGCCTGCTCTACGAAGCTGTTGTCACCGTATATCTGTACCCATGCGGACTTTCCGCCCTGACCCTGGATATTGCTGTCTCCGGCCTCTCTTGCGCCTCCGTAGTTTGCTGTACGGTTGCTGTCATCGGATACACATTCATTACAGATGTCGTATGCAAAGAGGTCCAGTGAAGGATACTGGGTCTTGAAGGCGTTGAACATATTCTTGATGTAGCTCTCCATACGTACATTCATGGTGCTCTTGTCTACCCATGAACCGTTGTTCTGGAGGTTGCTCTTGAAGAACCATGAAGGGGTCTGGCTGTGCCATACCATTGTATGTCCACGGAATCCGATGCCGTTCTTTACGCAGAAGTCGGCGATTGCTGCACAGCTATTCAGTGATACGGCGATATTGGTATTGGTGGACTGGCTCTGTACCATTGTGCCTGTTGGCTTGGTCTCGTTCTCGCACTCAATACTGTTGAAGTCCTTGATGTAGTCGGCTGTGATAGTTGAATTCCTTATGGTACCGCCGTTGAGGATGTTTCCTACTCGGAAGTATCTTGCGAACTCGTCCTTGAGTCCCTTGCCGGCAGGTGCTGCCTTTACGGCGTTAACGGACCTTTTTTCTGTGATGAGGACTTCATCGAACATGAAGTCGTTAGTAGATTCTGTTGTGATAGTAAGTCTGAACTCGTAGGTGTTGGCAGGTGCCTTGTACTTTTCGGAGAGAGTTGTCCATTCCCCGCCCTTTACGTCCTCTGAAAGAAGCTCTACTGTAGTCTCTTTCTCGGTCTCTTCGTCGATGTAGAGAAGAGAGATGTGGAAGGTCTCGTCTGTCT
>ODAI010608226.1_pt1 | contig 21464 bp, 15 predicted proteins | sample 1539321 | NCBI WGS metagenome assembly ODAI01 (sample SAMN02144231, study PRJEB22623) | gut metagenome | biome: sheep rumen | host: Ovis aries | place: New Zealand | reverse complement strand
GTTCCATTTTTGTTCCGGATTTCGTGTCCAAGATAAATATTCTCGTAAACAGACAATTCAGGAATCAATGCAAGTTCCTGATAAATAATTGCAAGGCCTGCTTTTTCACTGTCTTTAATTGTTTTGTATTCCTGAACAACTCCGTCGATGCGAATTTCTCCCTTGTATGATCCAAAAGGATATACTCCGGAAAGAACCTTCATCAAAGTTGATTTACCGGCACCGTTTTCACCACAGATGAAAAGGATTTCCGATTCTTCAGCCTTAAATGTTACATCATCAAGAGCCTTAACTCCGGGGAATGTTTTTGTAATATGAGCCATTTCAAGGATTGTCTTGCCCATTTTGTTATTACCCCCATTTTTGAATTAGAAGATTTTTCGGGATTTCCCGACTACGTAAAACTTACTATTTTTAAATTTGATATTATTAATTTTATTATTAATTACTTTTTAAATGCTTTTTATTTTTCAAAGACAGGCAGAAGTTACCCTCTGCCTGCCGGATTAACTAAGTTTTACCACAAAAGTTATTTTACGATATCAACGTTAGATTTTGTGATAACAGTTACATCAGCCTGGATAGCTGGAACTTTGATTTTTCCGTTATCATAGCTTGCTGAAGCAGCTGGTTTTTTACCGTTGATGAGCTGTGTAGCCAGGTCAACTGCAGCCTTAGCCAATACAGAAGTGTTCTTCCATACTGTCATTGTCTGTTTACCATCGCGGATGTACTGGAGAGAAGCTTTTTCAGCATCCTGTCCTGTGATTACGTATGATTTAACAGCAGGGTCTTTTGCGAACTCGTCAGCAATAGCACGAGCAGTACCATCATTTGGAGCGAGGATAGAAACATCACCCTTATCAGCAGCCTTAGCAACTGTCAGGTTATCAGCAGCCTTTCTCTTAGCTACATCGAAGTTCCAGTCAGTTGTAACCTGACCGATGATGTCAGAAAGTTCAGCACGTGAAAGAGTTTTCTTTGAAGAAACAGCCTTAGCTTTGTCTGAGTTTTTGATTTCGAATGTTCCGTCAGCAATTTTTGGCTGGAGAACTGACCATGCACCTTCGAAGAAGATGAAAGCGTTGTTGTCTGATGCAGCACCTGCATAGAGATACAATGGGTTTCCTTTCTTTGATTTGTCTTTGAGGTTGTCGATAAGGAACTGTCCCTGAGCAACACCTACAGAGAAGCTGTCGAATGTTACATAGTAGTCAACAGCAGCAGTATCTGTGATAAGACGGTCATAAGAAATAACCTTTACTTTATCTTTGCGTGCAGCTTCAGCAGCAGCAGCGGCAGCAGCACCGTCCTGTGGACAAATGATAAGAACCTTGATTCCCTTTGTAAGAAGAGCTTCAACGTTCTGTTTTTCTTTGTTTGAATCTCCCTGTGAGAACAAAACTTCTACAGAAGCATTGTTTTTAAGAAGGTTTGTGAATGATGTTTCGTCCTGAATCCAGCGTGGTTCATCTTTTGTTGGAAGAACGATACCTACTTCAGTTTTAGCTTTCTTTGCTTTAGCAGCAAAAGCTGAAGAAGACACTGCAGCGAATGCACATGCTGCAAGCACAACTTTTGTAATTTTTTTCATAAAAAACTCCTTTCCGCCTCCTAAGCGGTGTCCATTTTTATTTGAAACATTTTTGTTTCTTACTGGGTTCAGTATATAAGATTGCGGCAGAAATTTTTCATCAATTTTCTAGACAAAATTAGTTTCTTACGCATTTTTTTTGTTTTCTGCACTTTCAAAAGTCTTAAAAATCTAGATTTTTTTGTTGTGCAATATTTTTATAGCAAGATTTTACACAATACGCTTTAATATCTCTTATGACAGAATTAAAACTTTCAGACCGTATGATATCTACAGAACTTGACGCCCTTGTAATGGGCATCGTGAATGTAACTCCAGATTCCTTCCATGAAAAAAGCAGGGGCGGAATTGAGCTTGCAAAGCGACTTATTGAAGAAGGAGCCGACATTATCGACCTGGGAGCAGAATCTACCCGTCCGGGAAGCGATTACATCAGTAAAGAAGAAGAAATCCGCCGTCTTATTCCGGTAATAAAGGAAATCAGAAAGATAAGTGACATTCCTCTTTCCATTGATACAAGAAAATATGAAGTTATGAAGGCGGCCTTTGAAGAAGGAGCTGATATATTAAATGATATTTCTGCAATGGAGGATGATCCCCGCCTTTTTGATTTTTGCGCACAAACGAAAATTCCCGTAATTCTGATGCACAAAAGAGGTATTCCTTCATCCATGCAGAAAAACACCGACTACAGTAATTGTTTCGAGGAAGTAGATAAATACCTTTCTGAGCGGGCAAGGCTGGCAGAAGAAAAAGGCATTGAGTCAGAAAAAATCATTCTTGACCCGGGCATAGGCTTTGGAAAATCAGTTGAGGACAATTTTTTACTAATGAAAAATTGCGGAAAGCTTTGCCAGGGACGTTACAAGGTTTTGATGGCACTTTCCAGAAAATCCTGCATTGGCGCAGTAACCGGCCGCGAAACAGCTGACAGACTCTGCGGAAGTGTAAGCGCAGACCTTCTTTCAGTTCTCGCCGGTGCCAGCCTGATAAGAGTCCATGACGTAAAGGAAGCGGTAGACAGTTTAAAGGTTCTCAAGGCATTTAACGGGGCATAAAATTATGACAAAGGTGGAAATCAGAAAATATATAAAATCAATTATTCCTGCAGACAGTTTTATAATAGAAGAATTATCTGAAAAGATTTGCAGAAAACTTGAAAAAAGTGATTGTTTTATAAAGGCTCCCCTGATTCTAGCCTACATGCCCCTTAATGACGAGGTAGATCTAAGCCCTCTTTTTATCAGGACATTTGAACTGAACAAAAAGCTTGCCCTGCCAAGAATTATTCCCGACACAAACAAAATGGATTTTTATCTGACAGATGAAAATCTTAGCGTAAAAACAGGCAGCTTTGAAATAATGGAGCCGGAAGCAAATGAAAAAAATCTTATAAGACCTGAATCTTTACCGGACGGAACTTTAATACTTATCCCGGGCCGGGCCTTTACAAAAGAAGGCTGCCGTCTTGGCCGGGGAAAGGGCTTTTACGACATCTGGCTTTCAAAAATCCCTCAGGACAAAAAAAATCGCGTTCACCTTGCGGGAGTATGCTTTCCACAGCAGATTGTAGAAAGCATTCCCTGCGATGAAGGCGATGTAAGAATGGACGCTGTAGTATTTTAATTTTTTGTAAGTACAGTCTACCTAAAAAAAACTGACTCCCGGTCACAGAGTGTGGTTCAAAATCGCGCAATAATGCGCTACACGCTGATTGTTGCAAAGTAACTATAGAATTGACCGCTCACGCGGTCGCAACAATCAGAGTGTTTTTGCCCCACACTCTGCTCCCTCGCGCCAGTTTTTTTTGATAAGGTCTACTTAACCAAAATAAATTCTACACGTCTGTTCTTCCAGTTGTTATCCTTATCTTTTGGATTAACGACAGGTTTTGTACCACCCATACCCTCTGTAGAAACGTTAGATCCGCTTACGCCCTTCTTAATCAGGTATGCACGGATAGCATCTGCACGTTCCTTAGAAAGCGGCTGAGAAGCACGGCCCCACTGGTTCATATTATCAACAGTCTCTTCTTCAGGATTGTCTGTTACCTTGTTAGCGTGGCCAACTACCGTAACCTTGTAATCCTTGAATTTCTTGAGGATTTCTGCGATACGGTTCAAAATCTTGATGTTGTTATCAACCTTATCCTTGCTGAGTTTAGCATTTGCAGACTGGAAGTTTGCTGCGTCACTTTCAAAGATAATAGAAGGAACTGCCATCTTAAGAACGTTGCCGTCACGGATTACAAGAACATCTACAGAAATCTGACCTTTTACAGTATTTGTCATACCAAGATTATCAGTTACTGTAAATTCATAAGGATAATCCATAGCAGACTGAACGCGTTCTGCACGTCCTGCTGAATCTTTCTGAACGTTACTCAAACCGTCCCAGATAAGGCGCTCTGTAATTGTATTTTTACCGTTCTGAACCCAGAAGTCCTTGCCTTTAGGATCTTTGATTGTAAAGCTCCAGTTCTTAACCTGAGCCTTTGTTGCACATGAAAGCTTGATAAAGAGATCATCGTCTGTACCATCGTTATCCGGGCTGAAGTATTCAGGAGCTGTCTGAACCTTAAGCTGAGGAGGTGTTGCGGTACATACAAATGGTGAAGAAACTGCATTTACAACGTTACCCTTTTCGTAAACGATATCAAGAGTTCCTGTAAAGGTTCCTTCGCAGGCATTTCCGGCAGTATCAGCACCATTCCAGTTGATTACGGCAGGAAGATTTGCGCTGTCTTTTTCAGAAAGGGCAAAAACACTTGAACCGTCTTCTTTTCTTACATTGAAAATCCAGCTCTTAATTCCATCCGCAACTGTAAGTGTGATTTCAAACTTCTGTGTATCAAATTTAGAATCTCCGTTTGGAGAAATACCTTCAAGATCAGCTGTCAGGTAAGCTTTAGTTTCACGGCTATCGAGGGTAAGACCTGCAATAGTTGATGTGAATGTATTTCCGGCATCATCAGTTGATGTAAATACAATAGAATAAATGCCGTCACCGGCTGTATTTCCGCTCTGATCTGAACCATCCCATGTAATAGAAGAAGTTGTTCCGTTCCATGTATAAGTTTTTACAACTTCGTTCTTAGCATTGCGAACCTGTGCAGTCCAGAGTTTTTCCGGAGAACATTCTTTGATTGTAACAGGCATTGTATCCTTGCTGCTGTCTCCGTCAGGAGAGAAGAACTTATATGGAGTTTCAGCAGAAAGATATGGTGCAACTGTATCAATTTCAAAGTTCTGTGTTGAAGCGGCAGCCTGTGAACCGTTTGTAGCTTCAAGAGAAAGCTGGGCAAAGTAAGATCCGTCAGGACAAAGCTCTTTAGAATCAGATTTTCCATCCCAGACAATTTTTGCAGGAAGTGAGTTTTCACCGGATACAGTGTAAACAGGATTTCCGCCCTTATCTTTTACAGTAAATGTATAAGATTTGATTTCTTTTGCCTGAGTAAGAGGACTGAAGGTAATTGTCTTCTTTTTGCTGTTTCCGTCCGGTTTTGGAGAGAAGGCTGTATCAGACATTGCAAGAAGGAGCTGAGCTTCTGTTGTATCAAATGTTACTGATTCAGAAGGATTTAATTCAGCTTCGTTTCCGGCAAGGTCAACGGCATTCATAACCATGTAGTATTCGCCCTTGTCTGCAATCTGACCGTTATCATTAATACCGTTCCAGATAACAGATTCAGGAGGATAAGCACCAAAATCATAAGCGCGGACAACTTCGCCAGAAGCTTTATTCTTGATTTCTGCCTTCCAGTTCTGAACAGGAGCTGAGTATTCAGCAGCAGGAGCAATTGTTACGGCAAATGTTACAGAATCTTTTGAACCGGCACCAAAAGTCTTTTCAGAAGGTTTGATTCTTGCAGCTGGTTTTTCTGTATCAAGAACTACATAAGGAGAATAGATTGTTGAAGGAACATAACCGTTCAGATATCTTGCAGTAATTGCGGCACGGTATTCACCGTCAGGAAGTTTTACTGAGCCGTCTTTTGTTCCGTCAAAAATAATTTCTGCCGGAGGAAGAGGACCCATATTTGCCTGATTGTAAACACGAACAGCCTTTCCGCGTTTATCTTCAATTGTCAAAGCCCATTCAACAAGCTTGTTACCTGATTTTTCTTCAGGAACAGGGATTGTAATGTTGAAGTTTACATCTTTATAAGCACTGTTTGTCTGTGGTGAGAAATAGCGTGAAGATGCAAGATAGATGTTTGTAGCAGGTTTTTCAGCTGAATAAATGATGTTTGAAATACCTGTTTTTGGAGCCTTGTTTCCGGCGCGGTCGGTAGCAGTAATGTCATAAGAATAAACACCGTCAGGAAGCTGAGAATCAAGGTCGTCAGTTCCCTTCCAGCTGAATTCAAGAGGCTCAGAGTTTTTCCATTCATAAGTGCGGACAGTTTTTCCGTCAGCAGAAAGGAAGGTTCCGATCCACAAATCTTCTTTTGAACCAGACTGGCGAACCTTGAATGAAGATTTTGCACCTTCACCAAAGATTTTGTCTGCAGTCTGGGCAATTTCTACCTCAGGAGGCACAGTATCAATTACAACCTTAAAATCTTTTGTCTGACCTTTATTACCGTTATCATCAACAGCAGTAATATAATAGTAATATGTTCCATCAGGAGCATTTTCACCATTATTCATTGTTCCGTTCCATGTAATAGAAGCCGGAATTTCAACTCCGTGTTTTGGAGTAATAAGCTGCTTGAAGAAGGTTTTAAATCCAAGCTTTTCTGGAAGTGAAACCTTGTTTTCGATTGTACGGACTACATTCTTATTTTCGTCCATGATAACAAGGCTCCAGCCCTGAATATAACGCTTATCAGAAATACGAAGCGGAATTTCGAGAGCATCCTGAACACCGTCGTTATTCGGTGAAATATATCGTGTTTTTGCAAAAGCAAAAACAGGAATCATAAGAGCTAATACAGCAATTTTTACAAATTTCATTTTTACCATGCTATCCTCCTACTCGTCGTCCTCTTCATCATCCGGCCAAACCTTAATAACTGGAGGTGTCTTATCCTTCATACCAAGATTTACGTCAAGATTTGCAGAAAGAGCATGAACAGATGCGTCAAGATTTTTATAAGCAGCAGAAGCAACCATTTCACTTTCACTCCAGCCGTTTCTTTCAAGATACTGATTGTTCTTTACGTTGAATGTAAATTTGAAGAAAGCACCAATTCCAAAAGACAAGCCTTTGTTGTGTGCTTCAGCCATTTCAAAGCAGTTGATTGAAACAGGAAGTGTAAAGTAAAGCATTTCTTTTACAGAAAATTTTGGAACGATGTCAAAAATTGCATTCTGGAAGGAAGGTACTGTTACATCAAGTGAAGCACCGAAATCAAATGTATCATTTTTGATGAAGGTTGCCGAAGCACCTGCTTTAAGAGTTGCAAGTGAAGGCCATGCAGTAACGCTGTCCAGAACCTTTGTTCCAGGAACATCATTCTTATAATACTTACCAAGGTTAATCAAAGAAGCACCAAAGCTGAAGTCCTTCATAAAGGCAAGAGGGCCAAAATCATAGACAAAGCCAAGACCTGCACCGATTGCTAGGTCAGAACCTGCACCCCAGGCAAAACCGAAATCTGCATTTGCACCAACAGAAAGTTTTGGAGTGATTTCCTTTGCAAGACCAGCTTTAAAGTTTACGCTGTCCTTCAAATATGGAGTAAATACTCCGTTTGCAATTCCTGAAAAATTAAACATTTTAAACGGCATAAGGATTCCCGCCTGGAAAGCATTACCGTAATCACTGTCAGGATCATAAGAAATAAGAGCTGTATAACCGACATTAAGGGCAACGCGCTGAGCCTGCGCAATAAGAGCCGGATTTACAACAATTGAATCAGGACTGCAGCCTAAAGTACCACCTCCGGCTACAGAATTCTGGCCGGAAAGATTTCTTGTACTTGAAAAAGAATAGAGACCTTCCGCCAGCTCTGGAGGATTGTAAGCACTTGCCGAAGAAAGAATCAGGGCAAATGCAGCAATTGCAATACCAAGTTTTTTCATTACATTTTTCTCCCATTTTAAATGCATAAATATTTGTAATAATTATACATCAATTTTCATAAGACCGTAAAGTGTGAAAAGCTGTAACAAATCAATCTTGAAATATCAATTTTTTTCTCTTATTATTATAGATATGAGTTCATCTAGTAAAAACAATAGTTCCGGTGGATTTTTCCAGAACCTCCTCGCTTCACTTTTTAAGTCTTCAAATCCAGAAGCTGATAAAAAACGTAAACTTAAGAATATTGCGAAAGCCTTTGCAAAGACAAAATTCCACATGTTCTATAAGCCTAATACTCTCGAAGTAACATCTGCCTTTGCAAAGATGATGTATGATTTTTACAAGGCCACTTCTCAGGGACAGGTTTTCTTCAGAAATTCACCTAACCCGAATCAGAATAAGCAGAGACTCATCACCTATTCTCTTTCAGAAAATCAGGCTGCTTTACTTGAGCATTTCGATGAAGGCAAAATCATGGAGATGTCAAAGCAGATTCCTATTGCAAAGCTTAAGGCTCAGATTGAACAGGAGCTTCTTACTTTTAAGGGAGAATTTGAAGGAGAACGCGCAAACAAGATAGAAAATCTTTACAAGGCCTTCTGCCTTTTCCGTGACTTCTGCAGCTACGACTATTATGTACTTTTAAGAAAATTCAACGGCAGCTTAAAAGAGTTCTCTTTTGAGGGAAGCCCTAATTTTGATAAAATCACCGGTGATTATATAGTAGATAACATCAAGGACTTTATTGACGTTGCCTTCCCTATCACCGATGAAACAATTGTCTGGTCAGATTTATTCGAATTCTTCCAGCAGACAACAGGAAAGGAGCTTGTATCTCAGGGTAACTGGAAAAAAATCATTGCAAGAATACGTTCAATTCAGGCAACAAGAACCTTCGACATGATGATTCAGATGATTTCTCAGGATCCGTCATATGTTTCTGAATATCAGACAAGCATTGAATCCCTGCTTGATCCTTATGTAGACAGTCTTACATCAGAAACCATTTCTCTTGTAAATAAAATCAGCGAACAGCAAAAAGAATCTAAGGCAAATAACATTTGTCTTCAGATTTTTGGAACCGCATCACCTCAGTCTTTGAGCCATTACGTTCCTTCATTCAATGAACAGATGGTAAAAAAGAATCTGGATCAGATTATTTATGCGGAGCCTTTGAACTATCTTAAATCTTTCCTTGTAGAATACCTCAAGCGTGACATCCGGGAATTCTACGACGTTGTAGTTATCCGCGGCCAGTGGGATTCTTCACTTTCAGCACCAATGTCCAACGCTTACCAGGAGCTTCTTACAGTTTCTGATTCTATCACAGCTTTTGATGACAGCTTTGCAGAAGAAGGTGCAATGGGTATGAAGATAAAAACTCTTCTTCCAAAAACAGGACACGATAACTCTGCCATCAGCATTATCAACCGCGTAATTTCTGATGCAAATGATGCAGCAAAGGGATTTATCCTTACTTCATCACAGAATCTTGTAACAATAGGAAAAACAATCAAACAGCTGATTGAAGATTATTCCCTTTCAAAGCCTGTCCTTGTTCAGAACTGGAAGGAGCTTGAAAAATACATCGAACAGCCTATGAAAGATTTCAGTGTAGGCATTTATAAGAAGATTTATCTTTTTGTACAGCTTATGCAGCAATATCTGACACAAAGCGACTAACGAAGGTCGTAATCTTAACACCAACTTCCAGAGGCACGTAACCTTCGTTTAACTTGCACTTCGTGCAAGTTGTGGGAAGCTACTTTTTAAGAACGCTGTCTACCAGTGCCTTAAAAGACTTATCATAAACGGGGCTTGAAAAATCCATATTTTCTGAGATTTGGAAAACCCCGTCTTTTTCTTTAATGACTTCTGTATCAGCTTCTGCAGCCTGAAGATCTTTAATTTCCCTGTCATTTTTAGCAAATTCAGTCATGGCAAAATACGGCTTTGATTCGGGCACTGTAACTTCCTCCAATTCTGAAAGTGTATCGTATATTTCTGAAACTTTTGTAATTTTAAAATCCATAATTTTTGATGAATGATTGTTATCCTGTATAACGCCTGATCCAAGCGCAATTTCTTCTGCAAATAAATCGTCAACCGAGGCAAAGCGGTCTGAACGGATAAAGGATTCCACGTCTTCGAAGTATTCATGTTTGTCCGGAAAAAGGTTCTCAACAGAATAGAAGGTATTCTTCTTTTCTTCAACCGGGGAATCGTTATCAGGCCCGAATTCATCGTATTCGGGAAGTTCCTCAAGAGGTTCGGTCTCTTCAAGCTCTTCTAAAGGCTCGGCATCGTCCAGCTCTTCAACCTCTTCTACCGGCTCAGCGTCGTCCAGTTCTTCAACATCTTCTATTTCTTCAACTTCCTCTACCGGCTCGGCGTCGTCCAGTTCTTCAACCTCTTCTATTTCCTCAACTTCTTCGACCGGTTCGGCATCATCAGCTTCTTCAACTTCTTCGACTGGCTCGGCATCGTCCAGCTCTTCAACCTCTTCTACCGGCTCGGCGTCGTCCAGTTCTTCAACCTCTTCTATTTCTTCAACTTCGTCGGCCGGGGTTGCGGCGCCGGCAGAAGGCTCTACCGCAGGTGATTGTACGACACTTTCAACAGGAAGCTTCACATTTTTCAAAACGTCTTCTATCATGCGGCGAAGCTCTTCCATGCTAAATCCCGGTACCTGAGCCTGGACACTATTTGTCTGAGACTTCTGACTGCGGGAAGTAAAAACATTCACTAAATCGTTCCAGCCGTTTTCCAGCAGCTCTTCGATTTTTTCACGGTTTTTGCCGGATTTTTTCAGAAGGTCTTTTTTGAGACTGTCAAGAATTTCTTTTTTTCTGAACTGAATCTGCTCGCCTATCCTGTTCCAGTCTACTTCTTTTTTTTCTGCAATATATTCCTGAATAATTCCAAGCTGAATACTGCGGATTTTTTTCTTTGTGACAGTAACCGGGTCGCTTGAAAAACTAAAAAGCAGATAAGTCACAAGGAAAATCGTAATAAATACACAGACATAAACAAGCCAGATTAAATCCTTTGAAAGTTCAAATGAGCTTTTTGGCCAGACTCCGCTTACCTTAAAGTATTTTGATTTAGCTGACGTAAGCAGAGTCCAGTAATTTCCATCTGTTGAAGTAAGGATTATTTTTGGTGCCTGATTATCAGAATAATTTTTATCTTCTGTCCACTTTTCAAGAATCGAAGCCTTAAATTCCTTTTCATAAGCCTTTGGAAGATCAAGAACAAGTCCTCCCTTGTAGTCAGAATCAGAAAAAATTCTGAATTCTTCGGTAAAGGAGAAAATATTCATATCAACAAAAATCTGACGGAGAGAAATAAAATCAAAATAAAAAATGATATTTCCGCCCTGATATTTTTCGAACCAGAAAAAAGGCTGTGAAATTATAAGGCGGTTACGATCAGCATCCAGAAATAATTTTGGTTTTTCGCCGTTTCCCGTTTTTAAGAGGGAAAAATCAATCTCATCACTGTCTTTTATGATGTCATTGTAATTCTTGTAGATTTTTGTAAGCCCGTTTTCCTTGAGCAAATCACTTTCATCAAAGCTTGAATAATGAACATTACGTCCGTTTACATCAATAATTCTGATTCCGCTCAGTGCAGGCAGCTGTCTGAAAAGATTTTCAGTAACATTACGGCGGGCTGTAACAGATTTTTCGGACGGATTATGCTCATGATACGAGAAAACCTCAGGCTTTTGTGCATAATCGCCTAAAACAGAGAGAAGATCTGAAATGTATGAGTCTAATTCTTCGCCTGCCTGATCAAGCTGATGCATTTTTTCTGCAATTTTTGCCTGTGAGTAAAAGCGGGTTTCAAGCTTAGAAAAAAGCTTAAGATTCGCTTCCACAACAAAAAGAGCAAAGAGCAGCATAGAAATCAGCATGCTGAAGGATATCTTCTGGCCGGAAGTCATACTATCCCTATATTATCGGCAAATTTTTCAAAAAAACACAATATTACAAAATGTTTTATTTTGAGTTTTTATCATATCTGGTGTAAGATTAAAGCATGGTTGAAGTAGAGAAAGAACAGAACAAGGTTCCTCGTGCTTTACTGGTGGGGGAACCAGGCAACGACTTACAGGAATTAAAAGGTCTCGTTCAAACATTAGGATTAGACATCATCCAGAGGCTCACGTTGAACCGCATGGAAGTTCAGCCGCAGTATGGTATTGGAACAGGTAAAGCTCAGGAGATTAACGAGCTTGCCCACAAAATTGAAGCCGACTGCATTATTTTTGATTTTAATATTGAGCCAAGAAAGCAGCGTAACTGGGAGGAGCTTACAGGGCTTTCTGTTTTTGACCGTCAGGAAGTAATTATACGCATTTTTGCATCAAGAGCGCAGTCTAAGGAAGCTACGCTGCAGGTAGAACTTGCCCGCCTGCAGTATTCTTTACCGCGCCTTGCCCATCTGCGTAATGACTTTGCCCGCCAGCGTGGTGGAGCATTCGGAGCAAAGGGTTCGGGTGAAACTCAGCTTGAGCTTGACCAGCGAAGAATCCGCGAAAAAATTGCCCAGATTAAGCATGACCTTGCAGAAGTTGAGCTTAACCGGCAGACACAGCGCAAACAGAGGGGAAAACAGCCTTCCTGCGCGCTTGTAGGCTACACCAACGCCGGAAAGTCTTCACTTTTGAACGCACTTACGGGTTCTGACGCCTTTGTAGAAAATAAGCTTTTTGCAACGCTGGATCCGCTTACCAAAAAGCTGCCCCTTAATGACAGTGCGGGAGTTCTGATTACCGATACCGTCGGATTTATCAGTAATCTTCCTCACCACCTGATTGATGCATTTAAGTCAACACTTGAAGAAGCCGCCACAGCAGATTTACTTCTGCTTGTGCTGGATGCTTCAGATCCGAATGCAGAAAACCAGTATGAAACTGTCTGCGACGTTCTTGATGAAATCGGAGCAAACGAAAATCCGCGTATTCTTCTATTAAATAAGATTGATAAGTGTGATGACGAAACAAGTCAGCTGGAAAAACTGCGTCTGAAGTTTCCGGATGCACTTTGTATCAGCGCAAAAGAGGAAATCGGATTTGTTGACTTAAAGGATAAGATTTACAACATGCTTTACGGAGAAATCTGTAATTACGTTATTCCGGTAAGTCAGGTTATTCTGATTAACGAACTGCGAAAGGCAGGCTGTATTCTGAAAGAGGAATGGCTGGATGACGGAGTTCATATTTCTGCCCGTGCGGTAGGAAGACTTCTGGCACTGGCATCACCTTTCATTGTTGAATAGCCACAGATGAGACACGGATAGAGCAAAGAAATACGCAGAAATTTTATCTGTGTATTTCTTTGCTTATTTTGTGCTATAATCAGCATTATGACTCCGAATTCAATTCACAGATTAGAAAATATTTTAACAGGCATTGCGATTGGACTCCTTGTTATAATTGCAGCTGGAACCTTTGCGGGTCTTAAAAAAAAGAGCATGGAAAACATTGACGCAGGCTCTAAAAGTGCACAGACCCTTATTGCAAAAGGAAAGGCCCATGCACTTAACGCTCCCGTAGAAAATGATGAAACCGGTTATTTTGAACTGGGAAGTATCCGCATTCTGACAGCCGCAGACAAAGCTGATAAAGGAAAGGAATCCGGGGGGAGCGTTATGGTTATTTCCCCCTGGCTTTCTTACCAGAAGGGCGATGATATATTTTACGAAGAACTTTCCAAAAAGAGGAACGTATTCAAGGCAATTTTTTCTTCATATTTTGCCCGTTATTCAAAAAGAGAACTTCTTGGAAAAACAGAAGAAAAAATCACGGATGAAATTTTAGATGAAATAAATGCCCGTCTTTCACTCGGGAAAATAAAGAGCATTAACTTTACGGATTATATGTTTTTTGATTAAGGATTTTTAGCACTACCTAGTATTGGCGTGGTCGCAATTATAACACCAACTTCCGAATATACGTTACCACGCCTTAACTTGCGCAAGCGCAAGTTGTAGGATTATCTGGTTATGTTTCTGAGCCAGCCCTTCTTGAAATAGTGAACTACAGCAGGTGCCATCTTTACATATTCGTCCAGATACAGAATAAAGTAAACCCAAAGCGGCGGAAGTTTAAGGATAAAGGCCGAGATGAGGCCTGCAGGAACCATAATCACCCACATAAAGAAGGCGTCCAGAATAAAACCAAACTTCGAATCGCCCCCGGCACGGAAAACTCCGCAAATTAAAACTGTATTTATTGCGGCCCCTACAATCGAATAGGAATTGATAAAAAGCAGAATATTACGGTAATGAGAAGCCCTTTCAGTAAGCTTTGCAAGATGAGGCATAAGGGGATAAAGACAAATCATGGCAAGTCCACCCGCAATACCTGCAAGAATGGTGCTCCTTACAAGGCGGGAAGCGTTTCTTTCTGCGAGAGCCATATCGCCGGAGCCGATTGTCTTTCCAAGAATGATTGCGCCACCATAGGCCATACCAAAACACAGTATTGAGCCAAGATTCCTTACAACACCTACAATTGAGTTTGCCGCAACAATATCCTCGCCCAGGTGACCTAAAATCACCGAATAAACAGAAAAAGCCGCCCCCCAGACAAGCTCATTTCCCAAGGCTGGAAGGGAATACTTAAAGAAATCATAAGTAAGTTCCTTACTTCTTCTGAATAAAACTGAAAGCGTAAGGCGGAGAACTTTCTGACCAGCCCCGTAAAAAAGACAGACTGCAAGTTCTACAGCGCGGGAAATCGAAGTTGCAATCGCAACACCAAAAATACCAAGCTTTGGTGCGCCCAAAAGTCCGAAAATAAATACAGCGTTCAGAAACATATTCAGTCCCAGGGCCAAAAAAGTCAGGAAAGTTGATATTCTGACTTTTTCTATACTTTTGAAGGTAGCACAGAAAACCTGAGTAATCGAAATGCAGACATAAGAAAAGCTTACAGCGCGAAGATAAACAGCTCCGGTCTGAATAAGGTTTAAATCATTTGTAAAAATCCTCATCAAAAGATGCGGAAAAAAGAAGGCGGCAATACCAAAAAGCAGGCCGACAGTCAAAGAAATCCTGAGGGCAATACCGGTAAGGGTTTTGATTGACTCAAGATCCTTTTTACCCCAGTACTGGGCACAAAGCATTCCAAGCCCCGAAGAAAGACCAATCATCATCACAAAAAGAATAAAAATCACCTGACCTGCAAGAGAAGCTGCCGCAATTGCGGTCTGTCCTACATAGCCCAGCATAATTACATCGACAGAACTTACAGCAGCAGAAATCAGGTTCTGCAGGGCGATAGGTCCGACAACATTAAAGAGAGACTTATAAAAATTTTTTGCTTCTATATTCATAATTTAAAACTTCCAATACCAATTTTCTCTATTTTGATGTAAAATTAATGTTATGACAATTGCTTTATTTTCAGACAGCTATTTACCGACAAAATCCGGTATTGTTACTGTGGTTGTTCAGCTGAGAGAGCAGCTTATAAAAATGGGTCACCGCGTAATTTTAGTGACCGTAAATACAACAGAAGACTACACAACAAATGACCCGGACATTTACCGGGTTCATTCCGTTCCTCTTGGACTTGGCACAGACCAGTTTCTTGCTATTCCTGCCATGCATCCTCTTGTTCACTATCTTCGTGATCAGCATGTTGAAATCATTCACTGCCACACTGAATTTGGAGTGGGAAAGGCAGGACTCCGGGCTGCCCGCATTCTGAAAATCCCCGCAATCTGTACAACTCACACAATGTGGGTTGATTTTTATAAATACTATCTTCCTCATGTTCAGAAAATCATGAGACCGGGAATGGTAGTCAGTTTTATGAACCACTTTTACAAAAAATTCCATGCGCTGATTGGAGTTTCTGTAAAAGCACGCAATTACTACAAGCAGCCTGATATGATTCCACAGGTTCCTTCTGTAATCATTCCGAATTCAATTGATGCCGCAAAGTTTATGTCGAAACACGCAACAGAAGAGGAAAAGCTTGAACTTCGCCGCCAGCTCAACATTGTAAAAGATGACATCATGCTGCTTTTTGTCGGCCGAATCGGTGAAGAAAAGCGCGTTATTGAACTTTTGCAGCTTTTTAAGAACGTAACCCAGAAAAATCCAAAAATAAAAGCCGTTCTTGTCGGAAACGGTCCGGCATACGACGAGCTTATCTACTCTGCTCAGGCTCAGATTCTGGAAAAGAAAATCATCTTTACGGGCTTTGTTGACTGGCAGAAGGTTCACACATATTACGAAACCGCTGATATTTTTGTAACCGCATCTCTTTCCGAAATGCATTCCATGACCATTCTCGAAGCCCAGCTTACAGGCCTGCCGGTTGTCCTCCGCCGCGATGACAGCTATCTTGATTCAGTTTACGACGGACAGAACGGCTATCTTTGTGATAACGAGCTTGAAATGGAAAAACGCATACTGGAACTCGCCCGCGACAGCAGAAAGCGTGAAGCCTTCTCGCGCCGCAGCCTTGAAGTCACTAAAAAATTTACAATAGAAAGTCACGTAAAAAAGACAATCAAAGTTTACGAAGAAGTAATAAAAGCTTACCCTGGCAAAATCGACGAAAACAAAGTAATGAAGATGCTGGAAAAAATCTAGCTTATGAAGCCTCTTGTAATCTGCACAACACTTCTTGTAGAAAAATCTCCTCAGGCCCTGCCTCTGGGCGCTGCCTGCATTGCGTCAGCAATTAAGCAGAGTCCGCTTACAGCAAGCCTGTGTCAGGTAAAGCTGACAGCCTTTTCGGCAGAAGACCCGGACATTAAAGAGGCAGCCACAGCTTCGGATGCATCACCTTCCGCCCCGGCAGCTTACATTACAAATAAACTGCTCTCAGAAAATCCTGCCATAGTCTGTTTTTCGGTTTTCGTGTGGAACCGCCTTGTGCTGGAAGAAGTTTCCCTGCGCCTGCGCGAAAAAGGCATAGTCACAATCGCCGGCGGCCCCGAAATCACAGCTCACCCGGAGGTTTTTACCGCCTTCGATTACCTTGCAACCGGAGAGGGGGAAATTAAAGTCCCTGCCCTGATTGCAGAAATTCTGGCAAAGGCTGAAGGCGGGGAAGCTGGTTCAAAAGCCGTAGAAAGCAGCAGCGCCACTTCGCAGGCAGCACCTTCCAGCCCGCAATGCCCCCTGGCCGCCGCCCAGATTGACCTTGCAAGCCTCAGTTCCCCCTACCTGGACGGAACAATCGACCCGGCAGAATACGGCGGCGCCCTCTGGGAGCTGGCCCGCGGCTGCCCCTTCAAATGCTCCTACTGCTATGAATCAAAAGGAAGCAAAAGCGTCCGTCTCTTCCCCATGGAAAGAATCCGAGCCGAACTGGAGCTTTTTGCCGCAAAAAAAATCCCCCAGGTTTTTGTCCTTGACCCGACCTATAACGCAAACAAGGACCGGGCCCTGGAAATCCTCAAACTGATGGCAAAAAAAACACCCGATACCTTCTATTATTTTGAAGCCAGGGCCGAATTCATCACCCCCGAGCTTGCAAAAGCCTTTGCCCGCCTCCCCTGCGCCGTCCAGATTGGCCTTCAGAGCGCAAATCCAGACGTACTTGCCCTGGTTCACCGCCCCTTCAACAAAAAGGTCTTCGTAAAAAATATCGGCATTCTCAACCGCGAGGGAGTAATTTTCGGCTTTGACCTGATTTTCGGTCTGCCAGGCGAAAGTCTATCCGGCTTCAAGGATGGAATCGACTTTGCAATTTCACTTTACCCCAACAATCTTGAGCTTTTTTGCCTGTCCGTTCTCCCTGGCACCAATCTCTACGACCGCGCCCAGGAGCTCCACCTTACCTTCGACGCCAATCCGCCCTACCACATTCTGTACACAGACCGCTTCTCTAAGGATGATATTTCCCGCGCCGCATCCCTTTCAGCCGCCTGCAATATCTTCTACAACGACGGCCGCGCCGTACCCTGGTTCAACACAATCTGCCATGCGGCAAAAATCCGCCCCTCGCAAGTCTTCTCACAGTTTGCAGACTACTTAAAGGCCGGCAATTACGGCGGCGCGGGAATCGGCCCCCTTCCACAGCCTTCCAGCCTGCAGCACAAAGAAATTGAAGCCTTGCAGCTGGACTTTGTAAAAAAATTATTCGCAAAAAAAGGCCTGGACCGCCTATACAAGGCCGCCCGGGACATTATCGCCCTGAACGGTGCAATCAGCCGCACCCAGGACACCGGAAAATCAGAAAATCTTTCCCTGACTTACAACGCCGAATACCTTGCCAGCGAATATGCCACCGACCTGCCCTTCTTCTGCCAGAAGGTAAAGCCAAAACCCTGCAAAGTGCAGACCTTTATGAACGGCAGACTGGCTGATTTTAGGATTACAAAAGGGTAGCCGAAAACATTTCAAATTTTTATACTTATTATATGAACAAAAATACTATTCCTGCACGAAAGGACGTTCCTGAAAGCGATAAATGGAACCTGTCTTCTATATTTAAGTCTATTGATGAATGGGAGCTTGCGCTCAAAGAAATACCTGAACTGACAAAAAAAGTTCTTGAATACAAGGGAAAGCTGGGACAGTCTGCGGAAAGTCTTCTGGGAGCCCTTAAGGCTCTTGAAGCAGCAGACCTTAAAATGGAAACTGTTTACCACTATGCTTCCCTTATGCATGAAGCCGACGAAGATGATTCAGCGGCAACTGAAAGGGACGGAAAAGCCCTGATGGCCTATACTGACATGCAGGCTCAGCTCAGCTTTTTTGACCCGGAACTTCAGGCAATTGATGAAAAGCTTTTGCGGGAGTGGATTAAGTCTGCTGAATTTGCAGATTATAAAATCTTTATTGAAAAATCCCTGCACTTCAAAAAATTCATTCTGAGCGAAAAGGAAGAGCGCATTCTTTCTTTACAGGGACAGTCAGCACAGACTTCAGAAACAGCCTTCAGCATGCTGACCAACGTTGACATGAATAAAACCTTCGGTTCGGTAAAAACTTCTGAGGGTGAAAAACAGCTTACAGAATCAACTTTTTCTGTTTTTATGCATGACCAGGACCGCTCAGTTCGCGAAACTGCCTACAAACAGTATTATAAAAAATTTGAAGAAAATCAGAATACAATTGCGGCCCTGTATGCCGGCTCTGTAAATCAGGATGTTTTTTATGCACGCGCCCGCGGCTACAAATCAAGCCTTGAATCTGCCCTTTACGGAAACAAGGTTCCGGAATCAGTTTACACAAACCTGATTGACTGCATCCACAAAAATCTTCCGGCCCTGCACGAATATTATGCCCTGCGTAAAAAGGCTCTGGGACTTTCGGAACTGCGCCACTACGACGTTTATGTGCCTCTTGTAAAGTCAGTAAAAACTCACACACCTTACGACAAGGCCGTAGAAATCTGCCGTCAGGCTCTTGCTCCTCTTGGAAAGGAATATACAGACCGCCTTTGTAACGGACTTCTGAACGGCTGGGCAGACCGCTACGAAAACGTTGGAAAAAGAAGCGGAGCCTTCTCTTCCGGCTGCTATATCGGAGATCCTTTTATTCTGTTGAATTATAAGGAAGATAATATCCGGGATTTGTTTACTGTTGCCCATGAAGGCGGACACAGCATGCACAGCTGGTATTCAGTTCACAACAATCCTTTTATGTGCTACGAATACACAATTTTTGAAGCTGAAGTTGCGTCAACCTTTAACGAAGAGCTTGTTTTTGAATATCTTTTGAAAAATGCCGAAAGCGATGATATGAAAAAATATCTTCTTGCCATGAGGGCAGATGATATTCTTGCAACCCTTCACCGCCAGACAATGTTCGCCGAGTTTGAGCTTAAAACTCATCAGATGGTTGAATCGGGAACTCCGCTCACAGCAGAAAACCTTCGCAAAACTTACCGCGAGCTTCTGGAGCTTTATTTTGGTCCTGAAATGCACTTTGAGGACAATTCTGATATGGAAGGACTCCGCATTCCTCACTTCTATTCAGCCTTCTACGTTTATAAATATGCAACCGGAATCTCTGCGGCTCTTGCCCTTGCTCACCGCGTAACTCAGGGCGGCGATAAGGAACGTGAGGATTACTTTAAGTTCCTTAAAAGCGGCGGTTCACGCTACCCAATCGAAAGCCTTAAAATTGCAGGCGTTGATATGGAAAAAACAGAACCTGTTCAGGCTGCCTGCGACGAGTTCAAGAAAATCCTTGATCAGCTCAAGGAACTTTTATAAAAAAATCGCCGGATAAAATTCTGCTAATTATCGGGGGAATTTCTTCCGATAATTAAAGGAAGATATTGTATCCGCATTAAATCAGGAAAGAGGATTTGTATGAAAAAAGCAGAGTTTAAATCGTTTTTGAAAAGTGTACCTAAAGCCGAGCTTCATTTACATCTTGAGGCAGTAATTTCACTTGCGGGCGTAAAAAAACTTTACAAAAACAAGTTTGCAAAAGAAATGCCGGAAGATGAGCAGAAATCATTGTTTTCTTATAACGATTTAAACGGATTCATTCAGTCCTTTTTGAAAATTCAGGGCTTTTATTCTTCGGTAAAGGATTTTAATCTTGTTTTTGCCGAGCTTGAAAAATACCTTGTAAAAAACGGAATCGTTTACGCGGAAGTATTCTTCGCTCCGTCAGCTTTCCTGAAAATGGGTTTCAAATACTCTGACATGGTAGAGGTTTTCCATAAAAACATCACAAAAATCAGGGAAAAACGCGGAATTATCATCAAAATGCTCATGGACGTAAGCCGAACCTTTGGCTGTGAAAATGCCATGAAAAACTATAATCTTTTGAAAGAGTTTCCTTGCAAAGATATCATAGGAATCGGACTTGGCGGAGCTGAGGCAAAAGGTCCTGCAAAGGATTTTGAAGCTGTATTCACACAGGCCCACAAGGACGGCTTCCGCGCTGTTGCCCATGCAGGCGAAGATGTAGGGCCGGAATCAATCTGGGATGCAATCAACTATCTTCACTCAGAAAGAATCGGACACGGCTTAACTGCAATGCAGGATGAAAAACTGATGGATGAACTTGCCTCTACAAAGCTTCCTGTTGAAATCTGCATTACAAGCAATACCTTCACTAAAAAAGTAATCACAAAGGCAAAAGAGCATCCAGTTGGAAAATACTTCAAAAAAGGAATCGTTGTTACAATCAACACTGATGATCCGGTATTCTTTAAGACAAGTCTTCTTGATGAATTCTACATCTGCTATAAAGAGCAGAAAATGTCTATGAGCGACATTAAAAAACTTATTGATTACAGTTTTACTTCATCATTCATGCAGGATTCAGACAAAAAAGCCTATCTTGCAAAGGTTGATGAGGCCTTCAAAAACTGCAAAGAGTAGACTTTCTTGCAAAAATCAGACTTTAATTCAAAACTCGAAAAATACTACAATAAATTTCACGAAGAACACCGGCTGGAAACCCGGCACGGCTTTGTGGAATTTAACACTTCGATGAAATATATTCATCAGGCGGTGGAAATGTCGTCTGCCGGCGGAAGTGCCGCCTGCCCGGACACCAGTGCCGCCTCACAGCTTGCAGCCTCCGCCCCGGCTGCTAGCCGGCCCGCCTCCCCCGCAAAAATCCTTGACATTGGAGCCGGAACCGGCCGCTATTCACTTGCACTTTCCCGTCAAGGCTTTGACGTAACAGCCGTAGAGCTTGTAAAGCACAATCTGGAAATCCTTCGCGCAAAACACGAAAACGTTAAAACCTGGCAGGGGGACGCCCGCGACCTGCACTTTCTTGACAGTGACAGCTTTGACGTAAGCCTTTTGTTCGGCCCTATGTACCATCTGCACGGCGATGAAAACAAGCTTAAGGCACTTTCCGAAGCCCGCAGGGTCACAAAAAACGG
>ODAI014789382.1_pt1 | contig 21471 bp, 10 predicted proteins | sample 1539321 | NCBI WGS metagenome assembly ODAI01 (sample SAMN02144231, study PRJEB22623) | gut metagenome | biome: sheep rumen | host: Ovis aries | place: New Zealand | reverse complement strand
CTATATCTGGTCGTCTTGTTGATGGTAGGGGAAGTCCTATCAAAGATGCAGTGATTAACATTACTGTTGGAGATAGTGATAAGTACAATGCTACAACAGATGCTGATGGTTACTACACCTTAAACGTAACAGGAACTGAAGTTGGAGACTTTAAAGTCAAAGTATTCTACAATGGAAGTGAAGTATTCATTGAATCCAATAATACAGGAAAATTCATAGTAGAACAACATGATTCAAACATACAGGTTGAAATACTAGAACTTAAAGCAGGAAACTCTACTTTAAACATAACATTAACTGACGAATCAGGAAACCCAATACCTGATGGATTCGTAAACATCACAAACTCAACAGGTGACGTAATAGGTAACGGAACAATAGTTGATGGTCAATTAGTAACAAATATTACAGTTGAACCAGGAAAACATAACGTAACAATTGTCTATAATGGTACAAATGAATATGTGCCAACCAACAAAACAATTAGCCTTAACGTTCCTGAACATCAAACAGAAATAACTGTTGAACTACCAGTTTCTAACACAGAAGTAAGATCATCTACAAACATTAACGGAACACTAAAAGATCCAAATGGTGAAGGTATTAAAGATGCAAATGTAACAATTATAGTTGATGGCCATAAATATAATGCCACAACAGATGAAAATGGTACATACAGTCTACAATACAATGCAACAACCGCTGGAGAAAAAACCGTTATAATAGAGTATATAGATGAAACTGGAATATACAGTGACGCTGGAACAGAAGCAACATTCAGAGTAGACTCAATTGACACAAAAATAGATATAGAACCTATTGATGATAACAAAGTAGGTTATGTTGTAAACATCAACGGTACATTAAAAGACTATAAAGATAGGATAATTCCATTCGCAGAAGTAATTATTTCAGTAAATGGTGTAAACCATACAGTAACAACTGATGAAAATGGAGAATATGCCTTAAATTATACTGCAAATACTGTTGGTCAAAACAATGTAACAGTAATCTTTGATGGAACCAATAACTTTAATGGAAACCAGACCAACACAACATTTATGATATCAACCCATGATACAAAAACAACTGCATCAGTAACTGATAATGATACTGGAGCATCAGTCATTGAAGTAACAGTTACAGATGTTGAAGGAAATAATGTTCCTAATGGTCCGGTAATCATAAAAGATCTTGAAGGTAATGAAATTACAACTGGTAATATAGTAAATGGTACATTAACAACAGTTATACCTACAAAAGTAGGAGATAACAATTATACCATTATATATGATGGAACAAACAAGTACACAAACTCTTCATATCCACTTAACTTCAAAATAGATGAATATGAAGTATCTATTATTCCAGATGCATTACCAGTAGTAAAAGTAGGTGAAGAAATAAACATTACAGGAACAATTCTTGATGAAAACAACAAACCAGTTGCAAATCAAGAAATTAATGTAACTATTAATGGTCAAAACTTCACAGTAACTACTGATGAAAAAGGAAATTACATACAAAATTACACAGTAAACACAACTGGTGTAAACAATGTAACAATAACATTACCTGCAAACGAAAACTACACACAACAAACTACATCATATAATTTCACAGTAAATCAAATCTTCACATACCTCAATGCAACTGCAACAAGCCCAGTATTAGTAAGTAACAACACAACTATAAGTGGTGTTTTAACTGATGAATACGGTGAAGTAATTGCAGATGCAAATGTATTAATCTACATAAATGATGTGAACGTTAAAAACACAACTACCGGTACAAATGGAACTTACACCTTTGACTACACTGGAGAAATAGTTGGATTAAACAATGTAACAGTAATTTATGAAGGAAATAATACTTACAAACCAGTAAATGCAACAACAAACTTCATAGTTGATAAAATGTTTACTGGAATAAACATCACAACAGTCAGTCCAGTTAAAGTGGGCAGTAACACCACAATATCTGGTCGTCTTGTTGATGGCAGAGGTAATCCAATCAAAGATGCAGTAATTAACATTACTGTTGGAGATAATGATAAGTACAATACTACAACAGATGCTGATGGTTACTACACCCTAGATGTAACCGGAACTGAAGTTGGAGACTATAAGGTCAAAGTATTCTACAATGGAAGTGAAGTATTCATTGAATCCAATAATACTGGAAAATTCATAGTTGAATTATATGATTCTCATGTTGCAGTTAACACTTCTGATGTTGTAAACGGTAAAACTAATATCACAGTTAATGTTACTGATGATGAAGGTAATGCAATTCCTGGAGGATTTGTAAACATTACTGATGAAAATGGTAAAGTAATTGGTAACGGTACAATTAATGAAAACGGTACATTAACTACTAATGTAACTCTCACACCAGGTAAACATAACATCACAGTTGTTTACAATGGAACAGAAAACAGCACACCATTCAATACCACAATAACAATAGACGTACCTAAATACGATGCTAAATTAACATTAGATGATATCAATGATACAATAGTGTATAACACTACTCGAATCACAGGAAAACTTGTTGATGAAAACAATAATCCAATTAAAGATGCTAATTTAAGCATAACAGTAAACGGTATTGAAATTACTAAAGTAACAACAGACAATGATGGTAAATATAGTGTAACCTATAATGCAACTACTGTTGGAGAAAAATCAGTTGTTGTTAAATTTGCTGGTGATGAAACATACGCTCCATCCGAAATTGATGGAACATTTAATGTTGATCCAATCCATACTAATGTGACAGTTCCTACAATTGAAGATGTCACAATAGGTGACAAAGTAACAATAAGCGGAACACTTACAGATGAATTAGGATCAAATGTAGATAATGTTGAAGTAATCATAACAGTAAACGATAAAAACTACACAACAAACACTGATGAAAACGGAAAATACTCTTATAATGTAACTGCTGGAATTATCGGAGAAAATAATGTTACAGTTACCTTCATTGGTGATGAAAACATTATTGGAACAGTTAATGAAACAACATTTAACGTGCTTAAACAAACAACAAATGTTGAAGCAGAAATAATAACTCCTAAAGCAGGTACAAGCTTAGTTGAAGTAAATGTTACTGATAGTGAAGGTAACAAAGTTACAGATGGAATCGTTGAAATTAAAGACGGTGATAAAGTAATTGCTACAGGTCAAATTGTTGATGGTACCGTAGTCATACCAGTTGAAACAGAAGCCGGTAAAACATACGAATTTGATGTTGTTTATAATGGAACAAGCATTTATGCAAATTCCACAGGTAAAACTAAACAAACAGAAATACCAAACCATAACTTAACAGTACTTCCTGAACCAGTAGTACCTACAAAAGTGGGAGAAACTACTAATATTACAGGAACAATTGTTGACGAAAACAACAAACCATTAGCAAATACTGAAATTAACGTCACAGTAAACGGTGAAACTTATCCAGTCACAACCGATGAAAATGGTACATACACACTTCCATTCACAACAAGTGAAGCAGGAACAAACAATGTAACAGTTTCATACGAAGACGAAGGATACAACAAACTTGTACATGAATACACATTCCCAGTAGACAAATTAGCAACCACTACCTCATTTGAAACACCAAGTACTGTTAAAATTGGAATTCCTTCTACTATTAACGGTACTTTAGTGGACGAAAATGGTGAAGTGGTATCAGGTGCTGATATTACAGTAAGAGTAGGAAACAATACCATTAAAACAAGAACAGATGCTGATGGTAAATACACAGTCAAATTTACTCCAAATACTTTAGGTGCTAATGAAGTTACAGTCAATTATGAAGGTAATGACACTTATAAACCTACAATGAATAATGGAGTAGTAAATGTTGATAAAATTGACACAGTTATAACAGCAAATGATAAAGCTAGCATAACAATCGGAGAAGATAACAAAATAAGTGGAATCCTCAAAGATCAATATGGAAAAGCAATACCAAATGCAGAAGTAACAATCAAAGTCAATAATAAAGACATAGCCAAAGCAACTACTAACTCTAAAGGTGAATACACAGTTACATTCACACCAACCACGATTGGTCAAAACAATGTAACAGTAGAATATGCTGGTAATGACACATATTACCCAATAAGCAATTCTAAATCATTCACAGTTAACAAAGTAGGAGCAAGTATCAATGCAGATGTTGTTGATGCTAAAGTTGGTGAAACTGTTCCTATTACTGGTACTATTGTTGATGAAAACAATAAGCCAGTGGCAGGAGCTAATGTAACTATTAGTATTAATGGTGAAAATCATACAGTTACAACTGATGATGAAGGTAAATACACTTATCCTTACAAAGTTGATACTCTTGGAAGAAATAATGTAACAGTATCATTAGAGGATAATGATAATTATGACGTACAATCCACATCATACTCATTTAATGTTGATAAATTAGCAACCACAACTACTTTAGAAACACCAAAAACAGTAAAAGTTGGAACACCTACAACAATTACTGGTGTATTGGTAGATGAAAACAATAAAGTAGTTCCAAATGCAAAAATAACTGTTAAAGTTGGAAATAAAGTTATAACTACTACAACTGATAAAAACGGTAAATATTCAGTAACAACAACACCTACAAAAGTAGGAAATACTGATATAACAGTAAGTTATGCTGGAGATAGTAAATATAAAGCAACTAATAATACAGCAGTATTACCAGTTGATAAACTAGATACCACCATAACCACAAATGTATCAAGTCCTACAAAAGTAGGAGCTACTGAAAAAATTACCGGAGTATTACTTGACGAAAACAATAAAGCAATAAGTAATGCAAACATCACAGTAAGAGTTAATAATAAAAATTATGACACTACTACTGACAAAAATGGTGCATATTCAATAAATTATCCAACTACAACTACAGGTGTAAATAATGTCACAGTAACATACAAAGGTGACGATAAACATTATTCAATAAATAATGCTAGAAAATTCACTGTAGAAAAACTCGATGTTGTCGTTGATGTAGCAATGCCTAATGTAACGGCAGGTTCAAGTAACTTAGTTGCAAACATCACAGATGAAAATGGTAACAAAGTACCAAGTGGAACAGTAACAATAACAACTCCTGACGGTAAACAAATTAAAGCTACCGTTAAAGACGGAAAAGTTAACACAACAGTTCCAACAACTCCTGGTCATCAAACTTATAAAATAACATATGATGGTAATAATAATTACTCACCAAGTGCAACTTCCTTAACAACAGAAGTGCCTAAATTAGATACTACCATCAAAGTTGATAAGTTAACACCATCAGAAGTTGATGATACTACAACAGTCAAAGGAAAATTAACAGATTCCAATGGCAAACCAGTACCAAATGCAAAAGTTACAGTAAAATATGCCGATACTACTAAAGTTGTAACAACTGATAGTAAAGGTGAATTCACTGCTGAAATTCCAAACATAAGAGCAGGAACAAACAACGTAACTGTAACTTATAACGGAAACGATACTTATAATTCAGCATCAGTCAACACAACACAAAAAGTCAACAAACATTCAGTAATAGTTAAAGTTGATGAAGTAAGTGGAATTATTGGAGAAAAAATTACCCTAACAGCTCATGTCACTGATGTTAAAGGTAACAAAGTAAGTGGAGGAAATCTCGTATTCAAACTAAATGGTAAAACATTAAGAGAAGATTACAGATTTGATAGCAACGCATCACCTCTTAAATTCAAAGTTGTTGATGGAAAAGTAAAAGTCACACTCACAGCAGATCTTTACTTACGCAATGCTAAAAACCTTACTGCAGCTTACAGTGGTAGTTATAAATACGAGGCAAACACGTCTGCAATAGTCACTGCACAAATCAAAAAACGCAGTGCTATACTAAGCGTAACAACAGTTCCAACTACAGCAAAACAAGATGCTAATATAGTCTTTAGAGCAACATTAACTGATGTTACTAAGAATGCTACTAACAAAACCAGTATTAATACTGATGGAACAGTAATATTCAAAGTAAACGATAATACAATTAAAGACGAATCTGGCTCACAAATACATATTGATGTAGTAAATAATGTAGCTAGCTACGTATACTACATAGAACCTGGAACAGCAGGTGTAGATAAGAATGGAACAATCAGAAACTATTCAGTAGAAGCAGTATATGATAATCCATCCTTCTATCCAGATACCCGAAATTCAACAGTTTACAATGTGGAAAGAAGCGTAGTTAACATTAACTTTGAAAAGACAACTGTTAAAAACAACCAACTATCTGTAAAAGCAACATTTACAGATTACAAAGGTAATAATCTAGTGGGAACAAACTTAATCTGTATAAAAATCAATGGAAGAACATACCAAGAAAATGGTAAAACCAAATACTTCAACGTAACAAATGGTAACATTGATTTACGTGGAATAAAAATAGCAAGTGGTACACACGTCAAATCAGTAATGGTAGTTACTGGTGACAGACAAGCATACCTCAGTGCAAGAGAATCCACAACAGATATTACAACAAGTTAATGCTATTTAACTAAAGAATTAAAACATTTAAAGGATACTTCTAATGAAGAAAAACTTCATGGAAGTATCCATTTTTTTTTTAAAAAAACTATTTTTACCAAAAAATTATAATAACAAACTAAAAAAATATTTTTTTCAGATACTCCCCTTTTATAAAATTAAATTTTATCCTATTCTATTATTAGTTATTATAAACAGTATCGATCCTAAGAATATTAATTATAATGGTGTGATTAGTGGTTTTGGTGATATATTATGTCTTTATTCACGAATACCAGCATATAAACAACAAAATGAAAACTACTTATTTCAGAAAAAACAAAAAAAATGTTATACCTTATTTTAATAGACTTATTAATAATGTGGGTGATTGATAATGAATGTGATTGTATTAGGTTTTTTTACTTTGCTGTTAATAGATTTTTTAATATTTTCAGCAATTTATAAATTTATTATGAGTGATTTTTTTTCTGAAAAAACAGGTATCAGAACATTCTATATTAAAGATGATAAAAAGAAATGTACTGATTATGTAAATATATTTTTAATGAATTTACACTTGATTATTCCAGTTTCAGGAGGGTACTATTTTAATTATTTTTTAAATAGTAATATATCCTCAGCGTTCTATTTATATTCATTATTATTTGCATATTTATCAGTTTGTTTAGCCTTTAGAATAAAATTTTTTCCCTTTGTTGATGAACAAGATATTAAAAACAGGATACATAAATTTACATACATTGATATTGCTTTAAGGTTTAATATGATAAGTACTATCTTTACATTAATCTTTGCAGGGTTTTATGTTGTTTTTGGTACGACTATGTTATTATGTTGTATTATCTCTTTAATATTTGGACACATATTAACTTTGATTCCGGATGTTGTTAATAAATATTGGTCTAAGGAATTAAGATCTAATGAAGGATTTAATTCATTTTTGTCACTTTATTCAAAAATTATGATTTTAATATTTTGTATAATGTTTTTTACTCTAATAAGTTTGATTAATTAGCATAGTAATATTTTACTTTTCATATTTTTTTTTAATTGAATATTGATAAAATAGGATTTTGACTTTTTCTAGTATTACTTTTATGATTTCTTTTTTTATAATTCTGGTTTTGTTGATTATATGTTCCTATTTAAAATAAAGATAGGAAAATTATTATTGTAAGTAATGACAAAAATATAAATTAATATAATGTTACATAATCTTACTTTATGAAACAATTATACTAAAAAGGGGATTAATCAATCATAAAACCATAAACTCAAATAAAAAATGAAAAATCCCATAAAATAATTTAAAAGGAGATACTGTATGCCAATAAACGAGGTAGAACAGGGTTATAATAAAGAATTAGAAAATAAAATACAAAGATTCTGGCAAGAACAGAATATATATGATAAAACAAGTAAACAAAGAGAAAATAAACCAAAATATTCCTTCCTTGATGGACCACCATACTGTAGTGGAAGAATACACTTAGGAACCGCATGGAACAAAACAATTAAAGATTCCTTCCTAAGATATAAAAGCATGTCCGGATACAGTCTAAGAAGACAAGCAGGATGGGATACACACGGTCTTCCAATAGAACATAAAGTAGAACAACTACTAGAAATCCAAAGTAAACAAGAAATCGAAGAAAAATATGGAATCGACAACTTTGTAGATAAATGTAAAGAATTTGCAATTAAAAACAAAGAAGACATGACCAACCAGTTTAAATCAATGGGTATATGGATGGACTGGGAAGACCCATACGTAACATATGATAACGGTTACATGGAATCATGTTGGTGGACACTTAAAAAAGCAGATGAAAGAGACTTACTCCTACAAGATAAAAGAGTAATAACCTGGTGTCCTCAATGTGAAACTGCATTAGCAAATGCAGAAATAGAATATGATGAAAAACAGGATCCATCAATTTATGTTAAATTTGAACTAAAAGAACAAGAATTTGATGTACCAAGTTATGTACTTATCTGGACAACAACACCATGGACAATACCAGCAAACATGGCAGTTAGCGTACATCCAGAATTTGATTACTCATACATAAAAGTAACAAACAAAGAAACAGACAATCAAGAAGTACTTTTAATGGCAACAGGATTAATCAACTCATTATTCGATGAAGAAGAATATGAAATACTTAAAACAGTAACCGGTGAATCATTAGAAGGACTCGAATACCTACATCCACTAAGAGAAGAAGTACCAAAACAATCTGAATATGAACATAAATTAATCTTAGGAGATCATGTAACCCTAGAAGACGGTACAGGTTGTGTACACACAGCACCAGGACATGGTCCAGAGGACTATGAAGTGGGAGTAAAAAATGGCATAGAAGTTTTCTGTCCAGTTGGAGAAAACGGTTCATACACAGAAGAAGCAGGAAAATATGCTGGTCAAGGAATAAGGGATGCAAACCCTGAAATAACACATGATTTATATCATAAAAATGCATTACTTAAAGAAGGAACAATAGACCACAGAGTAGGATTATGTTGGAGATGTAAAACACCAATTATATACATAGCAACAAAACAATGGTTCATAAAAGTCACAGCAATCAAAGACCAAATGTTAGAACAAGTAGATGCAGTGGAATGGGTACCATCATGGGCAGGAGAAAGCAGATTCAAGGATTGGGTTGCAAACGCACGTGACTGGACAATATCCAGACAAAGATACTGGGGAATACCATTACCAATATGGACTTGTACAGAATGTGGTAAAAAAGTAGTAGTAGGCTCAAAACAAGAACTAAAAGACCTCTCCGGAGACCAAACATTAACAGGTGACTTCGTACACAGACCACACGTAGATAATATTACAATACCATGTGAATGTGGACAAGACATGCACAGAGTACCGGATGTACTTGATGTATGGATAGATTCAGGAGTAGCAGGATGGGCAGCATTACACTACCCTCAAGATCCATCAGAAAACTTTGATGAATGGTTCCCATACGACTTTATTACAGAAGGACATGACCAGACAAGAGGATGGTTCTACTCACAACTAGGATTAGGAGTAGCAGCATTTGGAAAAGCACCATACAAAAAAGTGTTAATGCACGGATTTACATTAGATGACAAAGGTCAAAAAATGAGTAAATCCATAGGTAACGTAGTAAGTCCAGAAGAAGTAATAGAAAAATACAGTGCAGATACACTCAGATTCTATCTACTAGATGCTAATAAAGCATGGGATGACCTTAAATTCAACTGGGATGAAGTGAAAAATTCATCAAAATTATTTAACACATTATGGAATGTATACTACTTCAGTACAACATACATGAGCCTAGACAATTTCGACCCAACAAAACATAATAAAGAAGATTTAAAATTCAGAAGAGAAGACCTATGGATAAGATCCCGTATCAACACATTAATAAAATCCGTAAGTGAAAACTTCGAATCACTCGAATTTAACAGGGCAACAGAAAAAATCACAGAATTTGTACTGGAAGACTTAAGCCGTTGGTATGTAAGACTTATCCGTGGAAGAACATGGGTAGAAAGTGATGATCCTGATAAACTAGGAGCATACTACACATTATACTACACACTCAAAGATCTTATAATGGTATTAGCACCAATAGCACCTCACGTAACCGAGGAAATATACCAAAACCTGGTAAGAGGTGTGGAAACTGATGCACCTGAAAGTGTACACATGCTAGACTGGAAATACACAGACGAAGAAATAGATGTGGAACTAGAAGAAAACATGACACACATACGTGACATATTAGAAGCAAGTGCACATGCAAGAGACGTGGCAAGATTCAAATTAAGATGGCCAGTACAAAACATCACAGTAGTCACAGAAGACGAAAAAGTCAAACAGGCAATTCATTCATTAGAAGAAGTATTACTTGAACAAGCAAACTCTAAACAAGTAATAATAGAAACAGAACTGGAAAATGCTATAATCATAGCAAAACCTAACATGTCAATATTAGGACCAAAACTAAGAGGAGATCTTGGAAGAGTTAAAAAATACTTCGAACAAGATGATGTGGATGCAAGTCAAATACTTGATGAAGTAACAGCTAACGGAGAATACACAATACACTTTGATGATAAAGACATTACACTAGTTGAAGAAGAAATATTATTTGAAAAAGAAGTACCAGACAATCTTGTAAGTTGCGACTTTACAAATGGAAGCGTATATGTAAACACAGAAGTAACTCCAGAAATATACTCTGAAGCAATGTCACGTGAACTAATACGTCGTATACAAGACATGCGTAAAGATTTAGACTTAAATGTAGAGGCAAACATACAAGTAATTGTAGAATGCACATCCGAATTTAAAGATGCTGTACTCCCACACGTAGATTACATATCTAATGAAGTACGTACAGAAAACTTAGAATTCAGTAACATATCCTCTGAAGACGGATATACAAAAGAATGGAAAATCGAAGATGAACAACTAAAAATATTCATTAAAGAATAAAATATATATAATAATCAAAAGGTTGTATGAGTTTATGGTTTTAACTGATGATGAATTAAAATATATTAATGAAGTACTAGGAAGAGAACCTAATGAATTAGAATTAGGAATGATGGATGTAATGTTCTCAGAACATTGCTCCTATAAAAGTAGTCGTCCAATCTTAAAAAACTTCCCAACAGACGGACCTGACGTAATACTAGGTCCTGGTGATGATGCAGGAATAGTAAACTTAACCGATGAATATGCACTGGCAATAGGTATGGAAAGCCACAACCACCCATCCGCAGTAGAACCTTACGGTGGAGCAGGAACCGGTATTGGCGGAATCGTAAGAGATATTATAAGTATGGGAGCAAGACCAGTAGTACTACTGGATGCATTAAGATTTGGCCACATGAGTGACCAAAGATCAAAATACATATTTGACTATGTAGTAAAAGGAATATCCGACTATGGAAACCGTATAGGAGTTCCAACAGTAGGAGGAGAAATAGAATTTGATGACAACTTCCAATACAATCCAATGGTAAACGTAGTATGTGCAGGTCTAGTAAAAAAAGACGAAATCGTCTACGGAAGTGCACCAATAGTAGGAGATGTCTACCTATTAATGGGAGGAACCACAGGACGTGACGGAATACATGGAGTAACATTCGCATCAGAAGAATTAACAAGTAACTCCGAAATAGAAGACAGACCAGCAGTACAAGTAGCAGACCCATTCACCAAGAAACGAGTAATGGAAGCAACATATGAATTACTTGAAACACTAGACATACACGGAGTAAAAGATCTTGGTGGAGGAGGATTAACATGTTGTCTCTCCGAAATGGCAGATAAAGGTGGAAATGGTTCACTCATTGACCTTAACAAAATACCATTAAGAGAAGAAAACATGACACCATATGAAATAATGTTAAGTGAATCACAAGAACGTATGGTATTTGCAATATCACCAGAAGATGTTGAAAAAGCATCAGAAATATGTGAAAAACATGACCTGTCACATGCAGTAATAGGTGAAATAATTGATAAAAGAGAATTTATCATAAAAGATGGTGATGAAGAAATATGTCATGCACCTAACATTCTATTTACAGATGCACCAATTATTGAACGTGAAGCAAAAGCTCCTGAGAAAATCATCAAGGACATAGAAATTCCGGAAACAAACCCTCAAGAAGCATTATTAGCATTATTGGCATCAGAAAATATCACAAGCAAAAAATGGGTATACAGTCAATATGACCATGAAGTACAATTAAGAACAATAGTAAAACCTGGTGACGATGCAGCAGTTATCAAAGTAGATGATGAAACATCATTCACTATAGGAACAGACTGTAACAGTACACATGTACTCCTTGACCCATATAACGGAGCAGCAGGTGCTGTGCTGGAATCCATTAACAATGCAATTAGTATGGGTGCAAGACCAATAGCACTTGTGGACTGTCTTAACTTCGGAAATCCTGAAAAACCTGAAGTGTTCTGGCAATTCAAAGAAGCAATAAGTGGAATGAGTGATGTAGCAAACAAATTTGAAACAGCATTCATCAGTGGAAATGTAAGCTTCTATAATGAAACAGAAGGAGTTACAGTAAATCCTTCACCAATAGTTGGAACAGTAGGAGTAGTTGATAATGCACATATAAAAACTCTAACTCTTAAAGAAAAAGGAGATGCATTATTAATTATAGGAAATACATATCCTGAACTTGATGGATCACAATACTACAAGGAAATACATGAAGTAGTACAAGGATATCCTCCAAAAATAAGATTAGAAGAAAACTATAATGTTTCAATGATGATACAAAAATTGATTCAAGAATACAATGATGACATAACTGCAGTACATGACATCTCCAAGGGTGGACTTGTAACAGCATTAGCATTAATGTGTATAAAATCAGATAAAGCAGTAACTGCAAATATTGCAAACATCCCTGAAGGAGAAACATTAACACGGGATGAAAAATTGTTCTCAGAATCAAACAGCAGATTCTTAATAACTGTAAAATCTGATAAAGTATCACAGATAGAAGAAGCATTAAAAGAAAATAATGTTGCATATGCAATAATTGGTGAAGTAACTGAAGAAAACTTCATAGTAACAGATTCAAACGATGAATTAATTAACATAGAAATTGAAAAACTTGTTGAAGCAAATACAAGCACCATTGAAAATCAAATGGCATAAATAACCTTAGAGGTTAAACTAATGAATGCATTATGGTATTATGCAATAGGTTTCGTTGTAATATGGATATTGGCCTTCATATTAAAGGATAAATATAATATCACCATGGAAGGCTTCGTATTAATGTTAAAAACAGAGAGATTGCATGATCTTATTGATAAAATAGCAAAAAAAGCTCCAAAGTTCTGGAAAGTATACATGAATATAGGAATTCCTATAGGCTTTTTCCTGATGCTTTTAATGTTAGTTTCATTAATATGGTCGTTACAATTAATGTTCGAAATGCCTACAGTATCATTAATACTTCCTGGAGTAGATGTACCGGGATCTCCTCTTTACATACCTTTTGGAACAGGAATGTTGGCATTAGCTACTGTTCTTGTAATTCATGAAGGGGGACATGGTGTACTGGCAAGAGTAGAAAATGTGGCTATAGATTCAGTGGGATTATTATTGTTTCTCATAATTCCCGGAGCCTTTGTAGAACCTAATGAAGATGAAATGAAAAAAATTAATGGTATTAGCAAACTGCGAGTATATTTTGCCGGGCCAATGTTTAACATGGGACTGGCAGTTATTGGATTAATATTAATGCTGCTTGTCGGTGGATTGGTTGCAACTGGTGACTTTTACACATCTGATGGTATGGAAATAACAAGTGTAGTTCCATCAAGTCCCTCTGAAGGAGTTCTTTCTAATGGGATGGTTATTAAGGAGGTAAATAATCAGCCAGTTACAAATACTCGGGCTTATACTGAAATCATGGATAAAAATAAGATAGGACAAAATGTGTCAGTAACAACAGATACTGGAACGTATCATGTAATTGCCGGAAAAAATCCTAATAATAATTCCAGAGCTTATATTGGGGTTCGTTCAAAAGAGCATACTATTGTACGACCTGAAGTAAGTAGTCAGTATGGTACATTTATTCCATGGTTATTAACTCAATTAAGGGAATTATTTTATCTGATATTCCTATTGAATTTTGCAGTAGGAACATTTAATCTTCTGCCAATGAAACCATTGGATGGTGGATTAATTCTTGAAGAAGTAGTGGGTTATCGTATACGTGATGATAGGAGAAAAGATTTTAACAATACTTTAAATTCTTGGACCAGGTTTTTGCCGATGGGTTTGAGGTGTTGGATTAGTCGCAGATTCAATAATTTATTGGATTTCCTGCATAACCATGAGTTAAGTGATGAAAAAGTACAGTTTATTGTCAGAGCTTTTAGTTATGTTTTAATAGCTGTTTTATTGGTTCTTATCATTTATGGAATGCTTCCAGGAATACTTCAAATGATTTAATTTCTTTTTCTATTTCTTTTTCCATTTTTTAAACTATTTAATCAATTAAACTAGAATTATGCATCTTATTAAATATAATTTTATTATACTGTGGTTGCATATATAATAATTAATAATTATAAGAAAATTTTTTTGGGGTGACACCTTTTATGAATAAAATGAATATTGTGGGAATTGGTCCTGGTGATAGAGAATATTTAACTTTGGGTGCTATAGAAACTATTGAAAATTCTGATGTTTTAGTTGGAAGTCAACGATCATTAGATTTGTTTGATTATGTTGATGCTAAAATGGTTGTATTACAACCTAGAGATATTCCAAAAACAGTTAAAATGGCTGTTTCATATTTGGATGATGGACTTAAAGTATCTGTTTTATCTACAGGGGATCCAGGTTTTAGTGGAATGCTTAAAACTATTCAGAAATTATCACCAAAAACGAAAGTTAATGTTATACCGGGCATAAGTTCTGTTCAGTTAGCTGCAGCAAAAGTACAAATTCCATGGGATACAGCTAATTTGTTGACTATACATGGTGGAAAAGCACCAACGGATGATCTTCTGGAAAAACTGGATAATGAACGACCAAATATTGTGTTACCTAACAGGCATATAAGTGAACTGGCAGAGTATTTAATAGAACATGGTTATAGTCCTGAGCATGACATAACAATTTGTGAAAAATTAAGTTATCCTGATGAACAGATAGTGCAGGTTACATTGGGAGAAGCTAAAAATATGGACTTTGGTTATATGTGTGTAGTAATCATATAACCATAGTTTTTTTTCCTTTTTTATTGTATTAATCACCCACGTTTTATCCTATTTTTATACTGTTTTAATTAAATTAATAATCTAAAAAATACAAAGATAATTATATATTAATCATTTATAAATAGGAAATAATTTTATTTAAATTATTATTTTATTATTTTTTTTTTATAATAACGAATGTAAGGAGTTTTGATATGTTACAAATAGCTGTAACGGGTAAACCAAATGTAGGAAAATCATCATTTTTTAATTCAGCAACCCTTTCAGAAGCAGAAGTTGCAAATTATCCATTCACAACAATAGATGCAAATGCAGCAATTGCTTATGTAACTGCTGAATGTCCATGTAAAGAATTAGAACTAACATGTAATCCAAGAACAGGAAAATGTGAAGATGGAATAAGGTATATTCCAGTAGAACTTATAGATGTTGCAGGACTAGTTCCTGGAGCTTATGAAGGAAAAGGTTTAGGAAACAAATTTTTAGACGATTTAAGTCAGGCAAGAGCATTAATTCATATTATAGATGCATCGGGAGGAACTGATGCGGAAGGAAATCCATGTGAAGCAGGAACACACGACCCATTGGATGATGTGAACTTTTTAAAACATGAAGTGACCATGTGGGTTTATTCAATCCTGGAACGTAACTGGCCTCGTCTCATAAGAAAAGTAATGAGTGAACACTTAAACTTCGCAAAAGTAATTTCAGAACAACTAACCGGTGCAGGAGTATTACTGGATGATGTTATAGAAGCTGAACGTATCATGAATGATGAATACGATAAATGGGAAAAAGAAGATATGCTTAAGTTTATTGATAAAATATTAGAATCAGCAAAACCAATTATCATAGTAGCAAACAAGATAGATACTCCCCAGGCTGAAGAAAACATCAGAAGACTTAAAGAAAAATATGAACAGGTAATTCCAACAAGTGCAGAATCAGAGCTAGCACTAGTAAATGCATCAAAAGCAGGCCTAATAAAATACATTTCTGGACAAGATCATTTTGAAATAATAGACGATTCCAAGTTATCTGATAAACAAAAAATGGCATTAAACTACATTGATGAAAACGTTCTTAAAAAATATGGTTCAACAGGTATACAAGAAACAATCAACAAAGCAGTATATGAAACATTAAATAACATAGTAGTCTACCCGGTAGAGGATGAACATAAATTCTCAGACCAAAAAGGAAACATACTACCTGACGCACTACTGGTACCAAAAGGATCAAACCCAAGAGACCTGGCATATTGTATCCATACAGACATAGGTGATGGATTCACACATGCAATAGATGCAAGAAAAAACATGAGAATATCAAGCGAACAAGAACTAGAACAATCAGATATAATCAGTATCATAGCTAACAAATAGGGGGAGGTTAATAATGAAAACCTTAATCTATGCCGATTCTGAAACAGATTTAACAAAATATGAAAAATTAAACTCAGAAATAATAGTTTATGATGAAAACTCAAATATCACAACCAATTATGAAAAAACCAGTGACCTAGCCACATTCGCACAAGTTGATGCAGTAATATTCACACAAAACTGCATAATAAATGGTGAATACGATATTTCAAAACTAGAAGAAGCATGTTCTAAACTACAGGACACCGTACTAGATGAAGTACTTTTAATATTTGATACAAAAGTGCCACCAAGAACAGTATACAAAATGTCAAAAGTAATAGACGAATACGGATTAATACCAGACATAAAACTAGCATACACAACAATAATCAATGATAACCTAAGAATAATTGCCGGAAAAAACGATTATTGTAAAGAAAAAACAGTAGAACTATATAAAACCATATCAGACAATATAAGAACAGTAAAACATATACAAACAGCAGAATTCATACCAATACTACAAAATGCATATAAAGACACATTAATAGCATTATCCAATCAAATGTCCATAATATCAGAAGCCATAACAATAGACTTAATAGAAGCAATAGATGTTGCAAACACAAACGAAGAAATAAATTTACTATACCCAAAACCAATACTAGAAAATAACATACAAAGAGATGCAGAAGAAGTAAACAATATAGCCAATGAATATGGTGAACCATCCCAACTATCCGAAACAGCAAGAAGCACAAACAACTACGTAGCATACCACATGGCATACATGGCAGAAAAAGAATTATACCTCAAGGAACACCTGGCAATGTTTGAAACAACAGTAGCCATACTTGGAATTACTGAGGATGACACACTAATTTCACAAAAAGACAATGCATCACTAGCATTAGTTGACGATTTTGTATCAAGAGATGTAGAAGTATGGGTACATGATGATAAAGTATCAGAAGAAATTATCAAAGAACATGGAGCAAAAAAAATATCCCTGGAAGAAGTATATGATGCAGATTGCATAATAGTAATGACTGATACCGAAGAATACAGACAATTAGATCCAGAAAAAATAGAAAAAGTCATAATAACAGCATTACCATTATATGACCAAGAAAAATTCGAAAATGTAAAATATAGTAGTGTAGGACAATACAGATTAAAAGAAGGAGAAATGTTATGATACACCCAAGACCAAGCCCAATAGCAGCAGCACTATATACTCTAAGAGATCTGGAAGTTGATGTAATAATAATGCACGGACCAGCAGGATGTTGTTTCAGAACAGGACGATTACTAGAAGATGAAGGAATAAGAGTAATAACAACTGCAATGAACGAAAACGACTTCATATTCGGAGCAGGAGAAAAACTTGTTGAAACAATACAAGAAGTAGAAGAAACATTTCATCCAAAAAACATAGGCATAGTAGGGACATGTGCAAGTATGATTATAGGAGAAAACATGAAAAACAATGCACAAGAAGCAGGAGTAGAAGCTAATATAATCATAGTTGAAACACATGGCGGATACGAAGCAGGTGATAACACTGCCGGTGCAATACAAGCACTAAAAGCAGCAAATACTGCAGGATTAATAAATCAGGAAGAAGTTGAAAGACAATCAGAAATGCTGCAAAAAGCAACAGAACTAGAAAAAACAAGAGGAATGGCAAAAGGAACATATATAAAACCAGACTATGGAGATAACAAAGTAATAATAGCTAAAAAGATCATTGACACCATCAAATCAGATAAAAAAGTGGCAATAGTATTAAATGCTAAAAAAGAAACAAGTTACCTCTTTGCAGATATAATGACAATAAGCTGGGAGAAATACTATCCAAACAATCAGCCAATATTCATCACAAACACGGATGAAAACATAGGACTACCATACATTAAACACCACGCAGAAACAGTAAACAAAACAATATACAAAAAACCAGAACACATAACAGGCGGATTAGATGAATATCCAATAACAGGTATAAAAGCAGAAGAAATCTTAAACGAAATAAAACCAGATTTAACAATAGTACTGGGAGTTCCACACGCAGTCGACGTGACAAAAATACCTGGAGAAAGTGTAGCAGTTACAGACGGACCAAGACTAGTGGAACCACTCAGACAAATGGGCTTTGAAAAGGTAGTAACAGAATTAGATGCTCATTCAAAAACATTAGGAGCAAAAAGTATAGTTGAATCAGAATTTGCACAAACAATAAGAGGATTATTAGAATAATAATCACGATTAAACATTTTCTAGAAAATTAATCAAAAACAGACCAAAATATAATAGTTATAAATTAAATATATATTATTAATAGAATTTTGTACACAGGTGAATCCCTTGAATATAGTAATAATCGGGGCAGGAGCATCAGGATTAACTGCCGCATCAAATATAAGAAAATATGATGAAGAATCACAAATAATAGTATTTACAACACAAAAACATGTAGCATACTCTCCATGTGCAATACCATACGTAATCGGTGGACACATAGACAGTTTCGAAGATATCATAATGCATAAACCAACAGACTACCTAAGAAAAAACATTAAAATATTCACAGAAACAAAAGTAATCGAAATCAACAATGATATCACAGAACTAACATATGAAGACAAAAAAGGAAACAAACAAAACCTAAAATATGACAAACTAGTAATAGCTACAGGAGGAAAACCATTAATTCCACCAATTCCTGGAAAAGACTTAGAAGGAGTATTCAAAGTCAGAACAGTAGAAGACGGAGAAGCAATCTTAGCCTACTCACAAAAATGTCAAAACGTAACATTAGTAGGAGGAGGAGCAATAGGATTAGAACTTGGTTCAGAACTAGCAAACAAAGGAATAAAAGTAACAATTGCAGAAATGATGCCACAACTATTCCCAAGATCATTTGACCAGGAAATGTCAGATAAATTCCAAGAACACCTCCAAAGTAAAAACATAGAAATTCTCACAGGCTCAGCAGTACAATCAATAAATGGAGAAACAAAAGTAGAATCAGTAACAATTGATGGAGAAGAAAAACCAGCAGATATGGTAATATTATCAACTGGAGTAAGACCACAAACAGAACTAGCAGAAAGCATAGGCTGTGAACTAGGACAATTTGCAATAAAAGTCACACCACACATGGAAACAACAGTACCAAATGTATATGCTGCAGGTGATTGTGTAGAAGTAACAAATGCAATTACCGAAGAAATCACACTTTCACCACTAGGAACAACAGCAGTAAGACAAGGAGTAATTCTAGCTAAAAACTTAGCAGGACATGAAATAGAATTCCAACCAGTTCTTAACTCAACAGTATCACAAATTGGTGGAATGGAAATGGGAGCAGTAGGTATAACCCAACAAGAAGCCGAAAAGAAAGGTATTGATGTTGTAGTAAGTACTATTGAATCATTAAGTCGTGCAAGATATTATCCTGGAAGCAAACCATTGTACCTAAAATTAATTGCAAAAACGGATGGAACAATTATAGGATGTCAAATGTTCGGTCAAGAAGCAGTAGCTGAAAGAGTAGATACAATGACTGCAATAATGTCACAGAAACTCACATGTGATGATGTTGTATCAATGGAATTTTCATATGCACCACCTGTATCACAAGTTACTGACCCGATTGCACAAGCAGCAGGAGAAATTCTAGAAAAAATAGATGCACTAGAAGAACAGGAAGATGTAGTTGAAGAAGATTCAGAACCTGTTGAAGAAAACAATGAAAATGCACCTGAAGAATCCGAAAATGTTGCTGCTGAAGAACAGGAAAGTTCAGAAGAAACTGCTGAAGAAACTGCTGATGAACCTCAATCAGAAAATGATGGTGAAAAAGAAGTATCCTTCACAGAATATTTAAGACAACAGGGTCTAATTAATAAATAGGTATGTCCTGTTTATTAATTTCTATTTTTTATTTATTTTTTTGCTATTTATTATTCAATTAGACTATTTTTCGTATTAATCAGTTTATATGATTATAATTAGTCTAAATGTTTATTGAAATTTTTGAAATTTAAAATAAGAACTATTTTTTTTGGAGTTTAATGTAATAAAAAAATATAAGTGTGAAATACACTTATATACAGGTGTATCCACCGTCAACTGCAATTGATTGACCAGTTACGTAACTTGATTTAGGGGATGCTAAGTATACAACGGTTGAATCTAATTCTCCGTCAACACCGGATCTTCCTACTGGTACAACAGTTTTTGTGTATGCTTTGTATTCATCATTGTCGATTGTGGAACGTGTTAATTCTGTTGGGAATGTTCCTGGACAAATTGCGTTAACAGTTATGTTGTATTTTGCCCATTCTGCTGCTAATTGTCTTGTAAGGTTTACTACTCCACCTTTTGCTGCTGCATATGGTGAGGTTGGTGTTGCCATTGTACCTACTAATCCGAACATTGAAGCAGTGTTGATTATACGACCATATTCTTGTGGAATCATTGCTACACGTGCTACTTCTCTTGACATTTTGAATGTACCTGTAAGGTCTACATCTACAGTTTTGTTCCATTCATCGTCTGTTAAAATATCTGCTTCTTTTGTTGCTCCGTAACCTGCGTTGTTGTGTAATATGTCGATTCTTCCGAAGTGGTCCATTACTTCTTTTACACAGTTTGCTACACTTTCTGTGTCTGTTACGTCACATACTACTCCTATGCAGTCTGCTCCGAGTTCTTTGATTTCTTCTGCTACTTGATCTAATCTTTCTTTTCTTCT
>ODAI014077315.1_pt1 | contig 21471 bp, 20 predicted proteins | sample 1539321 | NCBI WGS metagenome assembly ODAI01 (sample SAMN02144231, study PRJEB22623) | gut metagenome | biome: sheep rumen | host: Ovis aries | place: New Zealand | reverse complement strand
TTAATTCATTATATGGATATATAATATTTGCACTGGCTTTTTCTATTATATTTGCTATGACTTGGTTTTTATTATACTGCATCCTTGTTGTATCAATATATGGAAATAATTCCTCATAATATACTTCTACATTGTATGGGACAATCAAAATATACAATTTTATATTATTTGTATTACAAAATTCTTCTAATTTATTTAGTTGAATAGCAATTTCATCAGGAAATTCATCTGAATAAAAATGTTTATCATAATTTATATGAGATGTTTTGAATGTCCAATGTGTCTTTTTATTGTATATTGTTTCATTAATATTTAACCATTTTTCAGAAAATTTATATTTTACATGCAGTGTATAAAAATTAATTATCATTGTTCTTAAATTAAATCTATCATTATACCAACTATTAAAATCGTTGCCGAAATTGTAGTTTATCTTATAATCTTTTTCGAACAATGGTTTATACTTTGCTAAATTTCTGTTTTCATTTTCGGATTTAACAGTATTATAATCAATGTGACTCATTGGAATAAATAACAACGCAAAAAATACTGCAAGAAAAACTATTTCAATTCTGGATTGATGTTTTAGTTCTTTAAAATCAACAAGATATTCGGTTAACTTTAGTGATAACAAATATCCGCAGATTAGAATTATGGTAAATATATAAAATTCAAAATGTGCGTGACTTTTTGACTTAAACACAAGCCAATAGGGGTTTGTCAACCACAAAATCCCCAGCGTTATTATAAAAGCTATTATATATCTCTTCTTCATTTATATTACAGTTTTTAACAACAAGTTCCAACATATTTAATAGTATTTCAAAATTACCGTAATTTCAACAGAAGATAAGATCAATTATAATTTACAAAATTCACATAAGTATTGCAAAAAGTTTTTCAGCGTAATATTATGTGTTTACGAAAGTTTTACGGCTTTGGTATGCCTGAAACTTTTCTGTAACACTTAACTTAATTAAAAAAGGAGAAGAAAATGCCAAAACTTAAGACACACAAATCTGCTGCAAAACGTTACAAAGTAACGGCATCAGGTAAAATTCAAAAAAGACAAGCAGGTATAGGACACTTGCTCCAACACAAATCAGGATCTAGAAAACGCAGAATTTTCAAGATGGTTGATGTATCTGAAACACATGTTAAACTGGTATCTAAAGAGTTACCATACAAGAAGTATTCAAGATAGGAGCAGTGAATTATGAGAATAAAACGCGGAAATGTAAGTCGCAACAGACATAAGAAAATCTTAAAACTTGCTAAAGGCTTTATCGGCGCAAGAAGCAGAATTTTTAAAGTAGCTAATACAGCTGTTATGAAAGCATTAAAATATGCATACCGTGACAGACGTACCAACAAACGTAATATGCGCAGACTTTGGATTGTTAGAATCAATGCTGCAGTCAGAGAACGTGGTATGAGCTACTCAAGATTTGTTAATGCTTGCAAAAAAGCTAATATCGTTGTTAACAGAAAAATGTTGGCTGAATTAGCTGTAAACGATAAAGAAGCATTTAATGTAGTTTACGAAGCTGCTCTAAAAGCTGCTAAGTAGTTACAGACAGTCTTAAAAAAACAGGGTTCAATCTTGAACTCTGTTTTTTTATGCTCAACTACAAATCTAAACTAATATGTCTTTTTTACCAAATCTTTCAAATACATTTTAACAGATTCTGTTATTATTAAATCGGGTTCTTTTGCCGCAAAAGCATCTAATGCAGATATTGCTTTTATATTATCCCCTTGTAACTCATACAATAATCCCCTTAAAACTAACCCTAACGGATTTCTGTCCTGATATGAATGTTGAATTTGCTCATCAGCATACCCAAGCTGATAATAGCACTGCGCAAGGTTTTGGTAATATCTGAAATTTAAAGGGAATTGCTGAACGGCCCGTTCAAAACAATCTTGGGCCATATCAGGTTTTTCAAGCTTCATATATGCTTCACCAAGATTATTGTAAAATACGGCACTTGCTTGAACATCAGGAGACAAGCTAATCGCAATTTTAAATTCCTGCAAAGCCGGATAATATGAGTTTTCTTTCAAGTATATAAGTCCTTTATTGTTATGAATATAGGCATTTTGCTCGGCATCAATGACATATGTCTCCTCAGTCTTTTTATAACCGGAAAACAATATTGCAGATATTAATAATGCTGTTACATAAAACTTTTTCATACTATACCTATATATAATTATAAAAGATTAATTTCCAACCCTTCATATGCCAATATGGCATTATTATCTTTTTGTTGATATTGTTCTTTCAGTTGATTTAATTTTTCATCATTATATGACGGGTCAAAATGATAGAATACAAGTTGTTTTGCATTAATTTGCTGTTTGCATTCCAAAGCCATATCGAATGTCGAATGTCCGTAACCTTGCTTTGGAACAAAAGAATCCATATAATCTTCCGTTGTATATTGCGAATCATGAATTATCAGGTCGCAATCCTTTGCGAAATTAGCTAATTTCCTATCCCCGCCATGATAAGTTTCTTTATCGGAAGCATAAACAAGCGTTTTACCTTTATATTGTATTTTATATATTAACACCCCTTCTTGAGGATGTGCATATGAGCGGTAAAAAGTAATTAAAACATCGTCATCTTCTACCGCTAAATCTTTCTCTGTTTCAATTCTTTTTATAACGGGTTCCTGATTGCGTTTCAAAATGATAGCATCAGTTTCACTTACATCATGTATATTCAGATTGCCTGCAATATCTCCCAAGTCAAGCGGGAAAGACTTTCCAAACAATAATGCAGCCAACTCATCCGCAAGCGTTTCGTTGTAATTAACATTTCCGTATACATCCAAAACAGTAGAGCGCAAATGGAGCGGTCTGAAAAACGTAAAACCCTGAATATGGTCGTGGTGAATATGAGATAACAAAACAACCGCTTTAATCGGGGTACGGTTTTCACTATTTGAACCCGACATTATATATTCCTGCATAAGGTCATCTCCGACATTTACCATGCCAGTCCCTGCATCTAAAATAATTAAATGTCCGCCAACATGCACTTCTACGCACGAAGTATTTCCGCCATATTCCATAAAATCCTTGTCTACAACAGGATAACTGCCTCTGACACCTCTAAATTTTACTTTAAACTCGCTCATAATTTATTACTTCCTTGTCTTAACTTTCTTTATTTCATAAACTCCATTTTGGTCTTTATCTTCACCGGTATAGAGCTTAGAAGAAAATGCCATCATTTTCGCAAGATTTCTTATATTTTCACTGCCGACATTTTTTTGCTTGATTTCAAAAACGACTTTTTTCTTTTCATTCTTGATATTTATTACACGAAAAGCGTTAGGATAAGAAACCAATGCCGGCGAACTTACGTATAATACATTATCGTGCTGGGTTATTTTACTTGCGTGATAGTGCCCTTGAAATACAGCAATAGGATTTTTATAGCTTTCTATAATTGCTTGTATCTCTCCTGCATTAAGTAATCTGTGCCCCTCACTGGGGAATGGCTCAATTATCGGCACATGCATAAACATCAACACAATGTCTTTCTTTGACTTTTCTAACTCACTCTTCAGCCACTCAACTTGTTCAGGATATATTTCTCCGTTTGAAGTTATTCTTGAATCTATTATAGTATCCAAAACTATTACTTTATATCCCTTTTGCGGAACAAATGAATAATAGGGTTTTGTATATTTAAAATAATCCTCATTGTTATTAAGGATTTCTAAATATAGTTTCTTAGTTAAGTAACCGCCAACACAAGGGTCATGGTTTCCGAATACGAAATACCAAGGATATTTCAAGTTTTTTACATGCGGGAGAACGGATTGTAACTCTTGTTCAAACGACTTATCTATCAAGTCACCCGTAAACATAACAAAACTCAGATTAGGAATTTCATTAATCTGATTTACCGCATCGTCTAATAATTTTGGAGATTCAGCCGTTAATTTGAATGTAGTGTTTACATTTCTTGTAGAATAATGAACATCTGATACCTGAGCAAATTTTAAATCACTTGCATTACAACATTCATATCCCCAAACCATTAAACCGGCAAGCAATAGGGTAAACATTCCGCTTATTGCGTGTGACAACATAGATTTACTTTTTTTCTTGTTTTTCTGATTTATCTCGTTTTTTATTCTTCTTTGTTGGTTTCTGCTCATCATCAGCCGCCTCTGCCTGTTCCTGTGATTGTACTTTTGAATCTTCCTTTGTGTATATATCTTTTACTTCTTGTCGTTCTTCTTTTTGAAGCTGTACGTCATTAATATTTTTTATAAGCTCTCTTGTTTCATTATACTTTTCATTTAATTCTTTGTCATCATCAGATAATAGGATAGCCTTGTCAAAATTCAGCATTGCATTACTGTACTCTTTTCTTGCCAAATAACTCAATCCCAAATATTTAAATACATCTGAGGTTTGTACTTCTGTGGCAACATCATTTAAAACATTGATTGCTCTTGCATAATTACCTCTTCTGTACAAAATAATCCCGTGTAAAAGTCGATACTCAATATCATTATTTAAAGCCATAGCAGTAACAATTTCCGTTTCGGCATCATTATATTGATTAAGTTTCATATATGCTTTTGCTCTGATTGCATACGCAAGATCACACTGCTGATTATAGTATATAAATCTTTTTATAGGTTCATTAACCATTTCATAGCGTCCAGACTCCAAATAGCAAATTGCAATCGACAGAAGAGCCTGAGTAAATGCAGGTTCCATTTGATATGCTCTGAAATAACAGTCTAAAGCAGCATTGTATTCCTTGTTTTCCCTGAAAAATTCACCAAGGTAATGGTAAACCCAAAAGTTACCGGCCTTTGCAGAATCTTGTAAAATATTTCCTTCATTTTCTCTGTCACCCACACGCCTTGCGGACATAGACTTATCCAAAGCTTCTATATATCCGGTAATAAACGATTTTTGATGTTTTGTCCCCAACTGATATAGCAAACTTTTTAATTTTTGAGTATCAGTATCTTGTGGAACAAGTTTTATAATCTTGTCCAAATACTTTACGGAATCCTCATAATCGCCCAACAACGCATTGTGTGAAGCCATATCCATATAATCTTCTATAATTTCATCGTTCGCCGAAGAAAACACGGGTGAACCCAACCCGACAAATATTATTAAAAACAAAATAACCGATTTTTTCATACCTATATTATACCATAAGTTTATATATTGTTATCAATTTAAATAAATTTATTAACTGACTTATTGTAAATTATTGTAACAAACATGTTATATCCATGCAATTCATGCACATATATATCTTTAGTATATATACAGAGATTATTAAGGAGTATAAAGATGGATAAAGAGAAATTAAATATTGGTAATGTCAATTTTGACAAAGATAGCGTCCTTTGCTCTAAGCAAGTATATGAAAGAGGTCAAAAATTAAACTATGTATTCTTAGTCGGCGGAACAAAAATTATGTTTCCCGATCAAGACGGTAAAAATTCTGCAGTATCATTAGCAACAAATTATAACAGTGAAGTCGCAGAAATATGCGCTTGGTTCAACAATATTAAAGGGCTGATTATTGAAGAGTCGCCGCAGAAAGGTAACTATTACGTTAGAGAAACCTAACTTTAGTTTTTAACAAAAAAAGGTTCTTTACATATTGTAAAGAACCTTTTTATTATAAATTTAAATTCTATTGTTCTTCCTGTTTTGCAGCAAAACACTCTTTACAGAAAACTTCTTTACCCGGAATAGGTTTGAACGGAACTTGAGTTTCTGCGCCGCATTTTGAACAAACAGTATCATACATTTTACGTGATCTTCTATGTTCTTGTCTGCGTTTTTTCCTGCAATCAGGACATCTTTTCGGTTTGTTAACAAGCCCTTTTTCAGCGTAAAATTCCTGCTCGCCTACTGTGAAAACAAATTCTGCGCCGCAATCTTCACAAACGAGTTTTTCATCTTCGTACATTTTTGTGTCTCCTAATTTTAATTGGTTAATTGTCTAAAGTAAATAATATTCTTACCTACTCCATGCTGTGATTATACAGTATAACGTCATTTTGTGCAAGTATGTATACTATAAACTTCATATTTATAGATGATTTAATACATTAATAAATATTTGATAATTGAAAAATATTGGAGAAGTTTCGTAGATATGTCAAATGGAAATATACAAGAAATAGTAAAAATTCTTACTGATGCGGGCATTGAGCCTAATGAAGCAAACATTGAGGTAAAAATGCTTATTGAACATTTTTGTAATTATTCAGCAAAAGATATTATTTTAGGGAAAAAACTTGACAGCGAAAAACTTGAAATCGTAAAAGAAAAGGCTCTGCACCGCGCAAAAACCCGTGAACCCATTCAGCATATAATAGGATTGGCAGACTTTATGGGTGAAAAATTTATAGTAAATCCGTCAGTTCTAATCCCTCGTGACGAAACAGAAATACTTGTCAGGAAATCAATAGAGATTATTAATCAGAATAACCTTAAAACGGCTATTGATATAGGTACCGGCAGCGGCTGTATTGCCTGTATGATTGCAAAATACACCGATTGCCAAATTATTGGGGTTGATATATCAAACGATGCTCTTAACACAGCTCTTGATAACGCATCAAAACTTAACTTATTTAACAAAGCCATTTTTAGAAAATCAGATATATTTTCAAATGTTAAACCATCTGAAAAATTTGATATAGTAATATCAAATCCGCCATACATTCCCTATTCGGAGAAAGAAAAACTTCAAGTTGAGGTAAAATTCGAACCGGAAATAGCGCTATTTTCGGAGGATGATGGGGTAAATTACTATACGCGAATTTCCTCCGAAGCGCCAACCGTTCTCAATAAAAACGGTTATTTAATTTTTGAACTTGGTATTAATCAATCCGATTACGTACACGAAATTATGGAAAAATCGGGCTTTGAAAATATTGAGATTATCAAAGATTTAGCCGGAATAGACCGCGTTATATGCGGTCAACTGAATGCGTAAATTTTTCGGCTGCAATTATGTTTATAAAACATCTCAACTTGCAAGATATGCACAAGTAATTTTGATTATTCGTAATAGCAAATTATCCTACTCAATTTTCACATTAATTTTATTTCCAATTTATTATAATATGAACAATCTAAAAATTGCACATAAAACGGAAATAAACTTAATATATTTTTACAAAGGTTTAGATACCATGGTAAAGCCTGTTTAAATTAGCTTGTGAATTAGAATATTTAGCAAAATCCTCTGAAATTTTTTCGGGATTCACAGTCTGGTTAATACGAGCTTGATTATTGTACATTTGTGCAGACGGACTGGCCGCTTGCTGCATTGTACTTGCAGCATTAACTGTATTCCCTTCACCGTATTGTGTCTGGAAATCAGAACCTATTTTTGGTTGTATATTAATTCCGTTTAACTGCATCTTGTACTTCTTTCTCTTTAATCTATCCGAAAAGTTCTATTGTTGACCCGTTTTCACCCCGACTATTATATGCGTAGCACCCTAAAAAGGGATTCGACATAAAGTCGGTATTCGGGGGCGTTATTCCGTTCAACCCCGTTACGTTTGTTGGCAGCGTTTTACAGTTTACCAACGTGGCTACATTAAATGTGGCTCGGGTTGCGCCATCCTCAATCTCCGGATATGGTTCAGAATATGCTCTGACTACTGTGTCCGGAAAGACCATCTTTAATTGTGATATTCCTGCTACGGAACCGTTTTCCATCATAGTATAAGCGACCTCTCTTTATATAACTTATATATATAAAGTATCTATCTGCTTAAAAATTGCTTTTTTTAATTAATTTAAATTTACAAAAGTTTACATTAATAAGAAAAATTTATGGCAAATTAAATACCTTTTTAGCATTGTCGCAAGTAGCTTTTACCACTTCATCGAAGGTTATCCCTCGCAGTTTTGCAATTTCTTCTGCAACATATTTTACGTAAGCAGGCTGATTTTCTTTTCCTCTAAACGGAACAGGAGTTAAATACGGGGCATCTGTTTCCAATAATAATCTGTCCAACGGCACCGCTTTTGCAACCTCTTGCATTTTATATGCGCTTTTAAACGTCACGACACCGCCTATTGCTATATACCAACCTTCTTTTAGGCATTCTCTTGCAAATTCAACACTTCCAGAAAAACAGTGCAGTACTACTTTTGAATTTTTATTATGTTCTTTTAAAATATCAAATGTGTCTTTATGAGCATCCCTATCATGTACAGATATGGGTAAATTTAGTTCATTAGCTATTTTGACCTGTTTAATAAAAATATCTTTTTGAATATCTTTATGCTCTTTATCCCAATAATAATCAAGACCTATTTCACCTATCGCAACAATCTTTTCTGACTTTGAATATTCTCTGATTTTATCTAAAATATCATCCGTCCATTTTTCCGCATCTTCAGGATGAACCCCGAGCATTCCATATACATTATCAAACTTTTTTACAAGTTCCGGAACATTATCAATATCTTCAGGAGAAGCCGAAGGGACAAGCAATATTTCTACACCGTTTGACGCAGCATTTTGAACGCTTTCTTCCGGAGTAATTTTTTCCAAATAATTTATGTGAGTATGTGTATCTATTAAAGCCATTTTAAAATCTCCTGCAACAATTATACCATAGTTGAAATTTGTGATATAATCAAAATTATGGGAGAGAGAAATTTAAAAATTTCAATAGCGCATTTATACCCGAAACTGCTAAATTTATACGGAGATATCGGGAACATAATAACACTCAAAAAACGCTGCGAATGGCGAAATATTGAGGTTGAATTTGAAAACATTGATATCGGGGATAACATCAAAGAACACGATATTTATTTTATCGGCGGCGGTCAGGATAAACAACAGGAAGAAGTAGCTGATGAACTGTATCGACAAAAAGATTTTTTAACTGAAGAACGTGACAGGAACGCCGTTTTTTTAGGAATTTGCGGAGGTTACCAGCTATTTGGGCATTATTACCAGCCGCACGATAAAGACAAATTAAACGGTATCAGTCTTATTGATGCATACACGGTTGCCGGTGATACTCGTTTTATCGGTAATGTTACAGCACAAACTGATTTTTTAAACCCAAACACATTAGTAGGGTTTGAAAACCACAGCGGACTAACTTATCTTCAAGGTGATACAATGCCACTAGCAACTATTCAAGTAGGAAACGGTAATAACGGCAAGGATAAAACCGAAGGGGGCAGATATAAAAACGTATTTGGAACATATTTACACGGCTCGTTTTTACCTAAAAATCCTCATTTCGCTGATTATATGATTGAATTGGCATTAGAAAAACGTTACGGTGAAAAAATTCCGCTAAAAAAACTTGATGACAAATTAGAGCTTGATACACATAAGACATTGATTAATAAAGCATACTAACAAAAAAGTTCCGAAAATAATTTTCGGAACTTTTTGTATCTTATATAAATCAAACTAAGCTTTAACAGATTTAATACATTTATTTACTCTGCGCAATGAGCGTTCTTTACCTAATATAGCAAGAATAGCAGCCATATCAGCCCCGCAGGTTCTGCCTGTTACCGCAGCCCTGATTGCCCACATCGTAACTTTTGGTTTGATTCCTTTTTCTTTATATTGTCCTCTAAATACTTCCAGCTTGTGGTGTAATTCTTCTTCCGTAAATTCCCACTCTTGAGCTTGTCTTGCAAACTCTTCCAAAACATCCTGTGCTACCTCCGTATCCAATATCTCTTCCTGTGCTTTCGGCTCAATCTCAACATCTTCTCCGAAGAAGTACGGAACAGCATCAGTTATGTCAGATAACAGGGTAAGGGGTTCACGTGTAACTTCGACCATTCTGGTGTATTGAGCATCACTTAATTCCGTTAAATCGTATTTTGTTAAATACGGTTTAAGTCTTTCTTTTAGGTCTTCTATATCAAGCATCTTGATATAGTGGCTATTCATCCAATTTAATTTATCATATTCAAAAATAGAATTTGAAGATGAGATTTCATTAATTCTGAAATCTTTTGCAATTTCATCAACAGTCTTAATTTCAACGCCATCAGACGGTGACCAGCCTAATAGTGCAACAAAGTTTATCAAAGCATCCGTCAAGTATCCCTTTTCAACGAACTCAGATACAGCAGTTGCCCCATGACGCTTAGACAATTTACTTCTGTCAGGAGCTAAAATCATACCCAAGTGACCAAATTGAGGAACTTCCGCACCCAATGCTTCATATATCAGAATTTGTTTATAAGTGTTTGAAATATGGTCTTCACCGCGGATGATGTGTGAAATTTTCATCAACATATCATCAATTACAACCGCAAAGTTGTAAGTAGGAGCACCGTTAGACTTCATAATAACAAAGTCGCCTATTAAATCAGTATCCATGTGCAATTCGCCTTTTACCATATCATTAAAAGCCAAAACAGAAGTATCATGGAATGCTCTTTGAGCTTTTGCAACATTGAATCTGATTGCAGGCTTTCTGCCTTCCGCTCTTAATTTAGCTTTTTCTTCTTCTGTCAAATTTACACATTTTTTTGTATATACATAGGGTTTTTTATTATCGTGTGCTTCTTGTTTTTCAGCTTCAAGTTCTTCTTGTGTGCAGAAACATTCATAAGCAAAACCCTTATCTAAAAGTTGTTGAACATATTTTGGGTAAATATCAAATCTTTCTGACTGAGTATACGGGCCGTATTCTCCGCCAACATCCGGACCTTCATCCCAATTTAGGCCTAAAGCCTTTAAACTGTCAAAAATATTATCAATGTATTCCTGACTTGTTCTTTCAGCATCGGTATCTTCAATTCTCAAAACGAATTTACCGTTATTTTTCTTAGCAAATAAATAGTTGAATAAAGCTGTTCTTGCAGTCCCGACGTGTAAATTACCGCTTGGGGACGGAGCTATTCTGACTCTTACTTCTGACATATTTCCTTCTTTCCTTTTATTAAATTTAATAAATGAGGCGGCAAGGGTACATGCGTAATCCGCCTGCAAATAACAGGATACCACGATAAAAATCCGTTTTCAAGTATTTATTCCAAATTAAAAGATACACATTTAATATGTGTATCCTTATGCTTCATAATTTTATGATTATTTACTTATAGCTTCAAACTTTAAGCCGGTAGTATTCTGTTTTACATTAATTTTATTATAATTTACAGGTGCCACATTATAAACTTTATTTTCATACGTGCGACTTCCGCAGAAAGAAATAGGACTATCCTCATGGCTTTCATTATATTTTTTTACTTTATTAACACGTTTCATAAATTCTTTTTCTTTTTGCATTAAGTTTTGATCCGCATAATACAAAGTCAATGTGCTATCTGTCAGAGTAATAGGAACAGAACACTCTCTGTTTTTTGCCAAATAATATTCATTACCTGCCCCATGGAAAACTTTATATTTATCATTTTCATCGAAAGCATTAACGAACGTCATACCTTCTTCTAATCCGCCCGGAAGTCCGACCGTACCGTCTGCTCCTTCACTTGTTAAATCAATTTTGTTATCTTTTAAATTAACACCATTGTTAAACGGGTCAGTATATTTATCGTAATCGTGAGTAATACCGGATGCATTAAATATGGAAAGTACGGCATTACCGTCGGTTGCATATCTTAAAAGCGTTGTCAAATATGCGTCATTATTTTCCTTTACGTATTGTTTCTTCAATAAATACGGTGCGCCATCATTCAACGCATGCAATACCGGTCTTGAACGCAGCATATATATGGCTTCTTTTTGAGCTTTACGATTTTTTATAAACCCGTATTTTTCAGCAAACTCATGTGCAACCGCTGAACGATTTTTCACTGTTTCGTTTCTTGATTTTCTTTCCCAACCGGTTGCCCCAAGCTCATCTCCCGCATTAATTGTAGGTATACCGGGAGCATTGACGAGGAATTTATCCATACCAAGAGAGTTATTCATAGCCGGATCAAGAGCCATTTCAAAAGTTTTATTAAATAAAGTATCCTGCATATTTTGATTGATACCGTATTTTTTTGAATACTCATCCATTACAAGCTGCAAAACTTTATGGACTTCTTCTACCCCAAAATTATTTGCTTCATAATTAATGTTGTTATATCTGCCAGCCGCAAATTCAGCAACAACTCGTTTGAAATTTTGCAGCATTTCACCTTTACGTTCTCTATCAACAATATAACGGCCATGACTGTCCTGCTCCTTTGAGAGATAATCCAATGCACGACCAAAGGCATTATTTAGAGCTTCGCCTCGCGCAACAGCCATAGCGCTTACGTACGAATAGTCATAATTTTGAACCGCATATTCATCATTTGAATCTTTATCCGGATTTAAAACTTCATACGCACGTTTTCTATACCATCTTGCCTCATCAGTTGAACTGTCATTCAAATTTGCTAAGAACAATTGCATATCAAGAGAAAGTACATGATTTATTCTCGGCTTATCATGGTTATCGACAAATGAATAAGTTTTTATAATTGAATCATATGGGCCTGAATATAAGAAATCTTCCGCAAATTCATTACTTTTGTCTCTTGAAAATATATTATAAATTCTATAATACTGACCTGGATTCCAATCAATCCCGTTGTCACCTCTTTTTCCAAAAATTGCAGCTATATTTGTAAAATAAAATGCGTAATTTGCAACAGCATCAATTCCTGATTCTCTGAGCAATTTTTTCGTTATATCGTTTCTGTAATCATAATTATATATATCATGTTTCCCGTTATGATCAGTATATTCACCGACACTATACGGGTCTTTTTTCCATATGAAACGTTCTGAAGATTCGCCATCACCCAATTTATGTAAATCAACTTCATCGGTTATTTCAGCAACAACATAGGCATTTTTATTTTCGCTTTTTATACCGTCTACGAGCGCTTTTGATATTTGTACAACCTGTTCCCAGTTATCTTCAAAAGTATCCGCTTTATTTCTCAACCCATCCATATTTGAGAAGTCTTTTAGGGCATCTATTCTCCAATCAATACCGGATTTCGTCCTATCTACAATCATCTCAGCCATTTGGAAACTTTTTAAATTTGTATTTTCAATCATTTTGTATACAGCTTTAACAAGTTTCTTTTTATCATCCGGCGAAATTCTGCCGATACCGGCACGAAGATATAGCATTAATTCTTCAGCTTCATTTTTCTGAGAAGTATTATCAATGTCTAAGCTTTTCAACGTTTTTTTACGTAACGCATCGTAATCGTATTTTATCCCGCCTCTTTCACTATCAATTTCAACCTTTACATCTGGGAAAAGGCCCTTAACTACGGCATATTTTGCAATTTCTTGAGTGATAATAGGTAATACATATTTACCAAAATCAGAAGCATCAGCCCCTTTATTCAGTTTTGATTCCCGCGGCAATTTTTTGTTTACTTCTTCAATTACATCTTGTGCAAAATTATACATTGCGCCTGTGTACATATTTGTTGTTAAATTATACACATCTTCATATTGTTTTGTTAAATGAGGATTTCTTTGTCTTAGAAGCTCTAATCGTGATTCACCGACGAACTCCGGTCTTGTGGCACGATTAGTAATATACGGAGTTGAAAACAGAGCAAGAATATCTTTTCCGACTTCCGTACTTTCCAACGGGTAATTCATTAATCCGTCTAATATTGTATTATGATAATTTTCAACAGACTCTGCACCGTGCAAAATATAATCATCATTCAAAACATTTTGTACAACTGTTTCGTCAATATTATCATATATCTTTCTTGGCAGAACTCCTGATTCTATAAGACCTTTCATTTTTTCATATGTAGAATGAGAATCATTAGAATCAATTTTTTGCAAGTTTTGCGCAACATATAAATTTAAAGATTGGTTTGTTTTTCGTGTCCAATATTTTAATGAAGATACGGCATAATCAAGGACTTCACATCTTTTTTGCTGTTTTAACTTATAAAATGCCGGTCTATCCTCTATCGGCAAATTCATAGCGGTTTCAACATCTTCATTTGATTCTGCGTAATTGAATTTCACCAAATCAACATTTGCATCCCAAGTATAAAATCCGCCATCAATTTTGTTTTCAAATTCAAATTTATCAAACTTTGTTAATAACCTTGTTCCCATATAAGAATCCACTGAAATGTAGGGTTTTCCTTCTCTGCGCCTTTGGGAATTTAATTGATTAAACAGAGAAACATCGTATTTATACGCATCAAAATCAATCGGGAAATTATATGCAATAGTAATATCATTGTGTGTACCGTATTTTAACGGGTTAGTACCGTTAGGATTGCCGTATTTATCAATTTTTAGTGTTGAATCTGCAATCTGTTCCGGAGAGGCTGCATCTGCGCTATAAACCTGAATATAAGTAGGTTCATCTTTTTTATATAACCTGTTTGGTTTAAAACTTATATGTCCGTTATTATCTTGTTCAGGAAATGCTGGCGGATTTATAAGTTTATGTCTTATAAATTCTGTTTTAACACCAAAAGCACCGATTTTTGCAGTCATATTCTTGAGAGGGTCACACTTAAACCAATCAAAGAATACGTCATCCTCACCATTCTTTAAAATACTTTGTATATGAATACCCGATATACCCTCACTTGTCAGGGCTGAATCTGCAACGAGAGTCTTGCCCTTAGCAAACAACTCGTTTTGAAATTTTGTAAAATTGTCCACATTGTCTACGGCAGAAGAAAATTGAAATCCGCTTTCAAGCCAATATCCGGCAGAACTTGTTCTATCGCCTGAAGTATGCGGCAGTAAGAAGATTTTTGAATACGGATCAAGCCTGCCCTCTTGTAATGCTTTATGTACACCGGCTAAAGAACCGCCTACATGGTTTGCAAAATTTTTAAATGTATTTAAACCTTTTGATGCATCGGGATTTTTAACTATATTACCGTTTTTATCGTATTTGAATCTTACATCATAGTTGTCAGCTCCAATAAGAATTGCAGCCCCCGCCTTACCTGAATTTATAGCATTTGGAACTACAATATTATAAACATTTTCCATGTCATTGTTAAATGTTCTTTTATCCAACAAATCGCCGGCATCAAAGCATATAACAGACTTGCCTGAATTATCTTTAGGAACAAGTCTGTAATGATAAGCAAAAGGTGCATCCTCAGGATGCCCAAACCTTTGATCTAAGTACACTTTATTCTTTTTACCTGGATTATTTTCCGGATTAGGATTTAATTGAAACGACAAAGAACCGTCGAAAAAATTTCTATAAGGGTTATCAAAAGTATTATTTTCATAATCCCCGTTTTTATCGGGAACTACCGGAAAAATATCCAAATAACAGTTATATCTGTTGCTGTCATACGGAAAACTCCATTCGTAGTATCGCTCTCCGTATTCATCTTTTTTTACCTCAAACCCCTTAAACGAAGTTTGCTGATTTGACTGCAATTTACTGTTTAAACTTACTTTCACAATAACTCCTTGTTGCTGAATTTATAAAGCTGCTCAATATGAATTTTTGCCAAATAAAATACTTATATTAACAAATTTTTACATAAATATACTTCTGTTTACATTAATATTACAAAACATTGCTATTTTATTTTTTAATTTTATAATATTGATTGTTAAATGTACAATTATTTGTACAAAAGCATAGGAGAAAATTAATGCTAATGACAGAAACAAAATGTGATATCAAAGACATTAACCTCGCAGAACAAGGAGAAAATCAAATTGAATGGGCATTAAAAGACATGCCTGTACTAAGGCAAATTAAAGCCAGATTTGAGATTGAAAAGCCTTTTAAGGGATTAAGATTATCAGCATGTTCACACGTAACAAAAGAAACTGCAGCTTTATGTTTAACAATGCAAGCAGGCGGTGCAGATGCTGTTTTAGTTGCTTCAAATCCGCTTTCAACACAAGATGACGTAGCTGCGGCGCTAGTAAAATATCACAACATACCGGTATTTGCTGTTGCCGGTGAATCAACGGAACAATATAAAAGCCACATCAGAGAAGCAATCAATCATCATCCGAACCTTATTATAGAAGACGGATGCGATTTAGTTTCAACCCTTCACCTTGAACATCCCGAGATTGCAGACAATGTAATAGGTTCAACGGAAGAAACAACAACAGGAATTATCAGACTTCAGGCTATGGAGCAAGAAGGCACATTGAGATTTCCGGCAGTCGGGGTAAACACAAGCTTAACAAAACACTTGTACGATAACAGATACGGTACAGGTCAGAGCTCAATTGACGGAATTTTGAGAGCCGCAAATATACTTATTGCAGGCAAGACCGTTGTTATTTCAGGATACGGCTGGTGCGGCAAGGGTTGTGCGATGAGAGCGAAAGCAATGGGTGCAAACGTAATTGTTTGTGAAGTTGATCCTCTTAAAGCTCTTGAAGCTGCTATGGAAGGTTATAGAGTAATGCCGATTGCAGAAGCAGCAAAAGAAGGTGATTTATTCTTGACCGTTACAGGTGACAAACACGTTGTTGATATTCAGCACTTATTATCAATGAAAGACGGTGCATTTGTTGCAAATGCAGGCCACTTTGATTGGGAAGTTAACGTAGGTGATTTAAGAGCATATACAACAGAAATCAGACAAATCAGACCTAACCTTGAAGAATACAAATTGAACAATGGCAAATCAATATACGTACTTGCTCAAGGCAGATTGGTAAACCTATCCGCTGCAGAAGGTCATCCGGCAAGCGTTATGGATATGAGTTTTGCAAACCAAGCATTAGGTATGGAATTTATCGTTAAAAACCAAGGTAAATTGGAGCATAAATTGTATACACTTCCGCATGAAGTTGATGTAAGGATTGCAGAATTAAAATTACAATCAATGGGAATTTCGATTGACAGATTAACACCTGAGCAAGAAAAATATTTGCACAGTTGGAATATTGATTAACAAGATAAAAGCAGATAATAAAAAGGCTAAAGTAAAATTAATACTTTAGCCTTTTTTATGCACTAAAAAAACCACCCGTCAAATAACGAGTGGTTTTAAAATATATTTGAATGAATTATTCAACAACGATTGCTCCAACCGGACAAGCATCAGCAGCTTCTTTAACGCTGTCTTCGTTAGAAGCAACAGCAGAAGCATCAACAACAGCTTTATCTTCGATAGAAAAAACATCGCCGCAAATAGATTCGCAAGCGCCGCATGCAATGCAATCATCAGAAATAGTTACGTTCATTTAATTTCTCCTTTTACAATATTACAATACACCGTGAATTTCTTCACAAAGAAATTATACACCAGAAAATTTTAAAACGCAATTGAAAAAGAAACATACTATTTAATATTTTTATTATACAATTATATTAAGGATAGAGCAAAATAGGAGTGAATATGAATAAAAAGGTTTATGCATTTGATTTAGGAAAAGCTAGTATTGGTTATTGTGCAAGGGAGGGTTTTAGTATATTAGAACTTGGGTCTTTAATAATTAATAAAGACCATGCAGAAGTTGTTTCAATTAGGGATAGAAGAAGAACATATAAAACATTACAAGCACATAAAAGCAGAGAGAAATTTTTTGTTAAATTATGGCAAGATTGCGGCTTACCAATATTAGAAAAAAATGATAAACGATTTACAATAGAATTTTCTAAGAAAAATGACAATACAATATATAATTCAACCTTGTTGAGAATTGCCCTTTTACAAGAAAAGCCATTGGAAGTGTGGCAAATCTATAAAGCATTACATGCAGCATTTCAACGTCGTGGATATGATGCAAACATAGCATGGGCAAACGATTCTGACGATGAAAAAGAAAATCAAGAAAGAGTGGTCAAATATACTCAAGATGAGAATGGTATACAAATAATAACAAACGATGCTTACAAATATCCTTGTTACTATGATGCAGTTAGATTAGGTTTATGGGATGAAAAAAATCCTTTAGAATATAAGAAACATATACCGCTGCAGGGAGTTACAAAAGTCAGGACTGCAGGCTTAGTTGCTCCAAGAAGTTTTGTAGAAAAAGAATTGACTCAGTTATATCTAAATGCTCAGAAGCAATTACCGCAGTTAAAAAAATATACAGTAAATTATTTCTTGTACGGCAAATATGGAAAAGCATATGCAACATTCCATAAACAAGAACAAGGTAAAGAAAAAGATTATGGTGTTTTGGGGCAAAAGATTCCGAGATTTGATAACAGAATTATCGCAAAATGTAAATTGTTACCTAAGAGAAATGTTTGTAATGCAGGAACAATAGAAAATGTTTCTTTTACGTTGCTTATGAAACTCAAGAATTTACGTTTTACAAATGCTAATGGTGAAAAATGTATGCTTGATAGTTCTGCAATAAAAGAAGTCTATGAAAATTGGTTGAAAAAAGCAAATAAAGATAATGAAATAAAGCTGGATACAACAATAACGAAAAAGGAAATAGAAAATGTTATAGGTTTTAAAATCCAAGATAAAATAGAACCAATGAAAACAAATATTTCAGGACGTTCGTCTTTTTGTCGCAGAGCTTGCCAGATTATGAATAAAATTATACTTGAGGGCATAGAAAATCCTGCGACTATGGATGTCGCTGAATTTATAGATAATGTAGATACCCCGAACGGAATAACCGAACAAGAAATTCGGGAAATGCTTTCTAAAATTGGTACTTGGGAAAATCTCTATATACCTGACAATCGCTATGAAATGGCAGAGTTATCTTCAGATGACCGTCAAAAAACTGATTTATTGATAGGTAATATCACAAATCCTATTGTACGTAATCGTCTACAAATCTTAAGAGATAAATTATTAGAATTAAAAGCTGAACATGGAACTCCGGATGAAGTGATTTTTGAATTTGTGAGAGATGGTGCGGATAACTCCTTATATGGTGCTAAGAAAGCGAATGATTACCTAAAAAATATAAAAGAAAATGAAAAAGAAAATAATGAAATAAAAAAAGAATTAGAAGATGCAAATGCATATTCACCGACAAATTTTGAAAAATTAAAACTATTAAGAATTCAATGCGGCAAATGTGTTTATAGCGGTAAAAATATTAGCATAAATGATTTTGACAGTTGTGAAATTGACCACGTTTATCCCAGAACAATGGGTGGAAATGATGCTCTTTATAACAGAGTTCTTTGTTATTCTATTGAAAACCAAAACAAAGCAGGCAGAACACCTTACGAATGGCTATCAAATGACAAAGAATTATGGGCTAATTATGTAGCAAGGTTAAATGACATAAAAGGTTCATTAGGCAAGAAAAAATTTGAATTATTAACAAGCAAACCGGAAGTTTGTGAAAAATTAATTGAAAGCTATAACGGTCTTGCTGAAACAGCACAAATTGCAAGAGTTGCACAACAACTTGCCGCATTTATATTTGGATGGGGTATGCAGACAGAAGGAGATAAGCGTCATCTTTTTGTCAATAACGGTTCTACAACGGCTGCAATTCGCCGTCGCTACGGTTTAAACAAATTACTTGGAGATGATATCAAAAAGAATAGGGAAAACGATAAACACCATGCTTTGGATGCTATATGTATAAGCTTTTCAAAAGACTTTAAATATGACCCTAAGTCAAAAAAAGATATAATTGACGGGTTTACATATGATTTTGTAAAAGACGAAATAGATAAACTTATTCCATATCCTTATGCTAATGATAAACCTTTTAAAGGTAATACAAGACCTTTGGAAACAATATATGGGTACCGCCAATATGGGGATAAGAATTATATTACAAATAGGGTAAATATTACTTCTATCGAGCAAAAAGAAAAGAAAATTAAAACAATAGTGGATGAAGTAATAAAAAATGATTTGTTAGAAAAATTAAATTTATCTTCAAGTGATTGGACTGCTCTGTTAAAAAATTATAAACATCCTAAAAAACATACTATTGTTAAAAAAGTTCTTACAATTGTTTCAGAGGGTACTATTACAACCGATTCGAACAACAAATCAAGAATGGGAGAATATGCCGACTTTGGTACTAAAGGTGTAAAGAACCAATTCAAACATTCAAAAGGTCATAAGGGACAAATCCTTTATTACAATGAAAAAGGTGCGGTTAAAGTTATGCCAATTTATGCAAACCAAAAACTCTCAGAAGTTAAAGAAAAATTACTCGCAATGAATTGTAAATTGTATAAAAAGGGGATGATGTTTACTTCCGGTTGTTTGGTAAATATTCCAAATGATTTCAAGGGTGGAGCAAATACCTATCCCGCAGGAATATATAAATTAAGGACTATAATAGAAAATGGTCAAGTAAAAATTGAAAGTTCTACAGGTATAGAAATTGTGACTAGTGTAAAGTATCTTACTGATGTAGAATTTAAAAAGCATAAACCTTGACTTTTGAAAATATGTCATTAAGCATGCAAAGGCATGACTTATCATATTTTACATTTAACAACACAAAATATTAGACTATACCACAAAGAGGGATTTTTATTTTGTAAATTTGATGATGAGAGCGAAAACAAAATACCGATTGATGATTTGAGAGCAATAATCGTTGCAACTCATCAGGTTAGTTTTACAAATTCCTGTCTTGCAAAATTATTAGAAAATAATGTAGTCATTCTGCATTGCAACAACTGTTACAAACCTGTTGGATGGAGTGCAGGATTCGATAGGGTCATAAGAACTAAAGCTTTTTATAATCAAATATCACAAAATGAAGATTTTGAACATAAAATTTGGAAGAAAATTCTTCGGCAAAAAGTTTTAAATCAGGCTTGCAATATAGATAAAATGGGCGGAGATAATTCAGGTTTAATCAAGCTAATCAACAAACCTCTTATAAATGAAGCAAATATTGCTAAAAAATATTGGGATATTTATTTTTCAATTTTTGGTAACTCTCAAAAACGAGAACATCGCAACGCAACATCATTTGAAAATATATGTTTAAATTATGGGTATGCTGTATTTCAAACTTTACTTTACCGTTCAGTTTTAGTTCACGGGTTACTGCCAAGTTTAGGGATACATCATGAAGAAAAATACAATTCCATACCGTTAATATATGACCTTGTCGAACCATTCAGAGCATTTATTGACTTTTATCTTTATAAATTTAAAGAAAATGAGGGCGGTTCATTTAAACATCAAGACTTAAAAGCATGGAACAGATATTGTGCTTTTTGTATGAAAAATTATCGTTTGAAAGCAAAAGGTATGAGTTATAAAATTATTGATTTTGTTGATATATATGTGGAAGAACTCGTTAATGCTTATATAGATTTTGATGATACACGTTTAATTCTTCCTGATATTAATGAACAATATTTACATATAGATAAACACAGGAATAGGGAATATGAGGAGTAAATATCGAATGGGATGGTTATTTGTATGTTTTGATTTGCCCGTAGAAGAAAAAGATGAACGGCGACAAGCTGCAGCGTTCAGAAAAGAACTACTAAAGCGGGGTTATTTCATGTTACAAAATTCAATTTATGTACGTTCTTGTGT
>ODAI014213352.1_pt1 | contig 21472 bp, 15 predicted proteins | sample 1539321 | NCBI WGS metagenome assembly ODAI01 (sample SAMN02144231, study PRJEB22623) | gut metagenome | biome: sheep rumen | host: Ovis aries | place: New Zealand | reverse complement strand
TTACGGCAGACTGGACTATAATGGCAGCCGCTCCGCCTATTATGCCGGAATTATGCGCCATACCGAAGGCACCTTTTTCCGAAAGGCGTGCTATAACGGCTTTGTCCGTCACCACCGTGAAGCGGGGCGTGCGGGTATTCTTCCAGGAAGGCACCTTTGTGGCGGAATCTATCAGCTTTACCAGCTTTTCACGGGGGACCTCATCCCCTGTGAATCTTCTTACGGTGCGCCTGCCCGCTATTGCCTCATAGAGTTCCATAAGACACCTCTCCTCTCAGCGTGAAAGCCTCCAGATATTCTTGGCGTACTCATCCACTGCCCTGTCTGCGGAGAATATGCCGGAATAAGCGGTATTTCTCAAAGACATCCTGTTCCACTTCTCCCTGTTGGAGTAGCAGGCGGAAACATACTGCTGTGCGGACTGATAGCTGTCAAAGTCTGCAAGAGCCATGTAGGGATCCTTAGTTCTGAGCACATTTGCCACTTCGTCGAACTTGCAGCCGTTTATGCCGTTGTTCATCTTGTCCAGCACACGGCGTATGGTGGCGTTGTTGTTGTAATAATCCTCGGGACGGTAGCCCTGAGCCTTCTTTGCAAGCACCTCTTCGGCGGTCATGCCGAAAATGAATATGCTGTCATCCCCTACCTGGTCGTGGATCTCCACATTCGCACCGTCAAGCGTACCCAGTGTGACCGCACCGTTGAGCATCAGCTTCATGTTGCCGGTGCCGGAAGCCTCCGTGCCTGCAAGGGATATCTGCTCGGACACCTCTGCTGCGGGCATCAGCAGCTCGGAAAGGGAAACGCAGTAGTCCTCAAGGAAGAATACCGCCAGCTTGTCGCTTATCTTCGGGTTCTTCCTTATCTCCTCGCCAAGAGCCCATATCATCTTGATTATCTGCTTTGCAAGATAGTAGCCGGGGGCTGCCTTTGCGGCAAAGATGTAGGTCTTGGGAGTAAATTCCCTGTCAGGATCATCCAGCAGAGAGAGGTACTCGGAGATTATGTTCATTGCGTTGAGGTTCTGCCTCTTGTACTCGTGGAGCCTCTTTACCTGCACATCGAATATGGAGGAGGTATTCATGCTCCTGCCGTAGTTCTGCTTGACATACTTGGCAAAGCGCTTCTTGTTTTCAAGCTTTATCTTCTCTATGCGGGAGAGCACCTTCTTGTCATCCTCATACTTGGCAAGATCTGCCAGCTTCGACGCATTGTTCTTGAACTCTCCGCCGATAAGCTCCTCAAGCAGTGAGGTAAGTCCGGGGTTGGACTGGAGCAGCCACCTTCTGTAGGCTATGCCGTTGGTGACATTCTGGAACTTGTAGGGAGTGTAGGAATATTCGTTGGCGAAAACATCCTGCTTGATTATCTCGGAATGGAGCTTGGAAACACCGTTCACGCTGTGAGACGCATGAACGCACAGCAGTGCCATGTGGATGACATTGTTCTGGATGATGGACATTCTTGATACCTTGCCCTCATCCCCCGTATGTTCAAGCACCTTTTCGCAGTAGCGGCGGTTGATCTCGCAGATGATGTCGAATATTCTCGGAGTGATGGAGCGCACAAGGTTGCAGTCCCACTTTTCGAGAGCCTCCGCCATGACAGTGTGATTGGTGTAGGCAAAGGTATTGGTAACTATGTACCAGGACTTGTCCCAGGAATAGCCGCAGTCATCAAGGAGTATCCTCATAAGCTCCGGTATAGCCAGTGTGGGATGTGTGTCGTTTATGTGTATGGCGACCTTCTCATGGAAATTGTCGAGAGTGCCGTAAACATTCATATGGCGGTTCACGATATCCCCCACGGAAGCCGCACAGAGGAAATACTGCTGTCTGTAACGCAGGCTCTTTCCCTCAAGGTGATTGTCGTTGGGGTAGAGCACCTTTGAGATCGCCTGTGCCACGGTGTTCTGTGAAAGCGCTCTCGCATAGTCTCCCTGATTGAAAAGGTTCATATCAAAGGAAGGCGCCTTCGCCTGCCACAGTCTGAGAACGGAAACGCCCTCGCTGCCGTAGCCGGGGACATACATATCATAGGGAACGGCAAGAACGGTGTTGTAGTTCTTGTGCTCAATGTGGTGATACTGATTGTCCCAGTATTCGTGCATCTCACCGTCAAAGCGCACCTCTATCGCCTTGTCCGTCTTGGGCACCAGCCATATTTCGCCGCCGGGGAGCCAGTTGTCGGGCATCTCCGTCTGCCAGCCGTCATCCAGCTTCTGCTTGAATATACCGTACTCATAGCAGATAGAATATCCCATTGCAGGATAGCCGTCGGTGGCAAGACCGTCAAGGTAGCAGGCAGCAAGTCTTCCCAGACCGCCGTTTCCAAGGCCTGCATCAGGCTCATACTCATAGATCCTGTCGATATTCACATCCCATTTCCTGAGTATGTCCTCTGCCATGGTGTTTATCTCAAGGTTGTAAAGGCTGGTCTTCAGAGAACGCCCCATGAGAAATTCCATGGAAAGATAGTATATCTCCTTTTTGCCCGCAGAGTGTACCGCATTGCGGAATTTTCTTCTCTTTGCCCTCAGGAGCTCCACCACTACTGCGGAAAGAGCCTTGTATATCTGGTTATCCGACGCATCCACCGGTGTGACGTTGAAATCCACCTGCAGCTTGCTGCGTATCTTTTCTTCAAAATCTTCCTTTGTTATGATGGGGATCATAAACAGCTCTCCTTTAAATTTATATAAAAATATATCTTACTGTATACTGCCGTCAAAAAACGCAAAAAGCTACCCGAAGACGGTGGCTGCCGTTAGCGCATCATTCGTGCATTTCGGGGGCACGGGTCTCATCGGTCTCCTCTGCACCCTCATCACTGCCATCTTCGCTGCCTTCTCCCTCGGTCTTCTCCGAGCCGCCTTCCTCTGTCTCTTCGGTGGTGGTAGTTTCGTTGTATTTGCTGATATTGCTCTCGAATATGATGTTGCTGCGCTCTATGCTGGCTTTGTCCCTGAAGGAATAGCCGCCGTCGGAAAGGGACACTATGGTGCCCTCCTGATCATCCGGGTAGCGCTCTATTATCTCGCAGCACATCATTATTTTTCGCTCTATGTCGTTTATGTTGCCCATTTCCACATTTATACGGTCATCATAGACCATAACGATGTCGGAACGGTCGGAAACATCTATGGAGGTGATGTTCTCCGCAAAGCCCCTTATTATCTTTTCCTGTTCCCGCTGCTCTCTGTCTGCGTCAGTGTCCTCCCCTGCCGTCACTTCGGAGAAGTATCTCAGCAGAGAATAGACCGACTCATCCTTTTTCTGATCCCCGGAAGAATACATCTCTCCGGGAAGGAGCCCGGGCTTGGGTTCAGTGCCGTAAAAGGTATAAAGGGAGGCACGGGGCTCCTCAAAGGAGTCAAGTATCTTCCCCTCGTTGCTTACCAGCATGACCTCTCTGGGGGTGACAAAATTTGCCGCAGGCACTGCGGGCTCTATCTCTATGGTCACGGTGGAGGTGTTTGTCCTTTTGATGTTGGCGTGCCCCACATAGACCAGCCTGTCCTCTATGCGCTTTGACACCTTCTGCATACTTGTGCGGAAGATGTTGTCCCCCGCCTTTATCCCGGAGGCTTCAAGTATATCCTCCGGGGCATAGTTGGAGGAGCCTGTCACCTTCACGGTCTCTATATTGAAAAAAACGGTGGTGGACAGCACTGCCAGCAAAAGCAGCACTATGATGAACACGAGAAAGCGCAAGGCTCCGTTGTGTGCAGGCCGCTTTTTGGGTGTGCTCACCTTTGACCCCAGATCTTTTCCTCAAGTGAGGCGATCGCCTTTCTTCTCTTCTCCGTTGCTTCCTTATCCACTGAATACCCTCCGTCCCTGTGTACCAGCACATCACCCAGCGAAGCGTGTTTTATTTCCTCTGTCTTTACGGTGAAAAAGGTATCTGTTTCGGTATCAACTATCATTGCAGTGTCTTCATGGATCTTTTCAAGTACCAGCATTACACAAAAGCCTCCTCATAAGCGGTCCGGTAATCCTTTCCCCTGCACACTCCGTCAATGGCGGGGGAAAACCTGTTAAGTGCGTACATGGGGTCATAGACCGCCTTTTTTATAAGGCTTTCCGTTGCCCCTTCAAAACTCAGCGCAGTCCTGCACCATACGCCCTTTTCGTCCAGAACGAAGGTACAGGAGTCGGTGGAGAAGTTGAACATATTCACCAGCTTCAGCATTTCCGCCTCGTCTGCGTAGACTGCCTCCACATATGCCTCCACTGTGAAGTACTCCTTTGCAAAGCGCAGGAATACATCCGCATTCTCATATATCTTTCCCAGGGGCGCATGTATATAGATCTCGTTCATCTCCTCGTTTATGCGGGGAGAGAGATCGGAGCGGGCAAAAAGCTCCACGAGCCCCTCGAATATTTCCTTGAATTTCATCGTATCCTCTCTTTCACAAGCCGCTTTCAGGATACCGTCCCGGATATTTCTCCTCCGCTCTCATCGCTTGAAACGACTGTAAGCTCATTGAGTGCAAAGGGGAGCTCCGGCAGCGACTCAAGATACTCCCTTACTTCCTTCAGATCGGCTCCCGCCACGGATATGACCGCCTTGTTTGAAGGCACATCCGCATAGTATTCCGTCACCGTGTATTTTTCCATCACCAGTGCGGACGCATCCTCTGCCACCTTGTCAAGGTAATTCAGCGAATGCCCCACCACACGGTAAGCCACGCAGGAATAACCATCCAGAAGATCTGTAAATTCCGGGGGAGCCTCCTCGGCAGTAAGGCAGACATACAGTTTTCCGAAATAGCTGTATGCTCCCGCATAGGTATCGGGATAAGCCGACAGGCTCGTGATATAGGTCATAAGTGTGCTGTAAGCGCTCTCCGGTGTATCCTCAAAGGGCACGGTCTCGCTCTCCTGCACCGTTTCGGCGGGAGCCGCCGTTTCTTCGGTGACGGTGCTCTCTTCCGTCGTCGTTTCTGTGGCAGGAGCCGTCACAGAAGCAGGAGGTACGGAGGTCTCCGTATCCCGGGGCGCACCCCCTCCGCTGCACGAACAGAGAAGCAGCATCACAGCAGCTGTAAATAATCTTTTCATAAAAACATCCGTTTTCGGACAAAGCATATATCCCACAGGGCAAAAGCCCTGTCTGATAATTTTACCACAATATGGCCTTTCTGTCAATACTTTTCGCAAAAAACAGGCATAGCCCCGCATACTCCCGGCATCCCCTCCCTGTCACACACCTCCCTTAGCAGGTCGGCAGAGCACGCAAAAAAGCCGCAGCACCCTTTTTCGGATGCTGCAGCTTTTGAAAGGAGAACAAATGTTCATTACTTTATAACGTAAACGGTAACGTCCTTATTGCCCCAGTTTATGCAGTCGCTGTATTCCTCCATGAACAGGTCGGCGATTATCCTGCCGTTTCTTGCAGCTCCGCCCGTATCCGCCGCTATGGCATAACCGTAAACATCGCCGTCATCGGCAACGATATAAAGCTCGGAGCCGTAGGGGATGATATCCGGATCTACTGCCACATAGCCCTGATATACCGCATTTCCGGTGGACATAAGTGCGCCGTCATGGGCAGTGTAGGCTGTGGCATTGCCGTAGAGCACTTCCTCGTACTCGGTGGGAACACCGTTTTCATCAAACTGTATATATTCGGGTACGCTGAAAAGGGATATCTGCTCGGGAACATCTGTACGGCCGTTATCCACCGCCTGTATGGGTATCACTCTCTCGGTCTCCTCATCGTAGGAGGTCTTGAGATTTCCCTTTTTGCTCTTCTTCGGTGCAACGGGTATCTCTTCAAACTGAGCATTGGCATCTATCACGTCAAAATCCCCGGGTGCTGCGCCTATAACTGCCGTACCTCTGAGGATAACGGTGGGCTGAGGCTCACTGAGCACGCTCTCGCCGACCTTGCGCACACTTACCTCAACACCGTTCTTGATGGTCTTGACCGCCTTTATGGAGCGGACACCGTCAGAACCCTGGGTAAGCACTACTTCCTGACCCTCGGGGAGCTTGTCGCTCTTCTGATATACGACTGTCTTCTTGATAGCCTCAAGTATGGTGGTATTGACATAGATGACCTCATCATCGGAGGTCTTTGAGGAAGCGTTTACTTCCTCTACCTGTGCATCGCTGAAAACATCATAGTCTGTTCTTTTAAGTGAAAGTGTTTCTGTGCGGATGGTCTCCACTTCCGCAACCTTCATGTCGGAGCCTGTGTCTGCCGCAGTCTCTCCCACGCCTACACCTGCTGCTCCCGCCGCCGTGCTTGCAGCCAAAGCCACTGCAAGTGCTGCGATACGTATTTTCTTGTTCGTAAACAACTGATTCATTTTCTGATAACTCCATTTCTGCCCTCACAGCCGACCTTTTTATATATCTCGGGTCGCAGAGACGGCATAACTGAGACACACGGCTCTTTCTCTTTTATATGGTGTGTCTTTTCATTCGGCTTTGTCTTTGTTTATCTCTTTTTATAAAGACAAAGCAGGACGGTCGATTTGATTCAATGTTTGCGAGGTAATTCTTACAAATCGGTAACAACTTCAAAGTACTTTGTAATTATAACGTAATCTTTGAACGATGTCAATTGAAAAAAACTGAACAATTTTGTTGAATTTGACGAAAAGGCTTTGATTATTCCAATTTTTCCCCCCAAATAAAATCTAATAATCATAATTTTTGTATTTTTTTCTTTCCCTTGCAAAAGAATTATTCGGCAAATACCACAAAAAATCAGTTTTAAAGCCGCTTGACAGGCTTTTACAGTGTAAAAAAAGGTTCAGTCAATAATTTAGTCATAATTGAGGGAGGGAATTTTAACGGTAATTTGTGAATATTAACAAGCCTATTAGTTCATTTAGCTGTAATTTTGTTTATTTGTACAAAGTTGCTGTTTTTCAGTCAAAAAGTGCGACGAAAGGCGTTTTTTTCTGCCAAAATATGTCTTTTCACAGCAAAAGAGCCATTCTTTTTGTGCAGCTTTTGGGATACAGGCTGCAAAGCACAGCACAACATCCGCAGGCTGTATTTCCCAAAGCTGACTATATAAAGACCTGTTTTGGGGAGCAGATAGTTTATTTTGCCCAAAAGCATATGTCACCGCAAATTTCTTTTCCAAATAATATTGATTATTCCTTCCGAATATGTTATAATCGACTGTGTATGCGTTTTTGCAGCATTCGCCTGCTGCTCATGCCTTCCGCAAAGGTCATTGTTATTTCATTTTATATAGTGAACTTTAACCCGAAAGGATCGATCATATGTCCACCAAAAAATACACCGTGGAGCTGGATGAGATAATCAGCGAATTCAATCTGGAGGTCATATATATGCCGGAGGAGGACAAGGATGCTCCACTTCTGGTGCACGAGACCGAGCTCAACCGCCCCGGTCTTCAGCTCATAGGCTTTTATGAGTATTTCAACAACGAGAGGATACAAATAGTCGGAAAGACCGAATTTGCCTACCTTGCCTCCCTTGATGAGGATGTGCGCAAGGAACGCCTCGGGATGCTCTTTGCCCAGCATCCGCCTGCGGTGATGATAACCCGTGAGCTGCCCTATTTCCCCGAAATGACAGACCTTGCCAAGAGCAACGAGACTCCCCTGCTGCGCTGCAAGGAGAACACCTCCGCATTCATGGCGGCGCTCATTGCCTACCTGAACCTGCACCTTGCCCCCAGGATCACCCGTCACGGCGTTCTTATGGAGGTCTGCGGCGAGGGTATGCTCATTCTGGGCGAAAGCGGCGTAGGTAAAAGCGAGACTGCGGTGGAGCTCATCAAGAGAGGTCACCGCCTTGTGGCAGACGATGCGGTGGAGATAAGAAAGGTGTCCAATATCTCCCTTGTAGGCTCATCTCCCGAAAATATCCGCCACTTCCTGGAGCTCAGGGGCATAGGCATCGTCAATGCCCGCAGGCTTTTCGGCATGGGTGCGGTAAAGGGGACAGAAAAGATAGATATGATAGTGGAGCTGGAGCCCTGGGATCCCGAAAAGGTATATGACAGAATGGGCGTGGATGTGGAGTACACATCCATACTGGGTGTAAAGGTGCCTATTTCCACCATTCCCGTAAAGCCCGGCAGAAACCTGGCAGTGATACTTGAAGTCGCAGCCATGAACAACAGGCAGAAGAAAATGGGCTACAATGCGGCACAGGAGCTCCTTGACAATCTGGGTCTGGAAACGGAGCACAAGGAAGACAACGTGCGCAAGTGGGATATATATTGATGCCGGAGAGGTCTTTTTCATGATATTCAGACCCTGTATAGACATCCACGACGGAAAAGTGAAGCAGATAGTGGGAGGCAGCCTTACGGACAAGGGTGCCACGGAAAACTTCGTTTCACAGCAGTCTGCCGCAGACATAGCAAGGCTTTACAGAGAGCGCGGTCTCTCCGGCGGTCATGCCATAATGCTGAACAAAAAAGGCACCCCCGGGTACGAGGCGGACAGGCAGCAGCTTTTCGCAGCTCTTGAGGCTTTCCCCGACGGGCTCCAGGCTGGAGGCGGCATAGACTCCCTGAATGCGGGGACATTCATCGAAAAGGGAGCATCCCATGTCATAGTCACATCGGCTGTTTTCAGGGACGGGATAATAAACTTCACCGAGCTTGAAAGCATAGTAAAGGCCGTGGGAAGGGAAAGGCTGGTGCTGGATCTTTCCGTAAAGGAAAGAGACGGCAGGCGCTTTATAGTCACGGACAGGTGGCAGAAGTTCACAAAAACGGAGCTTTGCCCCGAGACACTTGAAATGCTCTCTGCCTACTGTGACGAATTTCTTGTACACGCAGCCAACGCAGAGGGCAAAAGGGCAGGTATAGACACGGTCACCGTCGGGATACTCTCCCAAAGCCCCATACCCTCCACCTATGCCGGCGGCATAGGCTCCTTCGATGACATAGAGCTTATAAACAGCATCGGCGGGGGAAGGGTGGATTTCACCGCAGGCAGCGCCGTGGACATTTTCGGCGGGGATATGAGCTTTGAAAGGCTTGCGGAAAACTACAAAAAGAACTGATGATATGGATAACAGCTTTTATGATTTTGATGTAGCCGTTGTGGGGGCGGGGCACGCCGGAGTTGAGGCAGCCCTTGCAGCCGCAAGGCTGGGGGCAAGGACTGCCCTTTTTACTATTTCTCTGGACAGCATAGCAAATATGCCCTGCAACCCCTCCATAGGAGGCACCGCAAAGGGTCACCTGGTTCGTGAGATAGACGCCCTGGGAGGACAGATGGGAAAGTCCGCCGATGAGTGCTTTATACAAAGCAGGATGCTCAACCGCGGAAAGGGTCCGGCTGTCCATTCTTTAAGGGTACAGGCAGACAGAGTTAAGTACCACAACTACATGAAATCCGTCTGTGAAAAGCAGGAAGGTCTTTTTATAAAGCAGGCGGAGGTCAGGGAGATACTTGCGGAAAACGGTGCGGTGACCGGCCTTGTCACCTCTCTCGGTGCAAGGTACGGCGCAAAAAGGATAGTTATAGCCACAGGCACCTATCTTGGCGGGGTCATTCATGTAGGAGAGGTATCCTACGAATCGGGACCCGATGCCACTCTGCCCGCAAAAGGGCTTACGGACAGCCTTTCTTCCCTGGGTCTCCCCATGCGCCGCTTCAAGACGGGAACTCCTTCAAGAGTACACCGCCGCAGCATAGATTTCGATCTTCTTGAAAGACAGGACGGGGATGAGGATATACAGCCCTTTTCCTTTGAGACCGACCGCAGCGGGCTTGAAAACCGTGTTTCCTGCTACATAGCCTACACAAATGAGGAAACTCACCGTGTCATAAGGGAGAATATAGGCCGCAGCCCCATCTATTCCGGGCGCATCCACGCCATAGGTCCCAGATACTGCCCCTCCATAGAGGATAAGATAATGCGCTTCCCCGAAAGGGAACGGCATCAGCTCTTTATAGAGCCCATGGGGCTCGACACGGATGAATACTATCTGCAGGGCATGTCCTCCTCTCTTCCGGAGGAGGTGCAGCTTGAATTCCTGCACACCATAAAGGGGCTTGAGCACTGCGAGATAATGCGCAATGCCTACGCCATAGAATACGACTGTGTGGATCCCACTGCCCTTTACCACACTCTTGAATGCAAGAGCGTGAAGGGACTCTACGGTGCGGGACAGTTCAACGGCACGTCCGGCTATGAAGAAGCTGCCGCACAGGGGCTCATAGCAGGCATCAACGCCGCCCGTTCCGCAAAGGGGCTCGAAGAGATCACTCTCCCCCGCTCCTCATCCTACATAGGCACACTTATAGACGATCTTGTGATAAAGGGCTGCTCCGACCCATACCGCATGATGACCAGCCGCAGCGAATACAGGCTGCTTTTGCGGCAGGACAATGCGGATGAAAGGCTCACGCCCTTAGGTCATGACATAGGTCTTATAGACGATGAAAGATTTGAAAGGTTCCTCATAAAGCAGCAGCTTGTGAAGGAGGAGGTAAAAAGGCTGAAAAAGACCTCTGTCGCCCCCTCCGAGGAACTCAACGCCATGCTTGCGGAAAAGGGCAGCAGCCCCATAACACAGAGCCTGAAAATGGCTGAGCTCATAAAGCGCCCGCAGATAAGCTACGGCGACCTGATGCGCTTTGACGAAAACGATCCGCACCTTCCCTATGAGGTAAGGGAACAGGCAGAGCTGAAGATCGAGTATGAGGGGTATATCTCCAGACAGATAGAAGAGGTCGAGCGTGCCTCCCGCCTTGAAAAGAGGATAATACCCGCAGACATGGATTATGACAGTCTGAAGGGTCTTTCCCTTGAAGCTGCGGAAAAGCTGAAAAAGATACGCCCTGCCAATCTGGGAGAGGCCTCCCGTATCTCGGGGATATCCCCTGCCGATATACAGGTGCTGGGCATACTCCTTACCAAGCTGGCGGGCAGCAGCAACGATTAACGGATACCGGTGAAAATATGTCTTATGTTTCTTTGAAAAATGTGTGCAAGCGGTACAAAATGGGTGAGATAACCATTACCGCTGCCGACGATATCTCCTTTGAGATAGAAAAGGGAGAATTTGTTGCCATAACCGGGGAATCCGGCGCAGGAAAGACCACTGTCCTGAACCTTCTCGGGGGGATGGACACCTGCGACGACGGAAAGATAACCGTGGACGGCAGGGATATCACCTCTCTTTCAAGAAAGGGGCTCACGGAGTACAGGCGCCATGACATAGGCTTTGTGTTCCAATTTTACAACCTTGTCCCCAACCTTACGGCTCTGGAAAATGTGGAGCTGGCGGCGCAGATCTGCAGGGACAGCCTGGACCCCGCATCGGTGCTTGAAAAGGTAGGGCTTTCCCACAGGATGGACAATTTCCCCGCTCAGCTTTCCGGGGGAGAGCAGCAGAGAGTGTCCATAGCAAGAGCCATTGCCAAATCCCCGAAGCTGCTCCTCTGCGACGAGCCTACAGGAGCTCTTGACTACAACACGGGAAAGACCATTCTGGGGCTTTTGCAGGACTGCTCCCGCAAAAGAGGCATGACCGTTGTGGTCATAACCCACAACCAGGCAATAACACCCATGGCAGACAGGATAATCAGGCTGAAAAACAGCCGTGTGAACCGTATCGCACTGAACCCCCACCCCACGGATGTAAACGATATAGAATGGTGACGGGAACTGCTATAAATGAACAGATTAACACTTAACACTCTCAGGGGGCTCGGCGCCTCCTTCGGAAGGTTTGCCGCCATAATGGCGATAACCGCCATAAGCTGCGCCTTCTATTCCGGAGTAAAGGGCTGTTCCCCGCTCCTGAAGGGTGCAGCGTGGAAGTACTTTGAGGACACGTCTCTTGCGGACGTAAGGGTAGTTTCCACTCTGGGCTTTTCAGATGAGGATGCAGCGGAGATAATAAAGGGGGAGCCTTTTTACACGGGCTACGGCTGCTACTCTGCCGACCTTTTCACCGAAGGTGACAGGGGTCAGGTGACAGTACACGTCATGAGCTATTCCCCCGCCTACTCCCTCAACACCCCTTTCCTTACGGAGGGCAGGCTCCCTTCCGCATCCGGAGAGCTGCTGATGGATGCCAAACAGTCGGAGGATCTTTCCCTTTCCGTAGGAGACAAGGTGATCTTTACTGCCGAGGACATTGAGGACAAGCTGGCAGTGACGGAGTTTACGGTGGTGGGAAAGGCGCTTTCTCCCCTGTACACCACCGACAACAGAGGTGTGACCAATGTGGGGAACGGTGAGATCGCCGCCTTTGCCTACATCCCGGAGGAGGATTTTTCCTTCGGTGCCTTCACGGAGATCTACCTTGGGGTAAAGGGCGGGAAGACCTGCACCCCCTTCGGCGATGATTACGACTTTATATCACAGTCCGCCGTCAGGAGCATAGAAACAAGGGAAGAAGAGCTCCTTGAATCCAGGCGTGAGAGCATCAGGAACGAGGCTCTTGACGAAATGTCGGAGGAAGTGGCGAAGCTGGAGGATGCACAGCGGGAGCTGGACATCAACCGCCATAAATACGAAGATTCAAAGGAAGAGCTGCGGGACAGCGAGGAGCTTCTGAAAAAGCAGGAGGAAACGGTCTCTGTGGCGGGAGAGGAAGCTCTCAAGACACTTGAAGCCCTGAATACCTCCTATAACGACCTTGCGGAGCTTGCCTCCACCTGCGGGGAGATAGATGCATGGCTCACCGCCTACGAGAGTGTCTCCCTTACGGTGCTGCCGCAGGACATGAGGGACAGCTTTACCCGTATACAGACTATTTACGACAAAAACAATGTTGCCGCCAATATAGGCGAACAGCTCTCCTTTTATGTGCTCAACGACCCTGTGACTCAGGCAGAGGAAAAAGCTGCGGCGAAGGCTGCGGTATCTGCGGTGAACGAGCAGGTGCGTTCGGCTTCAAGCTCCACCATGGCACAGCTTTCCTCCCAGATAGATGCCATAAACGATAAAATGGCAAATCCGGGACAGGATTACGAAAAACTGGTGGCTGCCAAGGAAGAGATCGCAGAAGCCAAAAAGGAGCTGAAAAAAGCAGGCAGGAAGCTGAAAGAGGCACAGCTTGAAATAGATGAGGGCCGTGCTGAGATAGACAAGGTCCTTGATGAGCTCGAAGAGGAGATAAAGGGCGGCAGGCTCTATGTCACCGCAAGGAAGGACTTTAATCCGGACTGCATGACCTACGGCCTTGACTGCGACAGAGTAGACAGCATTGCGGATGTTTTTCCCGTTTTCTTTGTGCTGCTGTCGGCACTGGTGTGCTGGTCTGCCATGACAAGGCTGGTGGAGCAGAAAAGGGGCGAAGCCGGCACCCTGAAGGCGCTCGGCTATTCCGATGCCTCTGTCATAGCACAGTATGTGCTCTACGCCCTTGCAGCTTCTGTCATAGGCTCCGTGGCAGGAGTTCTGGCGGGCTTCAAGTTCCTGCCCCGGATAATCTACGAATGCTACACCACCATGTACAACATCCCCGGCTTCACAGACGGCTTTGACCCGAAGCTGGCAGGAATATGCGCAGGCTGCGCCATACTCTGCAATGTGGTGTCGGTGCTGGTCACCTCCGCAGGAGAGCTGCGTTCCTCCCCCGCATCACTTATAAGGCCCCGTCCTCCCCGCAGCGGCAAAAGGATACTCCTTGAAAGGATAGCCCCCCTGTGGAAAAGGACGCCCTTCCTCACAAAAGTATCTCTGAGGAACCTACTCAGGTACAAGAGCCGCTTCTTTGTAAGCGTTCTTGGAGTATGCGGCTGTACCGCACTTCTGCTGACGGCTTTCGGACTGAGATATTCCATTTCCGGTGTGCTGGATGCACAGTTTAAGGGAGTGGACCGTTACAGCGGGATCTGCACCCTTGACGAGGAGATAAGCGATGAGGAGATTGAAAAGGTCATCTCCACCGCAAAGGATATCCCCGAGATAACCGATGTTATACCCGCAGTAAGGGTCCTCCACGGGATACCCGGCAGGAAAAAGACTGTAAACGCCTATTTTACTGCCGCTGAAGATATTTCCGCCATCGTAGCCCTCACAGACAGGGATACGGGGAAAGAGCTGCCCTGTGTGCCCCCCGAAAACGAATGTTACATCACGGAGAAGCTGTCCATACTCACGGGCATCAAAAAAGGTGACATGATAACTCCCATTGAGGGCTTCGGTGCTCTGAAAGTTGCGGGTGTGACCAAGAACCACATAGAGCACTTTGTATACCTTTCTCCCGAAAGCTACAAAAGGGTCTTTGGCAGCTGCAGGACAGATACGCTGTACTTTTCCGCAGACGGCCTGCCCGAAAAGGCAAGGCGCAGCGAGATAACCTCCGCTGTGATAAGCTGCGAGGGTGTGACCTCCGCCATTTTCATGGAGGACGGAGTTTCAAATTTCTACTCCCTCTTTAAAAGCCTTGATGCCATCATACTGATGATAATCCTCTTTGTGGCAGCGCTTACACTTGTGATACTGCTGAACCTGGCAGATATAAACATAAGCGAGCGGACAAGGGAGCTGGCCTCCATAAAGGTGCTGGGCTTCTACGACAAGGAGCTTTCATCCTATGTATTCAGGGAAAACATCATCTCTGCGGCGCTGGGTATAGCATCGGGGCTGATACTGGGCATCTTCCTGGAGAGCTTCGTCATCGTCACGGCAGAGACGGATGCGGTCATGTTCCTTCGGGGTCTTGCCCCCTGGTGCTTCGGCGCTGCGGCAGCGGTGATGGTGATCTTTGTACTGGCAGCAGACATTTTCATAAAAATAAGACTTATGGGCATAGACATGGCACAGTCCATGAAAGCTGTGGAATGACGGACTGACGATATGGCCGCAGTATCACGCCTGCTCTCTGAAGGCAGGCTTTGAAACACGAAGGAGATATATCATGAAAAAGAAGATATTTGCCGCACTTTCCGCTGCCCTGCTCATGCTGGGCGCCGGCACGGATGTTGGCGCAGCCGAGACTTCTCTCAGCAAGCCGTTTCGTGAAAAGTACAAGCAGATACTCGAATCGGAAAAATACTTTGAGGGGGTCTACATCGGTGACCTTACGGGAGACAGCCGTGAAGATCTGCTTGTCGCACACAACGATTTCGGTAATTTCGACCTTTATGTTCCCGTGGGGAAAAAACTGGTAAAGAAAGAATTCTCTGTCACAAGCATATGGGGCTTTACACAGTATATAAAGGGCAGGCGGGAATTTATCTGCATGAAGAACTACGGTCACACCCAGGGCGCACCTATCCCCATCAGCATGGAGATGTTTGCTGTAACGGATGACAAAACGGATACCTATACCCTTTTCAAAGACTATACCGACAAGGGCAGGGGCATCGTGAGAAAGCTGAACGGAAAGGATGTATCCGAGGAGGACTTTTCCACAGCCCTTTACAGCCTTATAATGGCGACCTCCGACGCCGATCCCGTCCCCCTTGTGCGCCACGGTGAAGACAGCCTTCTGTACTACGGAGACGACAATATCATAGACATGGACTATGATGAATACATAAAGAAGATGCTGGGCTGAATCTCAGCAAAATGAACATATGTACAATGTATTTTCAAAGGCAGATATAAAATGAGAATGAGAAGAAAAAAGTGGGCACGCCCCGAGCTTGAGCAGTGCCCCTACTATATAGACGATGCCACAGGAATGGGGGGCAAATGGAGAGAGGGCTTTGCAGAGCCTTCCCAGCCCCTGTGTCTGGAACTTGGATGCGGAAAGGGCGTTTTTGCGGCGCAGCACGCCCTGAAATACCGTGAGGCGAACCTGGTGGCAGTGGATATAAAGGCGGACATCCTTGGTGTGGCACGGAGAAACATAGAGGCTATGTTCTCCGTGGTAAACGAGACCCACGACAATATCAAGCTGGTGCGGATGAACGTTTCAAAGATAGAGGACTTTTTCACCCCGGATGACAGAGTGGACAGGATATATATAAACTTCTGCAACCCCTGGTCAAGAGAAAAGCACAAAAAGAGAAGGCTCACCCACCCGAGGCAGCTCATCCAGTACAAAAAAATACTTTCTCCCACGGGAGAAGTATTCTTCAAGACCGATGATGACGGCCTTTTTGAGGATTCGGTGGCATATTTTGAGGAATGCGGTTTCGATATCACCTTTATCACCCATGACCTCTATTCCTCCGATTTTCAGGGGAACCTTATCACCGAGCACGAAAAGCACTTCATCTCCGAGGGAAAGAAGATCAAGATGCTGACTGCCTTCATAAAGGATACCGCTCCGGGAGGTGAGTGACGTGAAGCAGCTTTACAGAGCCCTTTCGGTGGTGCTCTGCCTTGTATTGTCCCTGAATATGGTGTGCCTTGCCGCCCCGAAAAGCTCCGCTGTGCTCTTTTCACCGGACTTTTCCATAACTTCCGAAGCGGCGGTCATGGTGAACCTTGACAAAGGGGTGATAGTCTACGAAAAGAATGCCGACAAGAAGATGTACCCTGCCTCCCTTACAAAGATCGTCACCGCCATGGTGGTGCTGGATCATGTGCCGGAGGAGGAGCTGAACACCACCATGTACGAAGCGCCTCTGTCTGTATTTGACGAGCTCTACGGCACGGGTGCTTCCGCTGTGGGTCTTGCATGGGGAGAAGTGACCTCCGTACAGGATCTGCTCTACTCCCTTCTGCTCAAATCGGCGTGTGAGTCGGCGGGCATACTGGCTTACAATGTGGGCGGACAGTCCACACAGAACTTCATCTCCATGATGAACGACAAGACAAAGGTCATAGGCTGCACGGGCACCCACTTTACCAATCCTCACGGGCTTTTTGACAAAAACCAGTACACCAACGCCCATGATATGGCAAAGATAGTGCTCTACGCTCTGGAAAACTACCCGAAGCTGGTGGAGATAGCCTGCACGCTGGATTACCAGATGCAGCCCACAAATGTCCACGGAGAAGGCTGGGCGCATATCTACCACACCAATTCCATGATAAATCCCGACAGCTACGAATACTACCCCTATGTAAAGGGCTTCAAGACGGGAACTCTGGATGAATGCGGCAGGAACCTTTCCACCTTAGGCTCTAAGGACGGCAACAACTATATGCTGGTGACTCTGGGCTCCCCCATGACCGACGAGGAGGGTCACACTGTCTACAATCACTATGAGGATCACAGGATGCTCTATGACTGGGCATTTGAGAACCTTGAATACAGGCAGATACTTAGCGAGGGCAAGGAGATCACGGAGGTGCCGGTGCGCTTCGGCGACAACAGTGACTTTGTGCGCCTTGTGACGGGAGAAAGCTACTCCTGTATCTGGGACAAGAACTACGATGAGACAAAGAGCCTTGACAGCCGCAGAGAACTGGCTACGGACAAGCTCAACGACGACGGCAGTATCACCGCTCCCGTGAAAAAGGGAGATGAACTGGGGAGCTATACCCTTACCCTCAACAATGAGGAGATATGCACCGTGCCCCTTGTGGCACAGCAGGATGTGACCCTTTCTGTCATGGATGAAACGGCAGACAAGGCGAAAAACTTTTTTACCTCCGGCTATTTCATAGCTGCGGTGATACTTGTTATCATCCTTGTGATAGCCTATGTGGCGATCGTGCTGACAGCGGAAAAGAAACGCCGTCAGAGGATAAAGCGCATACGCAGGACAAGGAAATTTTAGCCTGAAAGGCACCGGGAGAAAATGAAAATGAAAAAGACCAAACAGACCGCAGCAGCACTGCTTTCGCTGACTGTCATCCTGGGGACCTCCGCAAAGGTTTTTGCGGATGATGCCGACACAGTGACAACAGCCCCCGCAGAAAGCACGGCCGAAGCATCGGCAGAGACGACCGAAACGGCTGTATCCGAGGAGAGCACAGCAGAAACGGAAAAAGCTGACGAAGCTGCGGAAAAGGAAGATTACACAGAGACAGAAAAGGTCATTCATATAATGACCCCCGAAAACACCGACAGCATAACAGTCCGCTTCTATTCTGACAAGCCGGAGATACCATATATAAGCCTTTCGGAGTATTACGGTCTTCTCACGGGAGGCACTATGGAGATAGAGCCGTTCGGCACAGGCAGCACCTACAGCCTGCGCACCTCCTTCGGTGGCGAGGCAGTGGCAGATACCGAGGGAGACACCCTGTCATCCGATAACTTTGATGCCTTCAACAACACCACTGTCATAAAAGAGGCGAGCCTGCCCAACACCTATTACGACGGTGCGCCCTTCGTGCGTGTTTCGGAGCTTTCTGTGGACAAGGATCCCGCTCCCATGGAGATCGACTTTTCAAAGTACAGTATAGACCTGAAAGAGGACGAAAGCGGAAAGGATATCTGGCTCCCTGCCCTCACAGCCTCCGACCTTTTCTCCGGAGCGGTAATGTATCACTGCGTATACGACGGCAATGACTTCCACATCCTCGACTGCAACGCAGAGTACAACACAATCACCCTTGCGGAGTCGGAAGACTACCTTAACAGCATTTCCTCTGCATTTGCCAAAGACGGGAAACGCAGCAAGGCGCTGGCAGAGTACGGCTACAATGAATTCTGCTTTATGTACGATACCTTCTTCGGTTTCCCCGGCCGTGTGCCCCTTGAGAAAGAACTGACAGGCGGACTGGATGAGGCTCTCAAAAACCATAACGAGATCACCGCAAAGGCAAGGGAGTGGCTCATGTCCGAAGACCCGGCAGAGTACACAGCCGCTGCACTGATACTGGAGGAATACCTCTACGACGGCGGACACTCATCATTTTCAAGTATGCCGTATGCCTTTATGACCGACGAGACTCTGACAGTAAGATCCGCTACACTGCTCCAGGATATAGGCTTTGAGTTCAAAAACTACCTGGACTACTATTCAAAGGTGGGAAATACGGAAATAATGTCCTCTGCCCGCAGCGAGGCATGGGGAGACGAGACCTTCTTCATAGAAGGCGACACAGCCTATTTTGTTTTCGATGAATTTACCTTTGATATCAGCGGCTGGGATGATTACTACAAAAACGGCGGCGAACTCCCGGACGATGTTATAGGCAGCTTCAAAAAAGCCCTTGATACCGCCGAAGCCGACCCGAATGTAAAAAATTTCGTGCTTGATCTTACATCGAATTCAGGCGGCTCCGCCGATGTGGTCGTTGCAATGACCGCCATGATGACCGGTGATGCCTACATAGAATACGACAACACCCTCAGCGGGCAGAACACCCACGTTGAATATGAAGTGGACACCAACTTCAACGGCGTTTTCGGCGATGAAGAGGATATGGTGCCCTACAGCCTGAACTTCGGCATACTCACCTCCGACTTTTCTTTCTCCTGCGCAAATCTTCTCCCCTGCATCGCTCATGACAGCGGCATCCCCCTCATAGGCGAGCACACGGGAGGCGGTGCCTGCGCAGTGTATATAAGCTCTACTCAGGAGGGGGGCATCTATACTGTTTCCTCCCCCATGAGGCTTACAGACAAGAACGGAAATAACATAGACCCGGGTCTTGACGTGGATTACGACATCACTGATACGGACGAAAACGGCGGAGTAGTTTATTCCGATCTGTATGATACGGAGACCATAAGCCGCTGCATGAACGAATTCTATGGCACAGAGCCCGAGGCCGCTGTGACGGAAGAGGTCACCGTCAGCGAGGAGACCGAGACCGTACCCGAAGCGGCTCCCGTTACCGCATCCACCGAGGATATCCCCCGTTCCGGAAACGCACCTGCGGCAGAAGTCATGGCTGTTATGGCAGCAGGACTTGTCACCGCATTGCTCAGCTCCGGAAAGAGGAGAAAATAACATCTGATACTAACTTCTGACCGATGTGTAGACAAGAAACAAGCCGCAAATTCTTGGATATAAGGAATTTGCGGCTTGGAGATGGTCTATACATCGAGGAAGAATCAGTATGATATTATCTGCCCCGAAGCCTTTGACAGTGCTTCGGGGCAGCTTTTGTGCCGTGGCTGCAAAGGCTGCGGTCTCCGCACTATATCCGTTTTAAAATGATATCCCATATGCAGTGTAAAGGCGCCCTTTCCGCAAATGCTTGGATATAAGGGATTTTAGGCTTGGAGATCGTCTATACATCGAGGGAGGATCAATATCATTCTCTTGATCTCCGACTATCTATGGGTCTGTGACTGTATATACCCCATTTTAATATATATACCAAATATTTTCAATAGGAAATGAATGAGCTCTGCAAAATATAATATATATGGCAGCGAAAAAAAGCAGCGGCCCTCCCCTACCCGGGAGAGAGCCGCCCCTTCACAGAGACCTGTTATCAAAAAAGCTGTGTCATTCACTGTCCTGAAGGGCATCGTAGCCGATCTCGCCCGTTCTTACCCTTACCACGTCACGCACATTGTATACAAATATCTTTCCGTCGCCCAAATGACCTGTGTACAGGGCATTCCTTGCAGTCTCTATGACTTCCTTTACAGGGACCTTTGCCACTACCACATCCACCTTTACCTTGGGCACAAGGGATACCTCCACGGGAGAGCCCCTGTAATAAGCCTGTTTGCTCAGTTTTCCGCAGCCCAGCACCTGTGTGGTGGTAAGACCCTCTACGCCGATATCCGCCAGAGCCTTTTTCAGCTTCTCAAAGCTGCCCTGCCTGCATATGATGGATACCTGTGAAAACTTCGATTCGCCGAAGGACTGATGGACAGTAGGTTCGTAAGTAACGCTGACTGCCTGTGCAGCGGGGACCGTCCCCTCCATGGGAGTGGGGTTGTCGTCTGTTTCCACTGCCATAACAAAGCCCGAATAGGAGCTTGTGAGGCCGTGTTCCTCTATGTCAAGGCCTACTATCTCCTCATGGCGTGTTACACGGAGACCGATGGTCTTTTTGATAAGAAGGTAAGTAAGAGTTATGCACACTGCCGTCCAGATACCTACTGAAAGCACTGCCAGCGCCTGAAGTCCAAGGAGCTTAAAGCCGCCGCCGCAGAAAAGGCCTGCAAGCTGTTCGCCGTTTGCATCAGCAAGAGAATAGGATGGAACTGCGGGGTTTGCAAAGAGACCTACCGCAAGAGTGCCCCATATACCGTTCATCATGTGGACAGCCACCGCACCGACGGGATCATCAATGTGGAGAACATAATCAAGGAGCCATACACCGAAGGGTACCAGAAGCCCGCTGACTATGCCTATGACAGCCGCACCCACACAGTCTACCACGTCACAGCCTGCCGTTACGCCTACAAGTCCCGCAAGAGAAGCATTGAGGCACATGGAGACATCGGGCTTGCCGTATTTTACCCATGTAAAGAGCATACATACCACTGTTGCCACTGCGGGAGCTACGGTAGTTGTAAGGAAGATGGAGCCAAGCTGTGCACCGTTTACGGCAGCCGCACCGTTGAAGCCGTACCAGCCGAACCAGAGGATAAAGCATCCCAGTGCGCCTATGGTGAGAGAATGTCCGGGTATAGCCTTTACCTTTGTGACCTTTCCGTTTGCATCGGTATCAAATTTTCCTATACGGGGACCTAAGAAGGCTGCACCTATCAGAGCCGATATACCGCCTACCATATG
>ODAI012716222.1_pt1 | contig 21474 bp, 12 predicted proteins | sample 1539321 | NCBI WGS metagenome assembly ODAI01 (sample SAMN02144231, study PRJEB22623) | gut metagenome | biome: sheep rumen | host: Ovis aries | place: New Zealand | reverse complement strand
CGGCAGCACATAGAGCGTACATCGCTTGGGTTTAAATCTGAGTTTACAAAGTTCTGGAAGTTTGGAGTTCCATACTGAGCTGTCATTGTAAATAAAAGCTTTGCATTTTCCGAATTCCAGTCAAAATCGCGGGTGATATTGTAGGTTGGAATAGGGTAAGCAAAACCTCGGCCATCTGCATCACCTTCAATCATAAGCTCAATGAATACTTTGTTTATCATATCCATTTCTTTCTGGCAGTCGCCGTAGGTAAAATCCTGTTCTTTTCCGCCAACAATGGCCTTTTTGTTTTTAAGGTCATCCGGGCAAACCCAGTCTAAGGTTATGTTTGTAAAAGGAGCCTGAGACCCCCAGCGGCTAGGTGTGTTTACGCCGTAAATGTAGCTTTGAATGCACTGACGTACCTGCTTTTCTGTAAGCTTGTCTGTGCGGATAAATGGGGCAAGGTAGGTGTCAAAAGAAGAAAAAGCCTGAGCTCCTGCCCATTCGTTCTGCATAATGCCTAAGAAGTTTACAATCTGATTTACCAGAGTAGAAAGATGAGTTGCCGGAGTTGAAGTAATTTTGTCCGGTACCCCACCAAGACCTTCGGCTATCAGCTGGCGAAGTGACCAGCCTGCACAGTAACCAGAGAACATAGAAAGGTCGTGGATGTGGAAGGCAGCGGATTTATGGGCTTCTGCGACTTCCTTTGAATAAATGTTGTTCAACCAGTAGTTGGCGGTAATTGTTCCTGAGTTATGAAGAATAAGACCACCAAGAGAGAAGTTTACGTTTGCGTTTTCGTTTACACGCCAGTCACTCTGAGCAAGGTAGCCGTCCATTGTTTTGTTAATATCAATCATCAGGCTCTTTGCATCGCGCATTGCTTCATGACGTGCACGGTAAAGAATATATGCCTTTGCAATTTCTACTTCTTTGTTTTCAATGAGTACACTTTCTACAATATCCTGAATCTCTTCAATTGCAGGAATAGAATGAGCTCTGTTACCTGCCATCTGAAGACGAAGCTTTTCTTCAACCATATCTGTAAGCTCAATGGCTTTGTCAGGATTTTTCATTTTTTCTACAGCTTCAATTGCCTTTCCGATTGCAGTTTCTATTTTACTTCTGTCATAGTCTGCAATTTCTCCAGAACGTTTTACAACAGATTTAATAAATCCCTTTGTTTCAGTATCCTGGCTGTTTCCAAGAAAACTCCTCCATTCCGGAAAGATAGACTGATCACTCATTTTTTCCCCTCTTTTCAATATATTTTACTTCATTTATAAATTCTTCCAAGGTTTCAAAATGTCTGTATACAGATGCAAATCTGATATAAGACACTTTATCTATGTTGTAGAGCTTTTCCAGTACAAGTTCACCTAACTGACTGGTTGTAATTTCCCTAGATTCTTTTCCCTGTTTAATTGCAAGATCTTCAATGTCGTTTGAAAGCTGTTCAACCATGCTGGTAGAAACCGGTCTTTTTTCAAGAGCACGTTCAATTCCTTTTTCCAGCTTCTGGCGGTCAAAGGGCTGGCGGCGACCATCTCGTTTTACAACCATAAAGGGTTTTTCATCAATCCTTTCGTAACTTGTAAAACGGTAGCCGCAGGAAAGACATTCTCTGCGTCGGCGAATGCTTTCTCCATTGACCATAGTTCGTGATTCAAGAACTTTATCATCTAAATTTCCGCAATAAGGGCAGCGCATTAATATACCTTTTTTTTCTAGTGTTATTTATATTTATTAACTAATATTATTACACTAGATATGGTTCTTTCAAGGGAATTTATCCAAAATTTCTGCTTTTTTTTAAAACTATTTTTCTTGACAAAAAAAAATTTTGTGCTTTGTAAGAAATACTTTTACTTTGCCCTTGACTATTTTTTATTTTTCGAATTCTTTTTCTTAGACTTCTTCTTATGCTTGCGTTCTGAGGCTATATAATCTGAAGGTTTAAAGCTGATTATTGAGTAGGAGAGGAAAGCCAGGAAGAAAAGAATAAAGGTATAGGGAAGCCAGTTTCCAAATTTTGCATAGGTTGTCATTTGTCTTTTGTAAACTGGTACATCTGCTGCTATAGAGCTTGCTTCAAAAAGAGGTAAATCAACAATCACTCTGCCAAGAGGATCTACAACTACTGAATAACCGGCATTTGCACATCTGACAAGAGTTGTTCTGTATTCAATGGCTCTGTAGGAGGCGATTACAAAATGCTGAATTTCGCTCGATTTTTTTAGAGACCAGGAATCGTCTGTAATATTTACAAAAACTTCGGCTCCATTTAAAAAGAGGGGGCGCATTATATCTGTAAAAGCATCATCAAAACAAATAGGGGTGCTTATTTTTACAGTAAGCTTTTTTTCCTCTTCTCTTTGCTGTTCTGAATAGCTTTTTGAAAGGTCAATGTTTTTAACTGCCGGTAGTTTATACTTTTCTCCAGGCCGACAGGGAATGTCAAAATAAACGTACTGATCTCCTGGAGTCCAGCCGGCAGAAATGCCTACAACTTTTTTTAGAAAAGCATTTATCGCCGGGGAATCAGCAAAGGGAATTACTTCGGCAAAGGGAACCAGATGATTTTTAGCGTAGTGCCCTCTGAAGTTTCCATTTTCATCAAAAATTATGGCTGCGTTGTTTATTTGTCTTTTTTCTGCGTCCTTTAGATAAGAGCCGCCTATAAGAAAAGGAATATCCTTTTGTCTTATATATTTTAGAAGAGGACGGTCTGGAGGATTTTTTTTATAATATTTTTCCCCATAAGGAAAGCTTCTTGCAAGAACACCTTCGCTCCAGACTACCAGATTTGCTTTTTTATTTTCTTTATCTAATTTTTCAAGACATTCATCTGTAAGTCTTTGTGAAATTTCTATGCTTTCATCATCACTAGTAACTTTCCAGGGGTCTGCATTCTGCTGAATTAAAACCGCAGTGAACTCTTTTACAGGCTTTCTTGGAAGGCTGATTTGAGTAACTCCGTGTAAAAGCACAGCTCCTAACATAATTAAGAAAAAGGTGTGTATTGTTTTCAGGTAATATCTTCTTCTTCCGGAGATATTTAAATTCATATCTCTCAGACGTTCTGCCAGCATGGCGTTTATAAAGGCTATAAAAAATGTTATACCGTAAGTGCCTGTGATTGACGAAAGCTGCATTATAACGGGCCATTTGTACATTGCAGAGGAAACTGTTCCCCAAGGATAGCCCAAAAAGCCTGAGGATTTAACCCATTCATAAAGGGTGTACATGGCTGCAAAATATGAAATTCTAAAAATTGGCGTAGTATAAAATTTTGCCAGTGCCGAAGAATCATTAAGGTGGTTTGAAGCAAATGATGAAGAATAGGGCAGGTAGTAAATAAGAGCCATAAAGGCACCAATAAAGGCTGTTCCAAGTGCAGAGGCTCCCAGTGTAAAAATTGCAAAATCTTTAAAATAGGCAAGCCAGAAGCTTGAAAGTAAATGTGTGGTAAGGGCCTGTAAAAATCCTGCTAGAAAAGCCTGCTTAAAGCTTTTAATTCTGTAAAATATTAAATAAAAGGGTATCAATGCAAGTAAAGTAAAAAAAGGTGCACCGAAGCTGTATATTTCATTTGGAATTGCTGTTGCCAGGATAAGTCCAGAAAAAACTGAATAAAAAACTTGTAAAATCACTTCCATTATATTATTATTTTAACTATATACTTGGTAAAAATTCAAGATAAAAAACGGGATAATTCGGAGGGGGACTCGGAGTTATGAAACTTATTAATGATGCACATCAGAACGAGTATCAAACTAAGCCTGATATTGTTGCAAAAGCTCCCGGGCGATTTCATTTAATTGGGGAGCATTCTTGGTTCTTTAAAGATAAAACACTTTCAATGGCAGTAAACATGCCTGTGTATGTTGCTGTTTCAAAAAGAAATGATTCATCACTAAAATTTTACTTCGTTCAAATGGATGAGCGAAAAAAATCCAGCCTTACAGCCTTAAAATTCAAAAAAGAAGACAGATGGGCTAACGCACTTAAATCTGTAATTTACGGGTTTACTTCGGCAGGCTTTAATCTGGAGGGAATGGATTTAACTGTTTATACGGAAATCCTTCCTTCTGCAGGCTTTGGAATTACAACGGCTATGAAGGTCGCTGCTGCTGTTGCAATAAAAAATCTATTTTCACTTTCAATTTCTGATATAGAATTGCTGCAGGTGCTTGAAAGAGGTAACCGACGCTTTTTGCAGCTGGAAAATTATGCTGCAGATAACTGCACAGCCCTTTTTGCAAAAAAAGGAAGTCTTTTTATTACTGACTATTTTAAGAATAAGTGGGATTATGCTCCTTACTCTTTTGAAGATAAAAAACTTTTTTTAGTTGATACAAAGGTTCCTCGTGTAAATGTATGGAATGAAACTTCCTTGTTTGAGCCTCAATATGCACTTTTACTTGGAGATTTGCGTGAGCAAAAGCCGAATGTTTACGGTGGCTGGAAATACATTGATAATGTAACTGATATTAATGAAGTTCTTTCTACCGTTTCAGAAGACATTCACAGAAAGCTTTCTGCAATTATGAGGGAGCACCAGGATGTTCTTGATGCAAGGGAAGGCTTGGAAAAGGGTGATTTCTTTAAGTTTGCAAGGGCTGTAAATCATAGTCATGAGACAATGAGAGATATGTATAATATTTCTTGCCCGGAAATTGACTGGCTTTTGAAGCGTGTAAATGAGCTTGAACCAAATCTTGACTTTGTACGTAACCCGGTAACCTGTGGTCGAATTACAGGGAAGGGCTTTGGTCGTTGTCTTTATGCCTTTATGCGTGAAGGTGATGAAGAAAAGTTTTACGAAAAAATTGCTGAATTTGAAAAAATCTTTGGTTTTCATCCGGTGGTTTACAAAATTGAAACAGCAGATGGCGCTTGTCTTGTGAGGGACTAAGATGAATGTGCTGATTGTAAACGATGACGGCATTGAAAGTGAAGGTCTTCGCATTCTCTCAGAGCGTGTCGGAAAGAAGCATGATGTATATGTTCTGGCCCCGGATTCAAATCGTTCAGCAACTTCTCATCATATTTTAATGTTTCAGGATCTTGAACTGAAAAAATACAAAAAAAACAGCTGGAGCTGTTCGGGCATGCCGGCTGATTGTACCTGTATTGCATTAAAAAGTGACCTTTTTGGAGTAAAATTTGATGTAGTGCTTTCAGGAATTAATTGCGGTCCAAATATTGGAACCGATATTGTTTTTTCCGGAACCTGTGCAGGCGCCCGTCAGGCAGTTTTGAATGGAGTTCCTGGTATTGCTGTAAGTCTTGATCCTGTAGACTGGACAAAAGCAAGAGAAGAGGGCTTTAAATATGTAGCACTCGCAGACTTTGTTGCTCATAATTTACAGGAGCTTATAAAGCTTGAGCGCGAAAAATACCCTGGCACCTTTATTAATATAAATGCAGCTTCTGTTAATTCTTATAAGGGTGTCAGATTTTCAAAAAAGCTTTTAGTGCGAAATTACAATGAAAATGTAAAGGTTATAAAAAATTCTTTGGGAGTATTTTCTCACTTTTTGCCTTCAGAAGGTAGTGGAATAGCAGATACAGAGGATACAGATTTTTCTGATGTTCGTAATGGTTATATTTCAATTAACTGCATTTATGCAGAGCCGGTTGCAGCTGATGTAGTGGACGGTATTTCATTTAAAGTGTAAAATAACTTGGTGGTGGGAAAGTGGCAGACAATTCAGTTTTAAGAGAAGGTATCAAATTTTATTCAGAAGGACAGTTTGAAAAGGCTCTGGGCTTTTTTTTATCACTTCCTTCAGATTCCGGTGCCGACAGAAATGAAATCGCTTATTATCTTGGTCTTTGTAATACAAAGCTCAAAAGATATGATGATGCACTCTTGTATCTGGAACAGGTTGTAACCTCTGGAATTAATCTTGAAAAAACACTTCAATGCCGTTTCCTTCTTGCTGTCATTTATGTAGAAACAGGTCGAAAACGCCTTGCCGATTTTGAATTAAATAAGCTTTTAGATACCGGTTATATGACAGCTTCTGTTTATGCTGCTATTGCCTTTATAGCCTGGGAGCAAAAGGATTTTAACCGTTGTCTTGATTTTTATGAAAAGTCTCTGGAAAAAGACCCTGATAATATTTCATCATTAAACGGATTAGGATACGTGCTTGCCTGCCAGGAAAGAGATTTAACAAAGGCTTTGTCTTTATGTAAACAGGCTGTAAAAATTTCTCCGAATTCCGCAGCCTGTCTGGATTCTTTGGGCTGGGTTTACTACAAAATGGGACTTTATGATGATGCCTTGCAGTATTTAATCAGGGCTGAACAGATTGATACGGACAGTGTAGAAATAGCAGATCATATTCAGTCTGTAAGATTAAAGGCGAGGCGTTAGATGAAAAAGCTTCTTTCTTCTTTTTTTACAGTCTTAATTTTCTTTTCTCCTTTGCTGGCTCAAAATACGACAAATTCTGCGGGGCTTAAGGTTCCGGAAGACAGAATAAGAACCGGTAACGAAGGCTTTGCCTCAGAGGAATTCAGACGGGGTGTTCAGGCTTATTATCGCTGTGCTTTTAACGATGCAATTGTTCAGTTTGAAAGAGCTTTAACTTATCTTCCAAACGATAATTTAATTTTGGAATGGTTGGGAAAGGCCTATTATAAGTCTGGCCTCGAAGGCTCGGCGCTCAGTTATTGGCAGACAGCCAGCGATAACGGATACGGCGGACTTTTACTTGAAAATAAAATTGAAATTGTAAGGGAGCGCCGTGTTACCGGAGATTCCAGTGATAAGCTTATGCGACTTACAGAAGCTGGTGCCTTCCCCGGCGATTTTAACGGAAATCAAATTTTTAGCGGTCCTGTTTCTATTCTTACAAATTATGACGGTACTATGTGGATTGCTGCATACAATTCAAATGAATTGCTTTTAATGAATCAGAATGGCATTGTAATAGACCGTGTAACAGGCCCAATTAATGGCTTTGACCGTCCTAGTGATATTATCAGACTAAATGATGGAAATCTTTTGCTTTCGGAGCATGCCGGTGACAGACTTTCCCTTTTGTCTCCTAAGGCTGGCTTTATAAAATATATAGGCAGCAAGGGTCGTGGAAATGGTCAGATGGTTGGTCCTCTTTATTTAGCACAAGACTATCTGGATAGAATTTACGTTACAGATTACGGCAACCGCAGAGTTGATGTGTTTGATTCGGAAGGAAATGCACTTTTTTCTTTTGGAAAAAAACAAAACTCCTTTGCAGGCTTGAAAGGTCCAACAGGAATTGCTGTAATTGAAGATTCCGTCTTTGTTGCTGATGATCAAACCGGCTGTATTTATGAATTTGACCGGGCCGGAAATTATATCAGGGAGCTTGTGGAGCCTGGAACCTTTTCTAAACCTGAAGGCATAAGATTTTTAAACGGAAAGCTTCTTCTTTGTGATAAAAACAGATTGGTTTCTGTTGATCAGGATACCGGTGCCTGCTTTGAATACGTAAGAACAGGAAATGCTCCTTCCCGCATTACTCTTGCTTCTGGTGATGTAAATGGAAATGTTGTTGTTTCTGATTTTACTGCAAATGAAATATATGTAATGTCTAAAATACAGGAATTAGTCGGCGGCTTTTTTGTTCAGATTGAACAGCTGGATGCTTCTAAGTTTCCTCTGGTTACCGTGGAGCTGAGAGTTGAAAACCGTCATCGTCAGCCTGTGGTTGGTTTACAGCAGGAAAATTTCTTTTTAACAGAAAAACAACAGCCGGTAATAAACATGCAGTATCTGGGGGCCGCTTCAAACAATACAGAAGCTGATATCACCCTTATAATTGACCGCTCAAAATCTAGTCTGCTCTTTAAAACAGAAATGGAAGCGGCCGTTAAAGAAATTGTCAGCTCAATGGATGGGCAGGGGACTCTTAGAGTTGTATCGGCCGGAGCTATGCCTGTTACAGAATATGTAGGTCGTCCTGACTTGATGGGGGAGTTTTCTCTAGATGCTCTAAAAACACCTCTTGCTAACGTAATTACAGAGGATTTAGCACTTCGCCTTGCTTCAAACGATCTTGTTAACGCCGCAAAAAAAAGAGCTGTTATAATTATTAGTGCGGGCAGCAAAAATGAATTGTCTTTTGATAATTACAATCTGGCAGAATTAACTGCTTATATGAATAATAACTCCATTGGATGTTCTATTGTACAGGTTAATCAGGCAGCCCTTCCAAACGAATTAGACTATATTGTGGAAAATACTGCCGGCTCCTCTTATTATGTATATCGTCCTCAGGGCTTAAAAGATATTTTAAAAGATATTTTGCAGACTCCGCAAGGCATTTACCAGCTGTCTTATACTTCTTCCTTGCAAAAAAATTACGGACTTTCTTATCTTCCATTAGAAGCCGAAGTTTATCTTTTAAACCGAAGTGGTCGTGATGAAAGCGGATATTTTGCTCCTCTTGAATAAAGCTGCTATAGATTCTAAATCTATTAAAACTCAGCTTTTACTCCAAGACTTGCAGTAAGATTCAGCAGATTAATAACTGCTGTATTTTGATTTGTAGAACTATAAGCAAGACCTAAAGAAGAAGTAATAGAAAAATATTTAAGAAAATTCATTTCGGCATAGTGAGTAAGCTCGTATTTCTGATGGAAAAAGGAATCTTTACTTCCAATTTCCACATTCAGAGAATTTTTTCTTATAATATTAACCTTGCTTTTTTCTAAGCGGGGAGCAAAAAGTCTTGCAGTTTCAAATATAAGGCAGTCTTTTCCTGGCCTTGTATAAATTAAAGTCATTCTTGTAAGCCAGTCTCCACTATTTTCCAGAGATAAATCTACAGCAGAGGTAATAAAGGCTTTCTGGCTTATATAAAGAAGAGCCTGAAGATAAAAGGAAAGAAGCCAGCTGGTGTTTTCTTTTAAGTCCTGGGGTAGCTTTAAAATTCCTGTAAGGCTTGAATAAAGCTCATCTTGCTTAAACCATGGAAAAAGCTTAAGTCTGCCCTGACTTCCAAAATTATTGATAGACATATTCGATACAACAGTTTTTATCTGATACAAATCTGAAGAGTTTTGCTCTGCATTAATATTTCTAGAAAGGGTAAGCTTTAGAGAAGATGGTACCCATATATCTTGCAGTGAATTAAATAGCTTTCGCGAATATTCTGCCTGATACTTTGTTTTATAATCGGCTGTAATTGTGGATGGAAGCTCTTTATCAAAGAGGTCATAAATTGGAAGGCTTGAATAAAACCAGCTCCTTTCTCCATGAAGCTGATAAAAAAGTTCACAATCTTCCAGATAAGAGGAAGGTTCTTCAAGAGGATAGTTAAATGAGTTTCCTTCTGCACTTTTTTCCGTAGATATGGAAATTTTATGTATTCCAATTGAAAATGGAAGGGTAAATTTTAAAAGTGTAGTGTCTGTAAATTGCGATTGACTGCTGGAATTATAAAGAGCCTTTAGAGAATATTGACATTCGGGAGAAAAGGCAATTTTTCCAAGTGGAAGCTTTCCGGATAACTTAGCATTTGCTCCTGATTTTCTGTAAGAAGCTGCATCACTTCCTTTTGAAAATTGAAGTTCTGCTGCTGAAAGCCAGGCTTCAAAATAGTTTGAATCTAAAGAAAAGCTATTTTTTTGCCTTGAATTAATAATTTTTTCTTCATTAAAGACTTCTGTTAAAAAGGAAATCTCTCCCTTTCCAAGCTTTATATCTGAAGCTATTTTTCCATCTGCCTTTTGCTTTTGATTATATTCATTTTGATTTGAAGAAGCAGAGGTCTGCAATATTAAAGGAAAATAAGGTGTAAAATCCAGCTTTAGAGAATCCTCTTTTCGGCTTGAATAATCATCTTTATTATAAATATAATATTCTTTGATTTTTATTATATTAAAAAGAGAATCTACAGATTCCAGCTTGTGAGAGGCTTTAGAAAAATCCTTTTGATTTACACAAGCCTGTGCTTCAAGTCTAGTGCCAAAAATTGTTATTCCCCCGCTGGCATCGGAGCTTATTGTAAAATTATTTGAAAAGCTTTGAAGTGAAGAAAGCTTTATTCTTCCATCTTTTACAATTTTTTTATCATTTATTGTAATAATATTATCTTTTTTATATTCGCCTGAAGAATAATTCAAAGCCTTCCAGTAAAGGTCATTTTCTTTATAAACTATAGCTCCGCTATAAAAATCTCCTGACCTATAAATTTTATCTTTCCCGTAAAGTCCCAGCTCTATTTTCTGTCTGTCTGGCTTTACATTTTTATCAATAAAAAGAGTATAAAGCTCTTTACTAATTTCCTGACCATCGAGGAAGGTCGCTCCTCCTGTTATATCAATTGTCAGCGTGTGAGTTTGAAGCTCTTCACTTATAAGGCTTTCGTAATCGTAAATAGAAAGTCTTATAGCATCCTTTCCTTCTTCCTTTGCAGAAGCTGCTCCCTGATCAAGAATGAAGGTTAGCGCAGTAGGAGAGTCCTCTTCTTTTTCTTTAGTAAAAGCGTCCCTCTTTGCTATAAGAGCAAAAGAAAAGTCTATTTTTTTATACATGGAAAAATCGGCCTGGGTAAAATAGGAAACTGCTGTAATTACTGCTTCCTTGTCGTCCAGGTCTTCTTCAAGAGTTTTCCAGGAAATTCTTGAGTAATAATCAGTCGGCTTACTGGAAGAGCTTTTTTGTGCCAGATTGCTTATAGAGCTGTTTACAAGAAGCTTATCATCATAAAAGGTATAGATTCCTTGAGTTACCGTCTGGTAGGGGCCTATATAAATACATCCCTTGTGTTTTTCTGTCGAGCTATCTGTATTATTTTCTTCCCATTTTCTTTTTACAATAATTCTTGCATCATGATGAGAAATAAGTCTTGCCCGGTCTTTATCTGTAAGAGAGATTCTGATTGTCTGCCATTTTTTTGAAGTAAAATCAAAGTCTTCAATTTTCCAGAAAGGAAGATTTTCATCTTCTCCTTCTTTTTTATTTCCTGCATTTACTCCAAGCTGAATATACAGCTCATACTTGTCATAATTATCTGCACCTTGCTCAAGCTCTGCCTCTAAGGCTATTTCAAAGCTAGAGCTGTTTTTTAAAAGCTGCCCGGACGAAAGCTTGATATCCACTGCTGCCCAAGAGCTTTTATTTTCAAAAGCAGAAAAATCCCAGCTTAAAGGAATTTTATAACCCGAAATTTCTTTATCGCTTTTTCCTGTAAAATTTTTTATTGTTCCATCAAAGGAAGCCTCTTCTTCAAGTATTTCTGGTATTGCTTGAATCTCAAAACCATCTGAAGCAGATAGATAACTTGTTTTTGCTTCTGTCTGGCTTGGTGCGTAAACTAAAAGACTGTCGCTGCTGTTTTCTTTTTGAAGGGAAAAGGCTGTTTTTTGCAGAAGAGTCAGATTATTATTTTCATATTGAATTCCAGCGGAAAGGGCCGTAAAGGCAGTTTGCAAGCTATCTAAGCTTGCCATTGTGGAAGCTGCAACTACTGGAATGCGGCTTGTAAGAGCAAGGTCTGCAAAAAGATGGGGGGTAAGCTGTACATTGTAGCCTAAAGCTGCTGCTATGGCTCCGTTTGAAAAATCACTGTCTTCTTCCTGCCAGTATATTACAATTTTGTCACTTTGAGAGACTGATGAAAAGATTTCAACTGTTCCACTTGTCTGGTCATAACGGGAGCTTTCTAAAATTCCGTTTTTATAAACCTGAACACTTCCTCCGCTTGCCCTTGTCCCTATATAAAAATCGCTGACAGGGGTGTAGGAACGTACTAGAAGTGCTAAATCTGAAAGAGAGTTAAGATTCAAATATATTTGGGGAGCTATTTGAGCAAAAGGATAGGATAATAAGCTATCTTCTTCGTAAATAATCTGTGCAAAATATTTTTTTTCTTCAAAAAAATCTTCATAATCTGTTACTGCATTTTCGCTGTATTCAGCGGCATAAAAGCTGGTAAGAGTTTCTTCTGTAGAAAGGGAAATAATGCTTAAATCAGCCTCTTTTATAAGAGAGCAGTCATATAAATCATATTTCATAAAGGGAGAAAAACCATAAGAGTTTTGAATAAGCAGGGCTTTTTCTCCTTGAATTTCATCTTCAAGAGGGTAGGTATAATCTTTTAATGAATATTTTTGATTTGCCTTGTTAAAGATTTCTTGAATTTTTCCGGTAAATGAATTTTTATCATCATAAGAGCTGCTTTCTTTCAGGATATTTTCAAATGACTGTTCGGTTTGAAAGGTTATTAAGATGCAAGGAATTTGTTCATTTTTTACACCTGTTCCGGCATTGCTTGAAAAAAGCAGTGTATCTTTTTCTAAAAGAGTTCGGTAATCGGTTTTAGAGGCCTTTTTATAAATTTTTCCTTTTTTGTCTGTGTAAGTTCCGTTTTTATTTTCTATGTAAATATCTTTTATATCAGCTAAATAAGATAAATCCTGATGAGGAAAAACAAAGGCTTTTCCATAGGCAAAATTTTTAATGGGGATTTTTGTGTCATTTACACTATTTTTCCCGTAGAAGACTGCAGATTTCGCTCTGGTAACATCATAACGCAATAAAGCATCAAGCTTGTGTTTTTTATCTGAGGATTGAAAATTTGCAGAAATACCAGGAGCCTCATTATTTCCTCCGCTGACAGAAAAACCAAAAAAATCTGCTGAATAAATGGAAGGCATTGTTATGCTTCTGTTAGAAAGCTTTACAGCTTTTACAAATCCCTCTCCCTTATACCCCATTGTAAGGGTATTTGTTTTAAATGAATCTGCAAAATCGCCTTGAAAATACCATCTTTTGTTGAGCATTACTGATGTTGAAAGCTGAACCTCCTGCTTAAAAACCGGTAAATTGCCCGATAAAACAAGTGGAAGCTCCTTTGTCCAGCCAAGACTAGAGCCTCCGCTAATTTCGCCCTGATAAAAGCCTGAAAATGTAAATTCCACATGCTCTTTATCATTTATGTCCAATTCAAAAAGTGCCTCTTTTTCCTTTTCATAATTTTCTGTCTGAGGAAGGGCAAGACTTTCCGGCAGAGTTCCTGCAGCACCCTTATTAATAACGGTATCTTCAGAAAACAGTCTTGTTTTAGAAAATAAAAATGATGAAAATATAAAAAGGGTAATTATTTTTAGTGTTCTGGCCTTGTGAATCTTAATTTCAGGATTTTTAAGCTTCATTTTAAGAATTGCCTGCTCAAGCTTTTCTTTTTTTTCTTTTTTTGGGTCTTCAAAAAGAGACTGCTGCACAGGTCCACAATCTTTACTTACATTGTCAAAGCCTATACCTAAAAGTCGAATGCCCCGACCTTCACTATATTTTTGATTAAAAAGCTTCTTTGCAATTTCAAAAAAGCTCTCGATTGTAGAAACCGGACTTTCCTGAGTTTCCTGACAGCTTATTGTTGAAAAATCGTTATAGCGTATTTTTATAAAAACTGTTTTTGAGCTGGCTTTTTCTTTTAACAGGCGAAACATTACACCTTCTGCCAGCTGCAGAAGCTGAGTTTCTGCGGAATAAGAATCTATAAGGTCTTCTGTAAAGGTAGTTTCTGCGCTTATAGAGTGATTTTTTCTTTCTTTTTGAAAAGAATCCTTTTCTATTCCATGAACTGCTTCGTAAAGAAAGCTGGCCATATTCTTACCGAACATAAATTCCAGATTTTCATAAGGGAGATTCTGAATTTCTCGTGTGGTAAAAATGCCTTTTTTTCTTATAAGCTCCACAGATTTTGGTCCAAGTCCCCAAACCTTTTCCAGCGGAAGATTTAGCATAAAGTTTTCTTCTTCTCCCTTTTTTATCTGATAAAAGCCGTCCGGCTTTGAAAGACCGGAGGCAATTTTTGCAAGATATTTTGTTGGAGCAAGCCCTATGGAAACTGTCAGGCCTGTTTTAGTTTTAACTTCTGCCTTAAGCCTGCGGGCAGTTTCGGCTGGATCTCCAAACAGCTTTTCTGTACCTGTAAGGTCAATAAAGGCTTCGTCAATGGACATCTGATACACATCGGGAGAATAATTTTTGAAGATGCTCATTATCTGATATGAAAGCTCGGCATAACGCTTCATTCTGCCGTGAAGGAAAATGCCCTGGGGGCAGAGGCGATAGGCCTGGGAAACAGGCATTGCAGAATGTACGCCGAATGTCCGCGCTTCGTAGGAGGCGGTGGAAACTACGCTGCGCTTTTCGTTTGGGAGGCCGCCTACAATGACGGGCTTGCCGCGGTATTGGGGATTATCCAGCTGTTCTACTGAAGCAAAAAAAGCGTCCAAATCTACATGAAGGTACCAGTGTTCTATTGCTTTATTTGCATTACCTGTATTCTTTTCTTCACTCATCTTTAGCCTCCAAAATTAATTCTTTGGAAACTATGCTGTAAGTGTTTTCCTTATCTGTTTCAAAAAAAGCTGTTACCAGCAGGCTTGAAGGTCTTTCGTCTGTTCCATAAGAGAAGCTTAAATTTTTTGGAGGATTTGACGGCGTTTTAAAATAGCCTGTATTTGAAGAAATGCTTGTGTAATCATTGTCTGTATATAAAAGTGGCTGATGATCTTCTGCCCTAAGTCTAATATCACACTGCAGAGGTTCATTTTGAAAGCTTATATTTATAGTGCGTACAAAGTCATCAAAAAGCTTTATATCCTCATATTGAATAAAAATTTCTTCATTGTTTTTAGCTTTTTCAAAGCTTATGATTTCTTTATGATTGTTCTTTTCCAGGGCTTTTGCTCCAAAATAACTGAAAATTGGTAAAAAAATTAAAATTGAAATAAAGAAAATGCTGTGAGTGATAAAAAAGGTAAGGGCTTTTTTTGAATTACGGGCTATTGAAGTAAGAATTCTAAAATAAAACAAAAAGGTTGGATAAGAAAGCGTTGCCATAAAGAGGGGAACCTTATTGTTTGTCATTAAAAAAATTCTAAGTTCTGTAATATTTGCACCTGTAAGCAAGGAGGTTATATATGGAATAAAAAGCAGAATCATTAAAAAAAAGACAGAAATATGAAGAGGATTATTTTTTATAATAAAAGCAAGAATTGAAAGCAAACAAATTGTAAGAAAAATAGGAAAAAGAGAAATATCTACAAGAATAAAAATTGACTGATTAATAAAGCAGGAAAAAATAATAAGATAATCAATGGCCTTTTCTGTAAATTTTGTATTAATTAATAAAATGATTGTATAAAAGGCTGCGCAAATAAAAAAGGAGATAAGCAGCTGAATGCAGTAAAGATACATAATTTTCCCGGCATCAGAGCTTGTTTTTATAAATAGGCCAGCAAATATCTTTCCAAGAAAAAATGATATTAAAATCAGAAGAAATGTAACGGGAAGAGAATACCAGATCCCCTTTATTGTAAACCAGGTTGTTCTTTTTTGCCTGATATTTGCAAAAAGCATCAAAAAGGCATAAATTAGCCAGCTTAAAAAAATGAGAATAATAATTTTTATTGTTGCACTTTCGGTAAGCCTGTAGTATTTATGAAATAAACGCAGCATCAAAAAATGATGGTCCCAATCTCTATTTTTGCTGGCAGAAAAGCCTTTTAACAGGCTTTCAAGACTTGTTTGAATTGTTTCTTGATTAATATCATTTGAAAAGCAAAGCTTAAGGCAGGGAATTTCATAATCAAAAAAAGTTGAAAGATTTCTGTCGTAAAAAAAGCTGTAATTATAAAGCTGACTTACATAATATTTGGGCAGAGTTTTTTCAAGGTTAGCATTTACAAAAGCATTGTAGGCAGCTTGTGTAAGATAAGAAGGTGCTGTTTTTTTTCTGCTGCTGGAGATGATTTTTGTCTGATTTGCTTCTAAATCGCAGATAATAATTGTTATGTCTTCATTTGAATTAAGGCTTTCAGCAAAAATTTCTGTTCCAAAAATCATTCCTTCTTTATTAATTTTTTGCCTTTCACCATAGGCAAAAAGAAAAGATAAATTTACAGGAAGCTCTTCTTTTTTTACAAAGCTTAGTAAATTTGAAGCCAAATCCAGCTTGTTTTCAAAATCTTCCTGAAAGAAAACTAAATAAAGCTTTGCCAGCTTTTCTGTATTGTCGTTTTTTTGGGCAATTATATTGTAGGGAAAGTCATTGGCCCCGGTTAGAAGAAGACTTTGCTTTAAGACTTCTATTTTTTTATCTTTTAAATTTTTATAAATTGAATCGCAGAGACTTATTTGACTGTAAGCTTTCGGAAGCAGGAGTAGAGTAAGCAGTATAAGTAGGCGATTTCTAAATTTCATTCTATATATAGTTTATAATTTTTATAGTTTACATTGCAAGTCCTATCGTGTATAATAATTTTATATATGGGTTCGTCTGATAAGAAGTTTATTTTGGAACTGCCTCTTAAAGTTGTATTGACAGAGGACGGAGCATCCAATTTTATTAGTCATAACAAGAAGCTTTTGAGATTCCGGCTTGCAGATAACGTTGAAGAATACGGAATTTCTTTGGATAAGTTTTCTCCACAGTCTATCCAGAGCATGATTCTTTTGGACTATATCTCAAAAATTGAAATTTCTATGTCTGAATTCGTTTCTTCTCGTCAGGAAGTAATGGATTTGTCTAAGGTTATTGTATATTCTCTTCTTTATAAACAGTTTGACCGCGATGTCTATTCTGCTCTTATTCAATGTGAATGTGTAAGAAAGCATAACCGTGCTAATCCTTCTCACCTTATAGATGAACGTACAAAAATGTCTGAAAAACAGCTTCGTTCTATACTACAGAATAAAGAAAATATGATTCAGACAACCAGAAAACAGATTCTTGAACCAATCTGGCAGGGGGTAATGACAAATAAAGATTATTCTTCTGAAGAAAAAAATATTTATCTTTTAATGTCAGAAAAATTCTTGAATCGTCTTGGTTTAATGAACTGGTATATAATTACCCTTTTTGCAAAAAATGATGGTGCTAATGAAATGTATATTGCAATCCGTAATCTTTTAACCTCCTATATGGATAAATCTAAGGTTGCAGAATACATTTCTGTAATGGTAATGGAGCTTGCTTTAAATAATGAAAATACAAATATACGTAAAGAAGCAAGAAACATGTACCATGGAATTGATGATATTGATTCCTTAATTTTTGACCCTGAAATTCGTGCAAAAATTGTACAGGAGCTTCAGCGTAAGCATGAGCTTGTATTCCTTTCCTGGAAGCTTGGTGGAGGTTCAACTTCCATTGGTAAGCAGGGACGTCTTTCTATCACTCTTTATAATAAAGATGATGAATTTCAGGAAATGAAGGAAAATATTGAGTCTGCAAAAGCATCAAATACAAATAAAAAATCTCTTATAGACTTTTACCGCGAGTTACCTGAAGGTCAGGAAGGAACTGATTTGGGCTTGTATTATCTTTCTTATCTGGATGATGCCTGTAAAAAGGTTAATGTTAAGTTTGAATCTCTTGTTAATCAGTTCTCTGCAAGCGATCTTACGGTTATTAATCTTAATTTTAATTTTTAGTTTATGTGTAAAAATCTCAGAAATAATATATTCTTCGCAATTTTTTTTCTTTTTCTCATATCTTTTTTTACAATTGCCTGTTCTCAGACTGTGCCGGATATTGTTCGTGCAGATTACTCTGTCGTATTTGATTATAATGATGAAGAAAATCTTCCTGCTTCAAGACTTTGCGTATTTGTCACTTCGGAAAGCGAAGTTAGAAGATATGCTGCAATCCGTCTTTTTTCTAAAGCTTCCGGGCTTGTTTGGGAAACCTCTGATATATTAAAGCTCGAGGAATCTGAAAAACAGTGGGCTGGAAACGTAAATTTTGTCCCACCGGAAAATGAAGTAATCCCTTCTGGAATTTACGAAATTACTTTTATAAATGCCGATGAAGAAGAGGATTCTCTTTCTTTTACAGTCAAATATAATGATAAATACTATAAGTCCCTAAGTTCTCAAGTGCCAGAGCTGATGAAAAATCAGAATGGAAATAAAAAAATTGCAATATATGATGAGGATGGAAAAATGCTTTACTTTGGAAATAGAAATTCAGAGCTGCAAACCGTCCGTGGAATATGGAATAATTATAGAGATGCAAAAAGCTTTCAGGATATCTGGTGCAGTTCAGATTTTTCTGTGATGTGTATTATGCCTGAAGAAAAAGTTTCTCTAGAGTAGAGGTATAAATTAAATTGAACAGTCAAGCTTCAGAACCTTTGCCCGCTGATTACAGGCGGGAAGTAAAAACTTATGTTCTGCGAATAGGCAGAATGACTGCCGCACAGGAGCGTGCTTATGCAGAGCTTGCTCCTTCCTGGTGTATTCCTTTTGAGGAAAAAACACTAAACTTTGTAGATGTTTTTGGTAATACAAATCCAATTATCGTAGAAATTGGTTTTGGTATGGGAGATGCCACCGTTGCAATGGCAGAGGCTAATCCTGATATTAATTATCTGGGAATTGAAGTACACAGACCTGGAGTTGGTAAGGTTTTATCTGAAATAAAAAGCAGAGATTTAAAAAATCTTTACATAATTGAACATGATGCTCTTGAAGTTTTGGAAAAAATGATTGGTGATAAATCTGTAAATGGTTTTCATATTTTCTTTCCAGATCCATGGCCAAAAAAGAGACATCATAAAAGAAGAATGATTCAAAGACCAAGAACAAATCTACTGACACAAAAGCTTGCCAAGGGCGGTTATTTATATTTTGTTACTGACTGGCAGGAATATGCAGACTTTGCTCTTGAAGAGCTTAATAATACTGAAGGCTTAAAAAATAAATATGATGGTTTTGCTCAGCCTCAGAGCTGGCGTTACCAGACTAAGTTTGAAAGAAAAGGGCTTTCTGCAGACAGAAAAATAACTGAACTTTTCTTTGAAAAAAGCCTATAATCGAAAATCCGTTAAAAAACGAGCCGTAAGGGTCGTTTTAGGATTATCGAAAAAATGGCTCGAAAGCAAGTTGTACTTGCTGATTTTGGAATCTTTTTATGGAAAATAACAGAATCAAAGAACTGGAAAAGCTTATTACTCGTTATCAGAAATCTTATTACGATGGTGAAGGAGAGGTTTCTGATGCAGAATTTGATGCTTTATGGGATGAATTAAAACTCTTAGATCCTGCAAATGCCATACTTCATAGAGTTGGTGCCGATTCCGGAAATTTTGCAAAGGTTCGCCATATAATGCCAATGGGAAGTCAGGAAAAGGCTGCTAATCCTCAGCAGTTTTTAGACTGGGCTTCAAAGCATACTTACGACCAGTATCTTGTGGAATATAAACTCGATGGAGCTTCCCTGGAGTTACAATATAAAAATGGTTACCTGCAGAGGGCTGTTACTCGTGGCGATGGTACAATTGGCGATGATATTACAGCAAATGCAAAAAAAATGAGGGGAGTTGCAGCTGCAATCTATAAAGATGGAAGTCTTATTCCCTTTACAGGCGGCATACGAGGTGAGGTAATTATGACTCACCAGGTTCATAAAGAGCACTTTCCAGATAAGGCAAATTGCCGTAATGCTGCTAACGGCTTAATGAAAAGAAAGGATGGAGAAGGCAGCGAATATCTAACTTTAATTGTTTATGATGCCCTTTCTACCGATGAAAAATCTTTTTTTACTAATGAAGAAGAAAAAATTCGCTGGCTTATGGACTGCGGCTTTAATGTAGTTAAGCTTGTTATCTGTAAGTCTCCCGACCGTGTAATTGCTTACCGTGCCAAAGTAATGGAAGATAGACGAGACTTAGAATACGATATAGATGGACTTGTAATAAAAGAAGGTGTTATAAATCTTGCTGACGCAAGCAGGGCTCGTCCTGACCGTCAGATTGCATTTAAATTCAGTCTGGAAGAAGCTGTTACCACCTTACGTCAGGTAGAATGGAGTCAAAGTGGTGCAACCTACACTCCAGTTGCTATTTTTGATGAAGTTGAATTAAACGGCACAAGAGTTCAAAGGGCGAGCCTGGCAAACCCCGATACAATGAGAAAGCTTGGAGTAAAAATTGGAAGCCATGTTGTTGTTGTAAAGCGTGGCGAAATTATTCCTAAAATAGAAAGTGTAGTAGAAGAAAAAAATCTCGATCCTCAAAGTCTGCAGGAAATTCCTTTTCCGCATACCTGCGAGGTTTGTGGAGCAAAGCTTGTGGATGAAGGAAGCAGGCTTTTCTGTCCAAATAAAAAATGTTCAAAACGCCTTCTTCATCAGCTATTAAAATATCAGCAGGTAGTGGATATTAGAGATTTGGGCGAAACTTTAATTACTTCTTTATTTAAAGATGGACGATTAAAATCAATTTCAGATATTTACAGTCTGCAGGTTGAAGATTTAATTCCTTATTTCTTGAATGAAGAGAGCATGGAATCTGATAAAAAATCACTTGGGGCTGAAAAAGTCTACAATTCTATACAATCTCATAGAAATATGAAGCTTGCAACCTTCGTTGGTGCTTTCGATATTGAAGGAATTGGTGAAACTTCAGCTCAAAAGCTGGTAGATGCCGGCTTTAACACACTTGAACTTCTTTTATCTGCCCGTGCAGAACAGATTAGTGCTGTTTATGGTTTTGCCGATATTATGGCTTCTACAATAGTGGAAGGCCTTGCTGAAAACGCCGAAGAAATGCGCTCTTTAATAGAAAGCGGAACTATTATTCTTGAGCTTGAAGGTGGTGGGCTTTTAGCTGGTAAATCCTTCTGCTTTACCGGCGAGCTTCTTACAATGAAAAGAGCAGATGCTGAAGCACTTGTAAAGAAAAATGGTGGTTCAAATAAATCTTCTGTTACAAAGGATTTAAGCTATCTTGTTACAAACGATACAACTAGTGGTTCTTCAAAAAATGTAAAGGCAGCAAAGCTTGGAATACCTGTTATAACTGAAGAAGAATTTTTGCAGCTCTTAAAGGGCTGAGTTCAATATAAACGGATGAAATAATAGAGGTTTTTAGATGGGAAAAAAATCTGCTAATTTCTTTTATCACTTTTTTCTTCCTTTTTTTCTTCTGTCTATTATTATCTACATTCTCTTTACAGCCTTTGTCTGTCTAAAAAGTTATACAGCTGCTTCTACTTTAACTTGTATGCAAACAAGTCATGAATTAATGAGGATAAAAATTTATGGCTCCTCTTATTCAGCAGAAGGTTCAACGGTAAGTGCCAGCCTTTCAATAATAGATTCTAATGGAAATGAAATTTCTGCAATTGAACGCTCCTGGCCAGGTTCTTATCTTGGAGCTGAATTTGCAAGATTTAGACTATATGGAAAAAATTTTGTTTTTCCAGTTAAGGTTTATGGAAAAAACAGTGTAAGGGAAAACTCTACGAGAGAGCAGAGGGGAACAAGGCTGGAAAAGTATTATAACGATTACCGGCAATGTATGCTTTTAGGTCATGGGTCTTCCTATAAAGACCGCGCCCTTTTATACTGGCTTTCCGTTTTTTCAACAAAAAAATACCATTTACTGCAGTTTTCTTTAGTAGAATATTTGAACCTTGATTTATCCGGCTGTAAGAGTGAAACTTATTATTCTGTAATATGCAAT
>ODAI010839798.1_pt1 | contig 21476 bp, 19 predicted proteins | sample 1539321 | NCBI WGS metagenome assembly ODAI01 (sample SAMN02144231, study PRJEB22623) | gut metagenome | biome: sheep rumen | host: Ovis aries | place: New Zealand | reverse complement strand
CCGAAGAGTGGGGACAGATTGCTGTCCAGGGCCCTGAGGCCGAGAAGGCAGTCATCTCCACCCTCGGTATAGACGGGGCTGCAGCCCTCGGCTTCTACGAGTTCTTCGATACCGAGTGGAACGGCGGGCGCATGATCGTCAGCCGCACCGGCTACACCGGCGAGGACGGTTTCGAGCTCTATGCCTCTCCCTCCAGCATCCAGCAGATCTGGGACATGCTTCTCAAGGCAGGCGTCGCCCCCTGCGGTCTCGGCTGCCGCGATACCCTGCGTTTCGAGGCAGGATTGCCGCTGTACGGCGACGAACTCAGTGCCGACATCACCCCCGTCGAGGCCGGACTGTCCATGTTCTGCAAGCTCGACAAGGATGAGTTCATCGGTAAGGACGTCCTTGTACGCCAGAAAGCAGAAGGCACTCAGAAGAAGCTCGTCGGCATCGAGATCCACGACAAGGCCATCCCCCGCGCAGGCTACCCGGTCGAACTGGAGGACGGCACCGAGGTGGGCGTCGTCACTACCGGTTACCACTCCATCTCCCTGGACAAGAGCATCTGCTTCGCCCTCGTGGGCTCGGAGCATTCCAAGCTCGGCACGCCCCTCTGGATCCGCATCCGCAAGAAGGTCTTCCCCGGTGAGGTAGTGAAGAAAAGATTCTATCAGACAAACTATAAAAAATAGAAAGGATATGTCAAAGATTATTGAAGGATTGCTCTACAGCGATTCGCACGAATGGGTAAAGGTTGATGGCGATATCGCCGTCATCGGTGTTTCCGACTTCGCACAGTCCGAGATGGGCGACATCACGTATGTCGACATGCCGGAGGTTGACGACGAAGTGACAAAGGGCGAGGATTTCGGCGCCCTCGAGAGCGTCAAGGCTTCCAGCGAACTGTATTCTCCCGTATCCGGTGTGGTGGTCGAGGTCAACGAAGCCCTCGAGGATGCCCCCGAGCTTGTCAACGAGGACGCTTTCGCCAACTGGATCATCAAGGTCCGCATGAGCGACAGCTCCGAGCTCGAGTCCCTCATGGATGCAGCTGCTTACGCCGAGATCGCCAAGTAACCCATGGGAACCTTCTCTTATTTTCCTCATACGGAGGATGACATCCGGCAGATGCTAGACCGTATAGGGGTGCAGTCCTTGGACGACCTCTATGCCGACGTACCTGCCGGATTCATTTACAAGGGAGAGTACGATCTCCCCGATGCGCTCTCCGAGCAGGAGGTGCGCGATTTCTTCGAGGCCCTTGCCTCCCGCAACACCAAGCTCAAGGTCTTTGCAGGCGCCGGCTCGTACGACCATTACACTCCTTCGGTGGTCCCTTATATCATCTCCCGTTCGGAGTTCCTCACGGCCTACACCCCGTACCAGTGCGAGATCTCGCAGGGAACTCTCCGCTACATCTTCGAGTACCAGAGCATGATATGCGCTCTCACGGGCATGGACGTCAGCAACGCCTCGATGTACGACGGCCCCACCGCCGCCGCCGAGGCCATGCGCATGGCCGTCGCCAGCGCGCGCAAGAAGAATACCGTGCTGCTCTCCCGCACCCTTCTTCCCAATGTCGTGAAGACGGTCGAGACCTATGCCAGGTATTTCGGCACCACCATCGCTTATATCGATGCAGAGAACGGACAGACTTCGCTCGAGAGCCTTCGCAAGGCCATGGAATGCGGCGATGTCGCCGGAGCCATCGTCCCGGGCGTCAACCGCTTCGGCATAGTCGAGGACCTTACCGGCTTCGCCGAGGTCCTTCACGGGGCCAAGGCACTCTTCGTCGAGTACTGCGACCCTTCCACCCTTGCAGTACTGAAGACTCCCGCGGAATGGGGCGCCGACGTCGCCGTCGGTGACGGCCAGTCCCTCGGCATCCCCATGTGCTTCGGAGGTCCTTCCGTCGGCTTCATGGCCTGCACCAAGGACCACATGCGCAAGCTTCCCGGCCGTATCGTCGGCGAGACCGTGGACGGAGAGGGCCGCCGTGCCTTCGTCCTTACCCTCCAGGCCCGCGAGCAGCATATCCGCCGCGAGAAGGCCACTTCCAACATCTGCTCCAACGAGTCGCTCATGGCCCTTTTCGTGACCGTGTACATGTCCCTGATGGGCCCCCGGGGCCTCAGGGAGGTCAACGAAAAGTCCTACGCCGGCGCGCATCTGCTCCACGACGAGCTTCTCAAGACCGGCAAGTTCGAGGAAGCCTTCGACCGTCCTTTCCTCAAGGAGTTTGTCCTGAAGCCCCTCGTGGATGTCAAGAAGCTCCAGTCAAAGCTCTATGAAGGCGGCTTCTTCGGCGCGCTCGAGACTGAGGAAGGCTATGTAAGTTTCTGTGTCACTGAGAAAAGGACCCGTGCCGAGATCGACGCGCTGGTCGCATTGGTAAAGGAGGTATAGCGCCATGAAATACTACGACAGACTCATTTTCGAACTTTCGAAGCCCGGCCGTACGGCCTATACCCTTCCCGCTTCCGCCGACCCTTCCGCTTCCTTCGGCATCCCCGCAGGGCTGCTTCGCTCCGAGGCTCCCGCGCTTCCCGAGGTCAGCGAGGTGGACGTCGTCCGCCACTACACCAATCTCTCGCAGATGAATTTCGGTGTCGACACCGGTTTCTACCCCCTTGGCAGCTGTACCATGAAGTACAACCCCAAGATCAACGAGGAGATTGCCGGCATGCCCGCCTTCCAGGGCATCCACCCGCTTCAGGACGAGACCACCGTCCAGGGCGTGCTGGAGGTCTATTATGAGATGGACAAGGCCCTGTCGGCCATCACCGGCATGAAGCATTTCACGCTCAATCCCTGCGCAGGCGCGCATGGCGAGCTCACCGGCCTCATGGTCATGCGCAGCTACCATATCTCGCGCGGCGACCTTGCCCGCACCAAGGTCATCGTCCCAGACAGCGCACACGGCACCAACCCCGCATCGGCTGCTGTCTGCGGCCTCGAGATCGTGGAGGTGAAGTCCAATGCCGCCGGCCTTGTGGACGTGGAGGACCTCAAGCCTCTGCTCGGCCCCGACATCGCCGGCATCATGATGACCAATCCCAATACCCTCGGCCTTTTCGAGAAGGACATCAAGGAGATTGCGGAGCTGGTCCATGCCTGCGGAGGCCTCCTGTACTATGACGGTGCCAACATGAACCCTCTGCTGGGCGTCGTACGTCCCGGCGACATGGGCTTCGACATCATGCACCTGAACCTCCACAAGACCTTCTCCACCCCTCATGGCGGCGGCGGTCCCGGTTCCGGTCCCGTCGGAGTCGCCGAAAGGCTGGCTGAGTTCCTTCCCACCCCTAAGGTTGTGAAGGAGGACGGCCGCCTGCGCATCATCGCCGACGCACCTCTCTCCGCAGGACAGGTGTCCGCGTTCATGGGCAATTTCGGTGTCATCCTGAGGGCTTATGCCTATATCCTCATGCTCGGAAAGCAGCATATCAAGATGGCCGGAAAGCTCGCGACGCTCGGAGCCAACTACATCAAGGAAAGCCTCAAGGACGCTTACAAGCTCCCCATCCCCTCGGTGTGCAAGCATGAGTTCGTCTTCGACGGACTGATCGACGACGGGTCCGCCACCGGCAAGCCCGGCGCCACCACGCTCGACGTGGCCAAGCGCCTGCTGGACTTCGGCTTCCATGCCCCGACCATCTACTTCCCGCTCCTTTTCCACCAGGCCCTGATGATAGAGCCCACGGAGACTGAGTCGAAGGAGACGCTGGATGCGTTCATCGACGTGATGCATGTGATAGCGAAGGAGGCCGCAGAGGATCCCGACATCCTGCACGGAGCCCCGCACAACGCCCCTATCTCCCGTCCTGACGAGACCATGGCGGCGCGCAGGCCAGTCCTGAAGTTCCAGGACGAAGCGGCTAGTTGAGGATTTTGCCGTGGCAGCGCCTGTATGACAGTCCGCTGCCGCAAGGACATGGATCGTCCGGGCCTACGTGCCTGACGGCCATGTTGTACCGATAGAATTCACCCAGAGGGCTGGACTGTTCGTCCGGCCCTTTCTTGCTGCCGTCAAGCTTGGAGAGCTCCTCCTCGAAACCGCTCTCGTCCACTTCGATGCTGAGCTTGAGGAAGCCGGTCTCGTCCGAGGTATGGCCCTTGAGCACCCATTTGGGGACGGAGTTGGCGTATTCGGCGATGATGCCGATGCTCTTGCGGTACTCCTCGAAGGTGTCGAAGCTGTCGATGCGGTCGTTGATGCAGCTGAACATGGCTTCTGCGCAGGCCTCGTCGGTGGAGTACTGGGAGTTCACCCACACTTCGTTGAGGCAGTCCAGGACGTCCTGCCTGTCGTAGCCGAGGTCCTCGAGCACGGCCCAGGCGGCGTCGTACTCGGGAGTGCCGTGGCCGTAGGCGCAGAAAGGGGCGTCGCAGCCGGCGTAAAGGGCCTGCTCGCGGGTGAAGCTGGCGAACTTGCGCTTCCCGGGGAATTTCTTCCATCCGTCGATGAGCTTTTCGTGCTCGTATGCATAAGGCGAGACGAGGTACATCTCTCCCTTGTAGAAAACCCTCTGCATGGCGATGAGCCGGTTCTCGGCGACCTTGAGGAACTCGTCGGCGCCGCGCGAGTCGTTGTCCAGCATGTCGAAGGCCTGCTTGACGAAGGCTTCGACCGTGATCACTCCGTAGAGATTGAGCAGCCCCAGGGCTATGTGCTCGATCTCGAAGGACCCGTCGGCGCGCTTCTCGGCGATGACGTGGTCGATGATGGCGGCTACCGGGAAGAAGAGGGCCTCGTCCAGGCAGGCGTACACGAAGTCCTTGTCCCTGTCGTCGATGTAGATGAGGCCAAGCATCTCCAGCAGGGAAGGGTAGTCGGGATTGAGGAGCTCTACCCACTGCCCGGGACCTGCGGAGACCATGTCGCGCAGGAGCATGAGGTCGCTCTCCGGGAGCATGTACATCCATGCCCGGGGATTTCCGCCGATGAAGTGGGTGGTCTGGTCCACCAGTCCGGCTTTCTTTGTATTCTTGTCCACCGGCTGGTCGAAAAAGCCGAGGATGTCGGAAAGCTCCGCCTTGGTGAAGCGGCCGAAAAAGGATTGAAGCTCTGTGTTCATATCGTAATTGTTTCCAAAGATAGGAGTTTTATTCTTATTTTTGCGAAAAACCTTGAAGAGAAAATGGATTTGCATGAATTCGCGAGACCGTCGCTGATGTCAGGGAAGACGGTACTGTTCGTACATGGGTTCGCGTCCAGCGGGGCCTCCGGCACCGCACGGTCGCTGCGCACGCTGCTGCCGGAGGCGGAGGTCCTCGCCCCCGACCTTCCGGTCGGGCCGCACGAGGCCCTCGCGCTGCTGCGCGGCATCGTCGCCGAGTGCCAGCCCGACCTCATCATCGGAACATCCATGGGAGGTATGTACGCCGAGATGCTGTACGGGGTGGACCGCATACTTGTGAACCCCGCTTTCCAGCTGGCCGATACCATATTGAAGAACAACGGATTGGGACGTAAGGAGTTCCATAATCCCCGCGTGGACGGGCAGAAGGATTTTCTCGTGACCAAGGGTCTTCTGGAGGAGTTCAGGGAAGTTTCGTCACAGTGCTTCAGCGCTGTGGACGGGCAGGAGCAAAAGCGTGTCTTTGCGCTGTTCGGCAGCCGCGACACGCTGGTCCATACCCGTCCGCTCACGCGGGAGCATTATCCCCAGTGCATCGGTTATGACGGAGAGCACAGCCTGAACGACACGGCCCTGCTGCATGCGGTGCTGCCGGTGGTCCAGTGGATCGACGACAGGCAGCGCGGGGTGGAGCGGCCGAGCGTGCTGCTCGCCTTCGACGACGTGCTCCGCTACCGTCGCAGCGGCGAGGCCGCCAGCGCCGCGCTCAAGGCGGTGCATTTCCTCGCCCAGCGTTTCGAGTTGCAGTTCGTCATAAGCGGGGAGAATGACTGTTGGGAGCAGATGGAGGAAAAGCGTGCATGGCTGGAGGCCAATGTCGGAGTCCCGGCTTGGGACAGGGTGGTGCTGACCACCCGCAAGGACCTTCTGCTGGGCGATTATCTCGTCGATGCGCACCCTGACGAAGCGCACGGGGACGCGTTCATGGGAACGCTCATCCCGTTCGGCTCGGCCGATTTCCGGGACTGGGAGGAGACCATGACATTCTTCGCCAGGATATGCGGGGAGACAAGATGATTATCAGTCAACTACTTCGAAGCCGGTGACCGTAAGGACTCCGGCTTCGGCCTTGAAATGGATGTCCAGCCCGCCGTACACCATCCCGTACAGGCGTGCGGGATCGTCCTGGTAGTGCGGTCTGGGGTCCTGGGACAGCACGCCGACGAGCGCCTCGAGCCCGTCCGGGCCGAGGTGGCGCTCCAGCAGCGTGCGGATATCGTCCGGGACAGCTACTTTCAGCGGCTCCCAGTCCTTGTCGTCCGTGAAGCCTCCGGCGGCTTCGGGATGGGAGTCGGCATAGGGGACATAAGGCTTTATGTCGTAGATGGGCGTCCCGTCCATCAGGTCGGCGCCCAGAACATGGATGACGGGAGCGTCGGTGCAGTCGAAGTCAATCCTTTCGATGCGGACGCTGGAGAGCCCCAGGGGATTGGGCCTGAAAGGGGAGCGGGTGGCGAACACTCCCAGCCTGGCGTTGCCGCCCAGCCTCGGAGGGCGTACCGTAGGCTGCCACTGCCGGGCGGGATCCTGGCGGTTGGCCGAGAAACCCCATATCAGCCAGAGGTAGTCGAAGCCTTCGAGCCCGCGCACGGCTTCGCCGCGGCGGTACTTCTCCACAAAGCGTATCTCTCCGCGCAGCCCGGGGACGAGTCCGCTCTGCCTGGGGATCCCGAACTTGTCCGCGAAAGGGGACCTGAAATATGCAATGGGTTCTATCGTCATGGTGCTACTGCAAGGCTGTCCATTTCAGCCATCCTGACATGGAAGACCGAGTCAAGCGCAGGCCTGAACTCCTCCTTGATGGGCTCGGCGGAAGGGGATTCGAGGGTGAGGGGGTTGATGGCGGTGCCGTTCTGGTACACCCTGAAGTCGAGGTGCGGACCGGTGGCGGTGCCGGTCATTCCTACGTATCCGATCACCTGCCCCTGCTTGACGTGTACGCCGGCCTTGATGCCCGGTCCGTATTTGGACAGATGCATGTAGCTGGTGGTGTAGACGCTGTTGTGGCGTATCTTGACGGTGTTGCCGCCTCCGCCGGCCCAGCCGGCGCTGAGCACCGTGCCGTCGCCGAGGGCGACGACCGGGGTGCCCGTCGGCGCGGCGTAGTCGATGGCGGTATGCGGCCTGACCTGGCCGGTGACGGGGTGCCTGCGGTTGTAGGAGAATCCCGATGAGATGCGCTTGAACTCCAGGGGAGCCTTGAGGAAGGCCTTGCGCAGGCTCTCTCCCTTCTCGTTCCAGTAGACGTTCCCTCCGTCACCCTGGTCGAAGAGGATGGCGTATACGTCGTCTTCCCCGCGTGTGAAGCGCGCGAAATGGACGGTGTCGATGCCGATGGACTCCCCGTCGACTTCATTCTCGTCGTAGATGACGCGGAAGCGGTCGTCCTTCTGCAGGCCGAAGAAATCGACGGTCCATGCGAAGATGTCGGAGAGCTTGAGGATCAGGGCGGGGGAGGAACCGGCCCTGGCCATGTCTGCCCAGAGGGACGAACTGATGCTGACGTCGGCATAGCGGCGGTGCTTGACCACGGGCTTTTCGTAGATCCAGACGGCCAGTGAATCCCTGCACTGGAAGACAGCCTGGCGTATGCGGTCCATGTCATAGACGATGTAGCCAGGTTCGCCGGAGAGGGTGTCGGAATACGCCCTTACGGGGTTGCCGGCGCGCATGCGGGTGACGTCGAAGACGGAGTCGCATGCGCCTGCGATGGCGAAGGAGGCTTCGGGGCTGAGCCCGAGCCTTGTCATGAGGCCGGTGAATGTCTCTCCGTTTCGGACGGTGCTATGCTCTACTGCGAAGTCTTCGGTGCGGAAGCCGATGGGAGGCACCGGGTCTTCGGCCTCCGGCTCTGGTTCGCCCTGCCGCCCGCAGGAGACCGCCAGCAATATGGTGATGGTCCAAAGGAACTTTCTCATAACATGTCGACTGTTTTCTGGTCCAGTTTCTCGTCGAAATACTTGGCCAGGACCTTGCGGAACACCTCTTCCTTCCCGGAAACGAGGTAGAAGAGGGTCATGGAAGAACGCAGTTTCATGGTGTCTATGGGGCCGAAGATCTCGGCGGCGGACTTGCCGCGGACCTGAATGAGGGAATTGCATATCTCCCTCAGGCGGCTGCCCAGGACCTTGTCGGCCAGGTAGGCCTTGGCCTCGCCCTTGCCGATGATCCCGTAGTACATGGCGGTTTCGGACCTGCCGAGACCCCGCAGCTGCGGGAATATGTACCACATCCAGTGCCCTTCCTTGAGGCCGTTTCCGATCTCTTTCAGGGCGTTCTTGTAGGCATTGCCGGTATTCTGTGCGTTCTTGAAGCGTTGCAGGTCGTAATCCATCCTTATAGGTGTTTAGTTATGCAAATAAACAAAAATCGTCGGTCATAAGTCCGACGGGATCCGCATCCTGACGGCGCCGTGGATGACCTTTACGGTGAATTGCTTTCCCGTAAGGGGCTGCCCGTCGAGGGAAAGCGTCAGGTCCTTGGCCGATTCGATGCCCAGGGACCCCACGCGCCGCAGGACCGTATCGGAGACGAATGAAGGATCGTCCGCGAAGCTCCCGTCAGAGAGCTGCGGCATGAGCTTGGCGAGGCGTCCGGGAGAGAGGTTCCTCAGTATGCAGAGGTCGGCCTTGCCGTCGGTGATGGAAGCCTGGGGGGCAAGGCACAGCCCGGTATCAGTGAAACGGCCGTTCGACAGGGCAAGGAAAAGTATGGTCCCCGTGTCAAGGGGGATGCCGTCGGCGGTGATGCGGATGGAGCGGAAACTGCGGCGAAGGAGCGAGGAGAGGGACTGCAGCAGTCCGGAGCCTGCAGAGAGGTCTTCCATGCCGAAAGTGCAGGAGCCCGCTGCGTAGGCGTTGTTAACCCTGATCATGTCGATGGGTGTGACCTCTCCTGCCAGGAGCCTGGCGATGCTCCCGAAGTCCCTTCCTTCGAAGTTCCTTGCGAGCATGCCGGTCCCCGAGGGGTCGTATACCGCGAGGGTTTTGCCCTCGCCCGCTCCCATGAGCCCGGCCGCAACCGCGGAGGTGATGGCGGCCCCGCCGCAGGAGACGAAGCAGGTGTCGAGGTCGGGATGGAGGTCGCAGTAAAGGCTCACGTGCCTGAGGATGTCGGCAGGGTCCCCGGCTTCGTAGAAATCGTATTCCACTCCGCTGTCCAGGTCCTTGAACTCCCGGCCGAGCCTTTCCTTGACGGGGGAAGGCGCGGCCTTGGCGTCGAGCACGAAGATATATCTTACCAGCGATATCATGGCACGAGCTTGTCGATGTAAAGCACCCCGTCGAGGTGGTCGGTCTCGTGCTGGAAGATGACGGCGGTGAACCCGGTTATCCTTTCCGTGGTGTCGTTGCCCGTCCGGGGCGAGGTGTATGCTATGTCGATGTCCTGCCAGCGAAGCACGTCGCCCCTCCGGCCGGGGATGGACAGGCAGCCCTCGGGGCCGGGCTCGGGCTCGCCGCGCTTGGCGGTGACGCGGATGTTGGGAAAGACCTCGAACGGCTCGCCGGGCTTGTCGAAACGCTGGACCGCCACCACGCGGCGGCCTATGCCGACCTGGGGCCCCGCGATGCCGACACCGTCCTGCTCGGGGGAGGTGACGGTGGCGAGCATCCTTTCCGCGAGGACCTTATAATCTTCCGAGCGGATCTCCTTGGCGGAGAGATCCTTGCAAGGGGTCCTGAGGAAGATGGAGTCGGCCTTGTCCTCGATGGTGAGAACGCGCATCACGCCTTCTCCCTTTATGATGCCTTTCTCCCTGGCGCTCCAGCCGGACTTGGATACCGGCAGGAACAGGACCAGAATGACGAGTACCAGCAGAAGCAGGAAATACAGGGAAGGTGTCTTGTAAGGAGTCCGTCTCATTCGCAATCAAAATTAATCTTTCCAAATTTAGGCATTATTTTCCTTTTTATGTAAATTTGTATGATTAGAAATACAAAACAGCTTCTTAGTACAATGAGAACTATCAACACCATCGGTATACTTACCTCCGGCGGAGATTCCCCCGGCATGAACGCCGCCATCCGCGCCGTCACCCGCGCTGCCATCTACGCAAGAATGAAAGTTTTCGGCATCTACCGCGGCTGGGAAGGCCTCATCAACGGCGAGCTCAAGGAGTTCACCACTGAAAGCGTCAGCAACACCATCCAGCGCGGCGGCACCATCCTCAAGACTGCCCGCAGCGAGGCTTTCCGTACTGTTGAAGGCCGGGTCAAGGCAGTCCAGACCATGCACGAGTACGGTATCGATGCGCTCGTCGTGATAGGCGGAAACGGCTCTCTCTCAGGAGCGGTCGAGCTCGCCCGCGAGCACGACGTCCCGGTGATCGGCCTGCCCGGCACCATCGACAACGACCTCTACGGAACCGACTCCACCATCGGTTATGACACCGCGCTCAACACCATCGTCGAGTGCGTGGACAAGATCCGTGACACCGCCACCTCCCACGACCGTATCTTCTTCGTGGAGGCGATGGGACGCGACGCCGGCTTCCTGGCGCAGAACAGCGCCATCGCCGCCGGTGCCGAGGCCGCCATCATCCCCGAGGAGGAGGCCCATATCGACCAGCTGGCTTCCTTCATCGAGCGCGGCATCCGCAAGAGCAAGAACAGCAGCATCGTCATCGTCTCCGAAAAGGACGGCGGCGCCATGCATTACGCCGAGCGCGTCCGCAAGGAATACCCCCAGTACAATGTCCGCGTCTCCATCCTCGGCCACCTTCAGCGCGGAGGCAAGCCCACGGCCTACGACCGCATCCTTGCCAGCCGCATGGGCGTGGCCGCCATCGAAGCTTTCAACGAAGGCCAGCGCAACGTCATGATCGGCATCAAGGACGACAAGATCGTATACGTCCCCATGGCCAGGGCCGTCAAGATCAACCGTCCCATCGACAAGGAGCTCATCAACGTCCTTGGCATCCTCTCGATCTGATGCCTATGGGAAATAAAACCACCAGACAGTTCGCCGTTCCGTGCTATATGTCGGACAGCGGATACAGGTTCCGTGCGACCTCTTTCATGGACATAGCCCAGGACATGGCCATCGCCGGCTCGGAAGAGCTCGGTTTCGGCCATGACCTCATGGACAGCGTCCATACCGCCTGGGTCCTCTACCGCATGTATTTCAAGTTCCTCCGTCCCGTCCAGTGGCGCGAGGAGCTTACCATCAATACTTGGCACAAGGGCCTGGAAGGCCTCGTGTTCCTACGCGACTACGAGCTTCTCGATGCGAAGGGGGAGCGTGCTGCAGTCGGCACCAGTTCATGGGTCGTGCTCGATACCCAGAAACGCAGCTTCGTCCGGAATGAGGACCTGCCGTCCTTTGTCTCGGGAGAGCCCCAGAACACCGAGCCGGCAGTGGAGTTCGCAGCGCCTAAGGTCGCCATCCCCGGCCGTTTGGAGAAGAAACTCGCCCGCACCCATGTCGTCAAGTACTCCGACACCGACTTCAACGGCCACACCAACAACGTCAAGTACGTCGTCTGGGCCATGGACAGCATAGACCAGGAGTTCGCCTCCACGCACCAGGTCAGCGAAGTGACGGTCAACTTCAACCGCGAGACGCATCTCGGAGAGCTGGTTGAACTGTATGTCGCAGAGGATACAACCGACAGCTCCCGTATCTTCTACGTCGAGGGCATGGTCGAGGGCAAGCAGTCCTTTGCCGTAAAGCTTGTTTACTGATACCTTCCGGTATTTGGGATAAAGAGGGCGGGAGCGTCTCACGACGGTCCCGCCCTCAACCAGCTTTATGAGGCGTCACTGGTCTCCGATATAGCCCCAATGCCACGATGCGGAGAATCCGTTGACGTCGATTTCTATGGTGCTGAAGTCACCGTAATCTATGTAGTCCACCCAGCTGCTTTCCAGGCTCCATCCTCCAGATATGGAGACGCTGTCGGCGAAGTCCGCCTGGCCGTATGACGAGGTCACGCTATGCGTCCTGCCACGGTAGTCGGTGTAGCTGATGCCTTGGGTTACGGCAAGCATGAAGGGAGGGTAGCCGGAATCGATACGGCGGATGCCGGCATTGCCAAGATATGCTCCGTTACTCGAGGTGGAAGTGCTTATGCTTGCGGTCATTCCTGACTGCGGACCGTGTCCCTGGGCGAAGGATGCGGAGATGCTCACATGCAGCTCAACTACGTTGGTCACCACATCGAATGAGGTGTCTGCCGAGCGCTTGATGCCGTTGGACGGATCGGTGAACTCCACGTGGAGGGGTATTCCACTGCCTACGCCTATGTAGCCGTTGTCCCAGATGTAGCGGGGATAGTCGCTGTCGTCGACGACATACCTGTCATCAGCCTCGACCTCGGTTCTCTCCGACCCGGTCAGGACCACCTTGACCTCGGGTGCATACCATCCGTTCTCCTCGATCTCCGAATAATGCCATACTGACTGGGTTGGCGATACCTCAGCCCCGGTGTAACCGTGCATCGTGCCTGACACTTCCACGGTGAGACCTTCGTAGGACAGGGACAAGGTGTAGCCCGGCGATGAACTCACCCAGCTGCCTGACATCCCCCACCAGTCCTGGGCCACGATGCCGCTTCCGTCCCAGGAAACCAGGCCTTGAGGAGCTCCGCTTTCAAGGGTCAAAGCGTTCAGATGCGCAGACGAAGTGACATCCTGCCTGTGCCCGAGACCGTCGTCGTATGTAAGGGTAAGCGCGTAGCTGTTGCCTCCCCATGTGTCCAGATCGGTGACGGAAGCCCTCAGTGTCGGTACCGGATCAGGTCCAGGGTCGGGCTCCGGATCGGGGTCGGGCTGTGGATCGGGGTCAGGCTCCGGCTCCGGGTCTGGATCGGGTTCTGGTTCTGGATCTGGATCTGGATCTGGGTCAGGGTCAGGCTCCGGTTCCGGGTCCGGGGTGGGCGGAGAGTCTGGCTCGACGACTGATACCTCGGCTGAGGTCTCGCAAGTTATTCCGCCATACGTGGCTCTGGCCTTGACCGTAGCCTTTCCACGCGCCAGTCCTCCGACTATTAAAGAAGTACCGAGCGACGAGTAGGTTATGACTTTGGAGGATGCTGCATTGACAGTCCAGCGCGCGTATGCCTGCAAAGTCTCGCTGCTTCCCGCCTCCGTTATCAGGAAATAACTTTCGATCGTTGAGATCTCTCCGACTTTCAGCTCCAGGGTAGAGGGAGAAAGCACGAGCTCTACCTGGACATTGTCCTCCCACTGCCCGGCTTCTATCTTCCAGGAACCCCTTTGCCGCTGTATCTCTGTCTCAGTGGGTATAAGTGTCACGCGGTAAAGGGTGTTCCGGAGTACATCGAAATTGGTGGTGGCATCGGATCCGAGGTACATCCGGTATGTGATGCTCTCGCAGCTTCCGGTGCTGTTCTCATAGGAACAGTCCGCCTCCAGCCAGGTGCAGTAGTCGGCTGCCTGTCCTATACGCGAGGGGACTTTTTCCCAGGGGTCGGTATTGCCTGGCAGCAGGGTGCCCTGCATGTTTTCGAACGCATACAGGGAGATTGTGTACCCTGAGTTGATCGAGGACAAGTCAGAACTGGTTGCTTCGTCGAAGGAGTAGTCCGGCTTGCCGGACCTTTCCCTTCGTACCGCATCGGAGAAAGGGGTGAAGCGGTTGACGGGATTGCATATCCGTACCGCCTTCACCCTGAATCCGGCGGGGTTCTCCAGCCTGCCCCTGTCCACCTTGAAGTCCACGCGGGCCATCATGCGCGTAAGACGGATGTCCGCGTTGTTGGTGCCTTCGCTTACCCTTACACCAACGCCCGCGTCGCTGCACATCGGCATGCCGGAAGCGGCGATCCCTGACGCCGTGACGCTCCGTATCGCTTCCGTGAAGTCCTCGAGGCGCTTCACCTCGATCCTGCCACCGAGGTTGGCGGCCGCCCAGAGCTTGTAGAGGCGGCCGACCTCCCCGGTGAACTGCAGGTCCGAGGGGCTGTCCGAGTACAGGACGTCGTGCACTGTCCCGTCCTCCTGGGTGACTACGACCTGGATGTCGCGTATGGCGCTTTCGTCCCAGGAAAAGGACGATCGGGTATCGGTATATCCTTCCGGGGCTATGCGCACAGTTATCTGTGCGGCCGTGCCTGCCGCATCCTCCCGGAAGGGAGTGCAGCAGGCCAGGGCCGCACATGGAAGCGCACATGCCGCCCGGAGTATGATACGTAGGAATCTTCTTTCCATGATGAAATGAATTATAGGGTGATTTCATGTGCTTCCGTGTCCCATCCACTTACGCTGACTGTGCTTCGCGCAGATGTGAACAGGCTCAGTGACAGGTAGATGTCTTCGAGGTCGTCCTGCTCCCAGGAGTAACCGGAATTGGCTATGAGTTCTCCTGCCGGAACCGTCCGTGAAAGCACTCCGTCCAGGAAGATCTCAAGCTCCAGGGAGTCGTCGTGCTGGCGCGGTACGCGGAATACGAAATGCATTTCCTCGTCAAGGGCTGCGAAGCAGTGGAAGTTCCCGTGTGAAGGTGCCAGCGTCGATATGTCGAAACCGTTGGAAGTGCCCTTGGCCCTTAGGACGACATTGTCCGTCCCGGGCGAGGGAGTGTCCAGCCGTACGTGGACGGTGGCGTACTGCTTGTGCATGACTACGTGCTCTTCCGCGCTTTCGCCCGTGGCGTCGACCGTCCCGCCGCAGTATGCCCAGACAGCATCGCATTCCTTCCCCTCGGGGATGACCAGCTTGTCTCCCTTGAGCGACATGGAACCGTTCCCGGCGTATGCGCATACCCATAGGAATCCTTTCTCGACCTTGCGGGAGTAGGACGCTCCGTGCTGCTGCGGCTCTATCCTGTCCAGGAACAGCCTCCCGCCTCCGGTGTCCCATCCTGAGAGGGACAGCTTGCCGGTATACTGGTCACTGCCGTCCCCAAGGAAGATCTCCAGTACGCAGGGACATGGCCCCCTGTCCTCCTTGACGGTGCAGGAGGCCATGGCTGCGCAGAGCATGGCGCCGAGTATGTATCTCTTCGCTTTCATGTCCCCGGATTTTTGTCAGATGGTCTCGGTGTAGTCGAGGATGACATCCCAAGGCTCCACACGGACGTTTACGTCACAGCTTCCGTCGCGCACGGGCACGTACGGGAAGTCCGAGCCTTTCTTGGTGATGACCAGCTCCTCGATGATGATGGCCTTGTTCCTGCCGATGACCGGAAGCTCTATCGGGTAATACACCTGCTCGCCGCCGAGCGTCGCATCTATCACGAGCATCGTGTGCCTGGGAGACCATGTGGACTCGAATGACTCCGCGCCGATGAGGTTGGGGTAGCAGAAGAAAGTATGTACTTTGGAGTAAGACGAGCGGTAGGCAATCGTAGCGTTTACAGGGTCTGAAAGCAGCGGGAACGACTTGCAGGCCGTATCGTTGCGACCGTCCATGAGTTTGTTGTACCACATGGTGGGCTCGGAGGTGGCGGCGTAGGTATTGTCCCCGGCCACGTTGAGCAGGTAGATGGATTTGATCCTGAACTCCTTGGAAGCATTGGAGGACGATGAGAAGCTGGATGTGACTTTCTTCAGCACCACTTTGGAGATGATCCTGGTCACTGGGATGGAGAGCGTCCCTCCGTCCTGGAGCACGGCTTCGACCTCACCGGTCATGACCATGGCTCCGAGGGAGTTGTCGGAGAGCAGGGAAGCCCTGGTGAGAAGCGCCGTCCTGGAGCCTACGCTTTCCATCGACGGGGCGTTGACCACTGCCATGACGGTTTTCTTGCCTTCCTTGGTGACTATCTCGCAGCTGCTGGATGCTCCGGCATCGAGATATGACTCCTTGGCCCCGCTCTCGTCGAAGACGAGTATCTGCAGGTTGCGGATGTTGTCCTCTTCGGAGGAAGTCACGTCGATGGCTCGGGTAACCGGCGATCCGGCGATGCTGACGGTGGTGCGGACATGGTCTTCTTCAGGGACCTGGATGTCGGATTTCTGGTTGCATCCGGCCAGGCTGGCTGCCAGCGTGGCGGACATGAGGATAAGATGGATGTTTTTCATGATGGATTTTGTTTAGAGGTTGTGTGACTAAAGGTCTGAATTGAGCCCGTACCGGGTGATGAGCGCGCTTATCTCGGGGTCGAGATTGCCGCGGTGTATGTAGGAAGCGTCCTGCGAGCATGCGTCCAGGTAGTTCTGGACGGCTTCCTGGTCCTCTCCCTTGCGGGAGTGGAGAATCGCGAGCAGGTAGTTCACCGCAGGTGTCCTGTCGAGCCTGCGGAGTATGTCCAGGGCGCTTTCGTTGTAGTCCATGCAGCAGTATGCCACAGCTGCATTGTAGTCGCCGTACGGCCTGAGGATAGTGACCGCGGACTTGTAATCCCTGTCGCGTATGGCCTGGACTCCGCGCATGTATGCGGTGTCCAGCACCGTGGTGTGGACCGTGTCCTTGACCATGCCCTTCCGGTGCAGGTGGAAGTCGAAGCGTACCGTCCTGAGGCGCGGGTAGATGACGGTGCGGAGCCATGGGTAGTAAGCCGCCTTGGACAGTCCTCTCTCCCGCGCGTCGGGATCCCTTACCTGCATCCTCATGCGCAGGTCCTCCCGGTCCTCCGCACTGAGTACGGGGTCCTTTCCGGCCAGCTCCGAGAGCATGTCCCAGTTTTCCGGTATGTTCCTGGAGATGAAGGGGATGCTGCCTGCCCGGGACGGCCCTACGCTATATGAGCCGTCAAGCGAAAGGAACACTCCGTCGGCCTGCCTCAGAGAGTCGCGGTAATGCCGGATAAAGCTGTCGAAATACCGTGACACCGAGGCGCTCCGCCTGCCGGAGAGGGCTTCGTTGGAGCGGAAGTCTCCCTCCGGTGAGCATGAGGCCGTGACTATGATGGAGTCGAGGTCGAACTCGCGGTTCTCCAGAAGCTCGCCCAGGTGGTGTCCTATGCGGGATACCTCCCGGGCGTTCTCCCCGAGGGAAAGGTTTATGTCCGAGCGTCCGGTCTCGAAGTCTATCCAGTACGTGGAATTGGCCGTAACGCGTCTGCTAAGTACCTGGGTCAGATATTTCTCGCCGTCCTGTACAAGGGTGCTGAGCGAACTGATGTAGAAGGTGAGAGGGTCCGCTCCCGGCAGGGTATAGAGCTCGTGCTCGGCCTCGAAAATGGAACCGGACAGGCTGACGTCGACCTTTCTCAGCGCGGGCGTGGTGTTTACCGTCTGGACGTATTCGTAGATGAAGTCCCCGCCGGAGCTGACCATCACAGTGTCCAGCCTGAGGCCTTCCGTGACTATCGGGACCTTTACGTAACGGTCGAACATCCTGTCCTTGCGCTCTATCTTGAGGCGGTTGAAGCGGGCTGCGAGCATCCTTGTGTAGTGCTCGACGGCCTCTCGCTGGGTGACTCCGTAGATGGAGGAGAACATCTCGTCCGAGACGTACGTGGTGTCGGACTTGAGGGCGTACAGCTCCGGGATGTTCCTGTGCAGGAACACCTCCAGCTCGTGCTGCCGGATGAAGCGTGTGGTATCCGTGATGATGGAGCGCAGGAACCTCTCGTACTGCTGGTACCCGCGCAGCTGGGACTTGCGGTAGTCCCGTCCGGTGATGAGGACCGGGTCCAGCCGTACGTCCTCCCCGAGCACGTTCATCACCGGGGTGAGGCGCATCTGCCACCTGCTGTCCAGCATGCCTGCCGGGACCGTTACGAGGAAGCGAAGGTCGACCTTGCCGTGCCTCTCCGCTACATTGCGGAAGCGCGCGGTGACTATCGCGGCTTCTATGACGTCGGTCGCGACCATCTCTCCCTCTTCGTTCCGCACGGCCTTCATGATGATCATCTCCCGCCCGTCCGGAGCCTGTACCTTCAGGGTGTCGCGATGGATGGGGATTCTGTCGCGGGAGACCTCCGGCAGGCGGTCCTCACGCGACAGCGCCAGGCTGGCCGGAGGCCCTTTCCTCAGGCTCCGCAGCTTGGACTGCGTGGAGCAGGAAAGGGCCGAGGCCAGCAGCAGCGCGACGGCTATGTATCCGAATGTGCGCATCAGAACTCGTATTGGAGGAACTCGTCCGATTCAATGACGTTGAGTTTTGAGGCCAGCACATCGTAGGCGGTGCGTTCCGTGCCGTCGGCCGCCGTGTAGCGCTGGCTGCGCAGGCGTCCGAGGACATGGACCTTGTCGCCTTTGTGGATACTGGTAAGGTCGGGCATGTTCTTGCCCTCCCATGCGCTGACATAGTGCCAGGTGGTTTCTATGACCGGTTCTCCGTCCCGGCCCTTGTAGACATAGTTGGTGGCGACGGAAATCTTCGCCACGCGTGAATTGCCGACAACCTGGAGCCTGACGGCCCCGACGTTGCCCCTGATCTCGATGCGGTTGAGTTGTTCCATGAGTCTGAGTCTATAATGGTTGCGGCCTGGAGGGGTGCTGCCCGTCAGCACTTCCGGCCAGGCACAAAGTAAAGGCATCGCGGGCCGGAATCAATGGAACATAAAAAAAGAAAAGGGGGTATCTCCTGTTTTTGTATGGTGCTCTTTTTTAATTAAAAAAACGACCTTTAAAAAACATCCTCCACCCCTTTTCTTTTTTTACATTCCTTGGATATTCCAGGGCGGCGGCGCATCTTTAGCGTAGCAAACAAAGGGGAACGGACTATGGAATATCAGGAGAAAACATCGGACGCTCCGGTGTGTCTGGAGTGTGGAGACGAAATCGCTTACGGGAGGATCGACAGGAAGTTCTGCAGCGACGGCTGCAAGAACCGCTACCACAACCGCAAGCACCACTACACGCGCACCGTGCGCCTGAGGATCCTGGGGGTGCTCGAGCGCAATTACTCCATCCTTGACAGGATCCTTCGGCTGGGCTTTCACTCCATGAGCCTGGGGGACCTGGCCCAAATGGGGTACAACAAAGAATACGTGACCTCCTATCACAAGGTAGGAGGTCACGACGAATACAGGTGTTTCGATATCAAGTACTGCTGCTCGTCCAGCAGGATATTCCACCTCGAGAGGGTGCAGCCCGATACTATGCCCGGCCCTTCTGCGGATCCTTGAACAGGATGGCGAAGAGGATGCCGACAAGGCAGGAATATGCCGCGAAGATGTACCAGGCGGTGCTCCATGAAGGCTCGGCGGCATTGTACACGAAGTGGTTGACCACGCGCCCGGCGGCCCATGTGCCGATGGATGCTCCCAGACCGTTGGTCATGAGCATGAACAGTCCCTGTGCGCTGGAGCGGATGCCCTTGTCGGTGTTTTCATTGACGAACAGCGAGCCGGAGATGTTGAAGAAGTCGAACGCCACTCCGTACACGATGCAGCTCAAGACGAACATCCATACGCCGGAACCGGGATTGCCGGCTCCGAAGAATCCGAAGCGGAACACCCATGCGAACATGGCGATGAGCATCACCTTCTTGATGCCGAACCTCTTCATGAAGAAGGGGATGAGAAGGATACAGAGGGTCTCGGAGACTTGGCTCAGGGAGATGAGCGCATTTGCGTTGTTGGCCCCCCAGGTGTCGGCGAAGACGGGATTGTCCTTGAACGAGGTGATGAAGGTGTTGGCGTAGCCGTTGGTAATCTGCAGCGAAGCGCCCAGCAGCATCGAGAAGATGAAGAACACCGCGAACTGGCGGTCCTTGAACAGCCTGAAGGCGTTGAGGCCGGTGGCTTCCGCAAAGGACTGCGTACCCTCGGTCCTGGGCTTGCAGGGGCAGTCGGGGAGGGTCAGGGCGTATGCGCAGAGAACCAGGCTGATGATGCCGGAGACGAAGAACTGGTTATATGTGTGCTGGTACTGGATGCCGTCGCCGTTCTTGAAGAAGTTGACGAAGAGCATGGTGAGGATGAAGCCTACGGTACCGAATACGCGGATGGGGGGGAAGTCCTTCACCGGGTCCTTGCCGTCCTTTTCCAAAGCATTGTACGCCACGGAGTTGGAGATGGCGATTGTGGGCATGAAGAATGCGATGCTAAGGAGATACAGCACGTAGAAGGACGTGAAGCTGAAGCCCTCGGAGATGACGTAAGCCCCGTCCACCAGGTTGACATGCCCCATGGCATACCATCCGGTTCCGAGCATGAAGATGCCAGCGAGTCCCTGGCAGAGGGAGAGGACCTTCTGCGCGGGAATCCACTTGTCGGCGACTATGCCCATGAGGGCGGGCATGAAGATGGAGACGAACCCCTGGGAGGCGAAGAAGAGCCAGATCTGCGGACCGAGGCCGGCCTTGCCGAGGAAACTGCACATGGAGGTGCGAGATGCCCCCCATTCGGCGAACTCCAGGAAGCTCATGATGATCAGCCTGAGGCTGACGTTCTGATTTTTCATATAGGATGTGGTTTTATAGTTTCGAACAGGTGCGTTCTGCAAAAATAGAAGAATTTGCGCAGTTTTTACTATCTTTGAAGGTTAAAAATCTTGTTATAGATGAAATTTGTCCAGACCGCTTCCGATCCCTGCAGCTCCGCCCGCACCGGGGTGCTTTCCACAGACCATGGAGAGATCCATACCCCCATATTCATGCCCGTCGGTACCGTCGGCTCCGTCAAGGGCGTGTACCACAAGGAGTTGAAGGAGGATATCGGCGCCGAGATCATCCTGGGCAACACCTATCACCTGTATCTCCGCCCCGGCCTCGGCACCCTGCGTGCGGCCGGAGGCCTGCACAAGTTCGAGTCCTGGGACCGGCCCATCCTCACCGACAGCGGCGGCTTCCAGGTGTTCTCTCTCAGCCCCATCCGCAAGCTTACGCCCGAGGGCTGCACCTTCTCCTCGCACATCGACGGGTCCAAGCACACCTTCACCCCGGAGAATAATGTAGATACCCAGCGCATAATCGGCGCCGACATCATGATGGCCCTGGACGAGTGCTGCCCCGGCGATGCCGACTACAAGTATGCCGAGAAGTCCCTTCGTCTCACCCAGAAGTGGCTGGAACGCTATGCCAGGCGTTTCCATGAGACGGAGCCCCTGTACGGGTATTCCCAGTGCTTCTTCCCGATAGTGCAGGGCTGCGTTTATCCCGACCTGCGCAGGCAGGCCGTCGAGCATGCCCTGCAGTTCGACGCCGACGGCTACGCCATCGGCGGCCTCGCCGTCGGCGAAACCCACGCCGAAATGTATGACACGATCGAAGCCGTAGAACCGCATCTGCCGAAGGATAAACCCTTGTATCTCATGGGAGTCGGCACCCCGGAAAACATCCTGGAAGCCGTAGACCGCGGCGTCGATTTCTTCGACTGTGTCTATCCCAGCCGCAACGGCCGCCACGGCCATGTATATACATCCCACGGTAAAATGACCCTTTTCAACGCTCGTTACGAACTGGACGAATCCCCAATCGAAGAAGGCTGCGGCTGCCCGGCCTGCAGAAGATATTCCCGCGCCTATATCCGCCATCTCCTGAAAGCCAAGGAGAT
>ODAI013424402.1_pt1 | contig 21480 bp, 18 predicted proteins | sample 1539321 | NCBI WGS metagenome assembly ODAI01 (sample SAMN02144231, study PRJEB22623) | gut metagenome | biome: sheep rumen | host: Ovis aries | place: New Zealand | reverse complement strand
TGCCATTCTTATTATTGTAACTACAATTGTAAAATACATTGAGTTTTTATTCATCCGCACCGACCAGACTATAATTGCAGACAACGTAATCACAAAAATTTTCTGCATAATCGCGACTCTTGTTGCAATGAAAATCTGTGGGCTTAAACTTTCAGATGTCGGCTTAAAAAACAAGAACACTTTTAAATACATCGGCTGCGGTCTTGGACTTGGACTTTTTACTTTTGCAATTTCCTATGGCCTTGAAATGGCACTTCTTGCTGCCCAGGGAAAAGAGCCACAGCTTTCTGCATACATTACAAACTTCGGGCTTTCTGGCGCCACTTCAGAATTCAGTCTTTCAGCACAGGCTATTATTATCTGTGTGATTGCCAATATCATAAACGTTCTTGCAGAGGAAGGAATGTACCGCGGCTTTATTCTTAAGGCCGTAGCAGACCGCTGGGGATTTAAAACAGGGAATTATGTTCAGGCTTTTCTTTTTGGAATCTGGCATATTGTTATGTGCGTACTTGGTGTTTATGATGGACAGATGTCTGTAGTTCAGGCAATTGTTTTTGCAATCGGTTATGTTGTGCTCGCCGGCATACTTGCAATTGAATGGGGAACTTGCATAAACATGAGCGGTGTACTTTGGGTTGGACTTTCTGAACACTTCTTCAATAATTTTATAGGAAATTTTTTGCACGTCGTAAGCACAACCGGAATAGATGAATACCAGATTGTCAGAATTGTAATTTCAAACTTCCTTTCGTTAGGAATTGTCCTCTTAATTAACAAGAAGAAAAACCGCCTTTGAAATTCAAACAAAAATAGTGTGAACATCTTTGTTAATCCAGGGAATCAACATGCAGACAAATACCTATTTGACGGAAGAAAGGGCGGTGTTTTTGGCAACTGCAAAAACGCTATCTGTAGCGTAAACAGAAATATTGCTGCTACACATAAAACACATATTACCCTGCGAGGAAAGACACTCTATTGCTTTTCAGAATGCTATTTCTCTCTATATTCACCTTATCAGTTCTTTTAGTTTTATTTTTTCAATCTCCGTAAAATTATAATTATCTGTAGTAAAAATGCTAATTTCCTTTGTCTCAGAATTATATGTGTAAAAATACACTTTATTTGAAACAAAACTATCAGATGCTACAGAATAATGTATATTTACAAGTTCTTTGTTCAAAAAAAGCTCTATTTTGCAATCTTTAGTGACTTCAAAAACATATAGGTCTCTAATATCTACTTTTTGCCTTCCCCCTGGATTTCCTAAATAGACTTTTACAAAAAAAATATTTTTTCCATTTACCACATCAGTAAAGACAGACTCTATTCTACAATCAGGACCTAAAGATTCTATTAAATACGAATCACAGGTTCTACCATTGCCAGCATACATCCATATATCAGGAGAATTCTCTTCATATTTGAATTCAATTTTTGAGCCATTAGATAAAATAAATTTTGTTTCAGCAAATACAAAATTACATATAAAAACAGACAAGCAAAGTAAAAGATATTTTTTCAAAATCGTACCCCCTTAAAAAATCTCATGTTTTTTACATTATCTACATATACGCGTTTAACATTTGGTTCATTTTCCTTTTTAGTCCAAAAAGGAGGATCATCATCCAGAGTTTTATCATAATAATGTGTAGCACCATTTGTTGTATCAGATGATTTATCAGATTCAAGAACTGTTTTGGCTATAGTCAAACATTCTTGCCATACATCCAAATCATTTTTTTCTTTTGCATAAGCTTCAGAATTTGTTGTAGCTTCATAATTTTTATCGTTTTTATTCCAACAACTATACTGATATTCTTTTGTTACAATATTCTTTATAGTTCTCTCCTTAATATCAGCTCTATTTCTTATAGACCATGCTACAGCAGTTATAGTTTCCGTATTTTCTCCTCTCGACTCTCCATAAATGGTACTTGCCAAGTATTTTATATTTTCTTTATGTTGTGCATTCCACTTATCAACATATTCTTTAACTTCTTTCTGATATTGAAAAGGAATTCCAGAAATCCAATCCGATTTATAATAATCCTCTTCATCCCTTCCATCCGGGTCTATATAGCGTACAGGATTGTTGCCCGCGTAATGGAACAAACCGGCATTTGCTGGGATTAAGGCGGAATTTCTGCGGAATCCGGTGCGTTTGGACGCAAGAATCCATTTTTTTGGGGACGGTTTGTATTTTTTCCGGCAGGAATTTTCCATTTTTTGTTCCTAAACTCCTCTTTTCATAAAATTTTTACTGCAAACTGCCCCAAAAAAGGGGCAATTTCCGCGCTTCCCCAACAATACCTATTTGGCGGGGGAATGGGCAGTGTTTTTGCACGCTGCAAAAACGCTATGGGTAGCGTATGAGAAAACACCTATTTTTCCGCAAATAACAAAAAACTCAGCGAAAAAAAGGCACTCTGCTAAATATGCAGAATGCTTTTTCTCTGAGACTCAATTTTCATGATTCATCTGGAAGAAATATTCCAGATTTTATCAGATCCCAATAACAAAAATATTTTTCTTGTTCTGATTCCTTAAATATCTTTATAAATCTTAAACCTTCTTTTTTTGGGGAAAAATCATTTCTAACAGTATAATCATAGTACATGAAATAAACGGTGTCTTTAATTTTGATTTTAAATTCGGATTCATATCGAGTTGAATTTTTTTCCTTTTCTATACCACCTTTCATTGCAATCCCATATTCTTCACATGAAACAATTTTACCATTTAAATATGGGAAGAGTTTTCCTATGTCTTTTTTCAAGGTCAAATCACTTTCTTTTACTTCTTCAGAAAACAGATTGTATAATCCTTCAATATCCTTTGCATTTATGAGTTCTACAATTTTATACGCCATCTGTTTGTTCATTTTATCCCGCTGCCCAAACCCCATTTTCTCTTTGCCAGTACAACTGAATATGGGCACAATAATAATAAGCAATAACAAAAATAGTTTTTTCATAAAAATGCTCCTAATAAATAATGGTAAATGATAGGTTTTCGTCATCCCAATTTTTGAATTCTGTCTTTTTTTTAGCATGATTTTTGAAATCCATGTATAATTGTTTATTTGGCATTGTAATCCTATATTTTGCAGTAATTGCTTCCTTATTGATATACTGGTAGCGAGGGTTAAAGATTGCTGGCCACCAGTGTTTACCTAATTTTTTTGAGTTATAGGTTCCCGCCCATTGTCCGTTTACATACAAAGTTGCTTCAACATCCATCGCCAAGCTAAAATCGACTATATAAGTATCGTCATTAGTAAGTTTATTAATGAGAGATCCCTTATATAAACTGATTTCGCAACCAGCTCCAAGGTTTAGGTAATCACCTTTCCAACCCCATAAACAATAATCTGTTCCTCCTGAAGAAAACTTATATTTTACAGGTGTCATACTGGTTCCCAAGTCAAATGCCCAGTCATACAGGTTCGTATAACCAGCAAGACTTTGTGGACAAAAAAAGGTTGTATGAAACACTCCCTGCTCAGGGTCGTAACCAAAACCTACAAGTTTATTTGTAAATTTTCCTTTCTGGGCAGCCCAAACAGAAAGCGGATTTGCTCCTACTGTATGGACAAAATTTCTTACGTCTTCTTTTGTTACTTCCCTTCCATCCGGGTCTATATAGCGTACAGGATTATTCCCTGCATAATGGAACAAACCGGCATTTGCTGGGATTAAGGCGGAATTTCTGCGGAATCCGGTGCATCTGGACGCAAGAATCCATTTTTTTGAGGACGGTTTGTATTTTTTCCGGCAGGAATTTTCCATTTTTTGTTCCTAAACTCCTCTTTTCTCAAAATTTTTACTGCAAACTGCCCCAAAAAAGGGGCAATTTCCGCACTTCCCCGACAAATCCCTATTTGTCGGAGGAAAGGGCGTGTTTTTACACTCTCCAAAAACGCTAGATGTGGGGGATAAGTTTAAAAGAAATTCTTATAATGCTCCCACTTGTGATATTCTGGAGATGAATTGTATTCCTCCGAAAGAACACGAAAAGTACCATCCTTATATTCCACTTCTATCTTTATCGTGATGCGGACGCATTCTATATCAATAATATAGTTTCCTTCCCGAGAAAACAAATCCTTCGGAAGATTTTTTGTTCTAAGAAACAAATAATCTAACATGTTGTGATAATTACGTATTTCATCAATTTTCAGATTTTTGTAATAACTCTTATCAAAACCATGATTATTTATTCTAATACATTTTATAGCACTAAAAACCTTTGGCTTGATATTATTTAATAGCAGAAACAACTCTCCATCATCAATTCTTATTGTGTTAACGATAGGGGCAGATGCATTACCTCTACAAGAGACAAATAATATACATGCAAAGACTATCAATACCTTTCTAAAACCCATTTTATTGCCTCCGATTTATATCCTGAATTCTTCAAAATTTTCGCCATCTGTTTCATCCGTTTTTTATCGTTATTTTCAACACCAATACCATACCGTTCCTGATAATAAAAGAAGGCAAAATCCCCAACCATTTCTGTCTGAGACTCTAAATATGGAAAATCAGACAAGGTATTGTATTGCGATAAATCTCCGTAGTTGTATACATAATTTTTCTCATTACTCAATATTTCTCCAGAACAGTCTCGGTTGAATCAACCTTGTCATTGTCTTTAAGGCAGAAAAACTTATCCGCAATGTCTCTAAGACGCTTGAATTCTTTTTGCCCCCTACACTTTTGGCCGATACCCCCTACTGCATAGTCCTAAAGACGAACAGTACCAAGGGTAACACGACCAAAAAGTCGTATTCGGTAAGTTCAAGTTCCATAGTAAAACTAAAGGACGAGTAGTCCTTGCAAGAGGTCTTTGGAGGAAAACTTCAAAGGCCTCTTGTTTTTATCTTGTCAAACTCGGCGGCCAGGGATTCTATTTCCTGTGCGCTGGCAAAATATTCGCTGTCGAAGCCTTGTATGATTATGCGCCCGATATATGTTTCCGTATCAAATTCACCGAGGCTTTCATCCAGGAACAAAAATGCAATCTGGTTATAAAGGTCGTGCTCACTTTCGTTATAGCCCTTGCAGAAAATGACTATTCCGATTTTACTTTTGTCTTCATCATCTATGAACATGAATTTTATGTCTTTGGGGAAGATTTCTTTGTTTGCGATGCGGATAGAATTTTCAACTTTTCTTCTTGGGCGGAATTTTATGAATGTCCATTCAGGCAAGTTGGGCTTGGCTTTGTACAATTTTTCCACAGCGGGGAAGGCTTCGATTATTCCGTCTGCACTTATTACGAATTCCCTTTTTGCTTCTTTTACGGAAGAAATTTCAAACGCTAGGTTTGGACCGACCTTTTGCAGCTCCTCTTGAATTTTGTCGAATACAACTTCCTGATTTGATTCAAAGTTGAAAATCATTTTTGAATTTTTGCAAAACCAGTTCCAGAACTTTTCTTCTTTTGTTTTTGCAGAGAATGAAAAGAAAGCCATACTAGCCCCCCCAGTTAATTATCTGAATCCTTTTTTTCATACTGAATATTTATGGAGCCTGTTTTGCTTCTTTGCTTAAAGGCTCTTATGTTTTTGTCGTAGGTGATTTTTATGTTTGATGAATTGACCCATTCAATTTTTATGTCTTTTGATGCACTTCCATGATTGCTGTCGTAATGAAAAAAATAATTTTCTTTATTCACCTTGTCAAATTCATTTTTGGATGAAACTGATACACGATAGGAATAATCAGAAGTTGCACCGGAATTTACAGAGTAAACATATAGCGTTCTTGACTTGTCCGGAGACTGTATGGAGCTTATAAGTTCGTAGTCCAGGGGCATTGTTTTGTTCAGCGTAAAACCGATTAAAAGCATAAGGGAAAGATAGGCCATAACGGCCAGAAAGACTTTTATAAATTTTTTCATTGTGTCACCAATTTTTTATATTATAAATTACATGAATAAAAAAAGCAATTTGACTTTTGCAGAAATGCGGTTTTATTGCGGAAGAAGCTCTATATTTTGTATTGTGACAGACCCTGAATCTAGTTCAGGGTGACGTGCTGTGGTTCGACAAGCTCACCAACCATGGTTCGACAGGTGGTTCCTGAGCTTGTCGAAGGGCTCACCAACAAATTTGAGCAGGCGTTGCGGGCGGCGTTTGAGCCCGCAGAGGGGGTAGCGGAAGACACGACAAAGCGGAGCAAATGACGGAAGTGGCGTGTCGGAGGGGACTTTATTTTGTATTGCCACAGACCCTGAATCAAGTTCAGGGTGACGGTTGCTAGCTTAGTGAACTTGCCACTTACGGCATTTGAGGAGCGACTCGGGGCTGGAGCGAGGGGGAGACTTCCCCCCCTTGGCATATTTTTTATTTTATTAGCATGCAGTCGCCGTAGGAGAAGAAGCGGTATTTTTGTTCGACGGCTTTTTGGTAGGCGTTCATGATGTTGTCCCGCCCCGCAAAGGCGCTTACCAGCATGATGAGGGTTGATTCGGGGGTGTGGAAATTTGTGAACATTTGGTCTACCACTTTGAATTTGTAGCCGGGGTACATGAAGATGTTTGTGCCTGCGGTTCCTGCCCTTACGATGCCGTTTTGGTCTGCGGCGCTTTCCAGTGTGCGGACGCTTGTTGTTCCTACTGCGAGGATTGGCCTGCCCTCTTTTTTGGCGGCGTTGATTTTGTCTGCAACGCTTGGTGGCACGGTGTAGTATTCAAGGTGCATTTTGTGTTCTTCTATGTTTTGGGCTCTTACCGGAAGGAAGGTTCCTAGTCCTACGTGCAATGTTATCCATTCAAGGTCTATGCCCTTCTGTTTTAGCTTGTCCAGGACCGGCTGGGTAAAGTGGAGGCCTGCGGTTGGGCAGGCTGCGCTTCCTGTTTCTTTTGCGTAGATTGTCTGGTAGCGTTCGCTGTCCGTGTCGTCGTCTTCGCGGCGGATGTAGGGCGGGAGCGGTATGTGTCCGTTGCGCTCAAACCACTGTTCGTCTAAGGGGAAGGAAAACTTTATTGTGCGGAATTCGGTTCCGTCGTCGTTTTGGTTAAGGACTATTGTTCCTTCGCTGCCGTCTGCAAAGCGGTAGGTGTTGCCGTCTTTTACTTTTTTGGCTCCCTTTACCATTGTGTTCCATTCGCAGGATGTGCCGTCCGGGTTGCCGGTGGAACTGCTGGCGCTGCTGGCTGCAGAACTGCTGGCTGAGCTTGTGGCGGTGGAAGAGTCGGCGGCAGGAGAAGATGCCATTGGATTAAGGAACATGAATTCCTGTTCGCGGCCGGTGTCCGTTTTTATTCCGTAGCAGCGGCTTCTTCTTACGCGGCTGTTGTTAAAAATCATGAGGGTGCCTTTTTCCACCAAGTCTGGGAGTTCTGCCATTAGGTGGTGCTCTACGATTCCGCTTTCTTTTCCCAAGAGCATGAGGCGGTCGTCTCCCCTTTTTCCTGACGGGCGTTGCGCAATGAGTTCCTGTGGCAAGTCAAAATAAAAGTCGCTGGTCTTCATTAAAATTCTTTTCCTTTGGGGTAAGCCCCAGATGTTTGTATGCTTTTTCGGTTACGATTCGGCCTCTTGGGGTGCGCTGCAAAAGTCCGCACTGGATGAGGTATGGCTCGTAGTAGTCTTCCAGTGTGTCCTGCCCTTCTCCGATGGAGATTGCAAGGGTGTCGGCACCCACAGGTCCTCCGCCAAAATTGTTTATTATGCTAAGAAGAATCTGGCGGTCGGCGTATTCAAGGCCAAGTGAGTCTATGCCAAGCTTTTTAAGCCCCTCTTCTACGATTGACTTTGTGATTATTCCCTTTCCCTGAACCTGGGCAAAGTCCCTCATTCTGCGCAAAACCCTGTTTGTTACGCGGGGAGTTCCCCTTGAGCAGTCTGCCATAAGGAGGGCGGCGTCTTCTTTTACGCTTACGTTCAGTATCTTTGACGAGCGATGGATGATTGAGGCAAGCTCTTCGCGGCTGTAGTAGTTGAAGCGCTGTATTATTCCAAAGCGGGAAATTAGCGGGGAGCTTACCATGCCGGCCTTTGTCGTGGCACCGACCAGGGTAAAGTGCGGTATTGGTATGCGGACAGTGCGGGCTGCGGCACCCTGTCCTATTACCCAGTCAAGCTCGTAGTCTTCCATTGCTATGTAGAGCATTTCTTCTATTGCGGGCTTTAGGCGGTGGATTTCGTCTATGAAGAATACGGTTCTTGGCGTTATGGTGGAAAGGATTCCTGCCAAGTCTTTTGGCTTGTCCAGGGCCGGGGCGCTTGTTACCTTAAAGTCTGCACCAAGTTCGCAGGCGGTTATCTGGGCAAGTGTTGTCTTTCCAAGTCCGGGCGGGCCAATCAAAAAAAGGTGGTCCAAGGCTTCCTGTCTTTTTCTGGCTGCGTCTATGAAAACGCCGAGGTTTTCTTTTATTGCGCTTTGTCCAAGGAATTCCGAAAGGGACTTTGGCCTTAGGGAAGAATCCTGTGCATCATCTACAGAAGAAAGGTCTGCCCTTACTATGCGGGTCTGGGGCTGGGCGGCTGCATTTGCCCCGGAAACTGCACCTGCACCACCCATGTCATCTGAGCTGGTGGAAGAGGCATTTTGTGCGCGGACAATCTTTGTCTTACCGGCGCTTTCCTTTGCTACATTTGCGCTGGCCTGGCTTGCAAGCTGGGCAGCTATGTTCATTTCGTCAAGGGTGTCGTCTGTTTTTCTTGTATATGATGTCTTGTGAGTTACGCTTTTATTCATGGCCGCATCTCCTAGGCAAGCTCAACAATTGCCTGGCGGAAAACAAACTCTTCTTTTTGAACCTGGCTTTGCGAGGCAAAAGAGGGGTCTTCGGCAAGTCTTCCGGCTATCTTTGCAACGGCGGCTTCGGCAGTCTTTTTGTCGTAGCCCATGTTGGAAAGCGCAAGGGCAACGTCTGCAAATGGAAGTGCATCTTTTTTGGGCAGGGACACAGATGAATCTTCCGACAAGGAAAGCTTCCCCTTTAGCGCAAGGAGCATCTTTCCCGCGGTCTTTTTTCCAACGCCCGGCACTTTCTGCAGGCGGTCCACGTCTCCGCTTTCAAGAACGGATGCAAGGTCTGCGGCAGAAATGTTGCTCATTATTTTTACCGCACCCTTTGGCCCAATTCCGTCAACTTTTAAGAGGTTAAGGAAAAGTTCCCTGTCGCTTTCGGATGCAAAACCGTAGAGGTTCATAAGTGCATCCGTATGCTGGAGCCAGGTGTAGACACGGCCTTCCTGTCCTACAGGCGGAATGTCTAGGAGAGAGCTTTCTGGAACCGTAAGCTCCCATTCAATTCCGTGGGTGTCTATGCATAATTTTTGAGGGCCTTTAAAAGTGATGGTGCCTGTAAAACTGTTGAACATGAGGCCATTGTAGCAAAAAAAGCGACTGTTTGCAATGCGACATAAATGCCAGTGCAGAAGACAAGCGCAAATACTAGTAAAAGTTAGCAAATATAAATATTAACACGAAAGCACTTCCATTCCCGGCAGGAACCGCGTCAAAAAAGCAAGGGTTGTTTACACCCCCATGCGCTGATACAAGGTATCTGACTCGCTTCGCGGCTTGAAGCTACGCTGCCGGGTTCGCTCCGCGCAAATGCTTTTTTGCCACGTTTCCCGCCTCCATTCCAGTGCTTTCTTTACATTTTTTTCATAACAATTATTGAAAATACACACTTGCCTTCTACACTAATTGGGTAAGAGGTAAATATATTGAGCAAGCATTCAAAAATTACAACATGCAAGGCTTTTGTTTAAGATTAACGCAACTAAAGACATTGGTAAGAACCGCTACTCAAGCTGCTTAAAGTTCTTCATAAGCGCAAGGAAGGTTGAGATGTGGTTCTTTGTACGCTTAAGAAGGGGAAGGCAGCCGTTTTCGAATTTGTTGTTAAGCTCGTCCCAGTTGGAAATAATATCGAACGTTCCGTGGCTTCTTTCGTGAATCAGCTCGTCGTAGAAGACAAGAATCTTCTGCAGTGCCTTTAGGGACCGGTCTATTATAGCCCTAACCTTCATGTTGATTGAATCAATCTCCATGTTAAAGTTTGCAACAACGGAATCATTCACACCAAGGCGAAGGTAAAGCGAGTTGAGCTTGTAGCCTTCAGCAAACTTTGTGTCCAGCTTTGTGTCTAGCTCCGTAACGGCAGACTGCATCTCGTTAAGCTCGTGGTAAAGGCTGGTAAAATCAGAAATATAGTTCTGGCGGTTGCACTGGGCAACAATCTCAAAATTCTCTATAAATTTTGTAAATTCGTCGCGGAAATAAAGGGCAAAGAAGGAATTCAGGTAGAGGAAGGCGTTGCAGTGCTCAAAGCAGTGGGCCTTGCTCTCCACGTACTTCTCGTTTTCCTTTGCATTGTAGAACTTGAGCGGAACAAGTGCGTGGCCTGCAAAAACATCGTCAACAAGCTTCTTCTGGCTTTCTATAACCCTCTTGTGGTGAATCTCTTCCACGGTAGAGCGGAATTCCTGGTAAATACCTTCAAGATAAGGCTTTACAATATTTTTGGAAGAAGTGTTTTCCTGGAGTTCTGCATCCGGGTCATGGCTAACAAGCTTTACCATGCCAACAAAGACGCGGTTGTTCTCCATAGAATGAAGGACCGCAATCTGCTGCTTAAGGCGCAAAAATGCCTGGTCTTCTATGCCGGAAAGCTTTTTTAGGAAGTCAAAGACATTGCCCCAGTCCTGAATGCTAAGCAAGAGGGAGGTTGCGGTAAGGAAGTCCATCACAAATTCCTTCATGTACGCGGTGGGAACAGAGTCAAAGTGTGGAAGCTCCTCAAAGGAATTTTCCCTAAAGACCCCGTGGAATTTACGGAGGCCCGCATAATAGTCAATAACGCAGAACTGCTTTAAAAGCACAAGGGCGTTATAGGTGTTGTTGATCTCACCGGCACGCTCATTTTCCAGACCGTCGCGGAGGGCTACAAAGAAATTCATCCCCTGCTCGGCAAGGCTCTTAAGCTCTATCTTGGTGGCAAGAACCTGAATGCTTTGGGAAGAAAGCTTTGCAACAAGCTCGTGCTGGTCAGTATCAAGAGAATAGTTCAGAATCTGGGCCGCATAAAATTCGTCCTGGGTGTTCTGGATAAAAAATTCGCGGAACGGTGCCACCGCCGCATAAACCTGATATACAAACTTTGCAAACTGAGCGTTAATCAAATCTTTTTTTAAATTGAAGAATTTATATCCCGACTTGTTAAGCTGCTTCTGTATTGATTTTAAAGCCTTTGCCCCTTTATTTGCCGCTCCAACCTCGTGTCCGACAATAAAGCTCAAAAGGCGCATAAAAAATCCGGATTTTACTTGTTTTTCTTCTGACATATTTCTATTATGCCATATTTTTCTTTAAATTCAAGGGATTTTTAAATTTTTTGGGCGGCACTAGGCCTTCAGAAAATCCCTCCATTGTATATTCGTTATACTAGTTTGCGGGAAATCCGGTATGCAAAAAAAGGCGCGGCAGGGGCTGGAAGGACCCGCCGAAGGCGGGTTGCGGAACGAAGTGGAGCAATGGAGGCGAATGCCGGAACCCTGCAAGCGCCACACACGGGAAATGCCCGGCAGCAAAGAAGCAGTCGGACAGCAAAGCCCAGCGCCGCCATACAAAAAACACGGGAATCAATTTTGGGCTCCGCTCCCAGGTAAATACGTCTGATAAACCCGCTGTGTCGCAGAATAGGAAATTAAACTCACTGCGTTCGTTCCGCTCCAATGCGTGTTTTCAGCCGTATTTGCCTTCCGCTGCGCCCAAGATTGATTCCCAGCTTTTTGGCATAGTAAGTAAGGAAAAAGTTTCCACTTGTAAATTCACTTCAATAATAGTAGAATACATTCAACGGACATTCCGCAAAAATTTACCAACATTTTTACTTTAGAGGCATAAATTATGAATTTTGTTGAAGAAATGAAAAACAAGGCCAAGGAATACCAGAATTCGCTGGTTCTCCCGGAAGGAACAGAGGAGCGCACCGTACAGGCGGCCGCAAAGATTGTTAAGGAAAAGCTTGCAAAGACTGTTACCCTGCTTGGAAAAAAGGCTGATGTTGAAAAGGTTGCCGCAGAAAAGGGCGTTTCACTTGAAGGAATCAGCGTAATTGACCCCGCTTCGTCTGAATGGCTTGAAGAATTTGGAAAGGAATATTTTGAGCTCCGCAAGGGCAAGGTTAACAAGAAGACCGGTGAGGCGGAAGTTCCCGATGTGGAAGCTGGAAAGGCTTACATGCTAAAAGACCCGCTCAGCTTTGGCGCAATGATGGTCCGCACAGGAAAGGCAAACGCAATGGTTTCCGGTGCCTTGAGCGCAACGGCAGACCTTCTCCGCGCAGGCCTTAAGGTAATCGGTACAGCCCCAGGAACAAAGACCGCATCTTCTTGCTTTGTCATGGACACACACAACAAGAAGTGGGGAAAGGACGGCTACGTTATTTTTGCAGACTGTGCAGTTAACCCGCGCCCAACAAGTGAGCAGCTGGCAGACATAGCAGTTGATTCCGCAAAGTCTTGCCGCGAGCTTTTGGATGCAGAACCGGCAGTTGCCCTCCTCTCTTTCTCTTCAAAGGGAAGCGGCGGTAAGCTTGAGGACGTTCTTAAGGTTCAGGAAGCATTCAAGCTTGCTAAGGAAAAGGCACCAGACCTGCTTTTGGACGGTGAGCTCCAGGCAGATGCGGCCCTTATCCCCGAAGTTACCGCAAGAAAGTCACCTGGTTCACCAATCGAAGGAAAGGTTAACACCCTTATATTCCCAAGCCTTGAAGCTGGAAACATTGGCTACAAGCTTGTGCAGAGATTTGCTGGCGCAGACGCTTACGGCCCAATCCTACAGGGCTTTGCAAAGCCAATCAGCGACCTTAGCCGTGGCTGTTCAGTGGAAGAGATTGTGGTAACAAGCGCAATCACCCTTGTTCAGGCAGGAAAAATCAGCTGATGGTTGTAAAATCAACAAAAACGGCGGTGCTGGGGCTAATGGGGCTTGCCCTTTCCCTTGCGCTGTCAATGGCAATATCATCATGTGCAACGACCGGCGGCAAAAACTCAAAGGGTTTGGCTTCCGGCCACGGCAAAGACTACTACAACACCCACTTTGCAGACGGCACAGCCATTGTAAATTCAAAAAGTGCATTCGACTCACAGGATTCCATCCTTTTAACATTTGCGGGAGACATAATGGCCCATACGCCAAACTGGTCCAAGGGCAACTTTCCCCGCATCTACAGGGACATTGAGGCCTTGATTAAGGAAAGCCCCCTCACTTTTGCAAACCTGGAGACACCGGTTGCGGAAAACCGTCCCTTCTCCAACTACCCTGCATTCAACGTGCACGGAGACTATGCCCAGGCAGCAATAGACGCAGGATTCAACGTCTTTAGCCTTGCCAACAACCACACCAACGACCAGGGTCTGAACGGAATCCAGCAGACAAAGAAATACTTTGACGCAAAAATAGAAGCCACAAAGGGAAGCGACCGCCCTGTTTACGCGGCAGGACTTAAGGAAAGGCAGAACGGTCCCTGGAGCTACCAGGTAATAGAAAGCGGCAACTGGAAGATTCTTTTCGTTGCTGTTACAGAAATCCTCAACAGCCCCACATGCTCTTCCTACATAGACTTTCTTGTTCCCAACAGCAAGAACCGCAGCATATTTATAGAAGACATGAAGGCTTTAAGAAAGGCCCACCCCTGCGACATATTCGTTGTAAGCATACACTGCTCCGACCCGGAGTACATCTTTACAATAAGAAGCAGCCAGAAAAACTTCTACCACGAGCTTTTAAATGCCGGCGCGGACGTAATCTGGTGCAACCACCCCCACGTCTCCAAGGACTGGGAAGTTGTGGCGGATTCTGGAAACGTTCCCCGAAAGATTATCTTCTATTCTATGGGCAACACAATCAGCGGGCAAAGGACAAACCCGCAGTTTGCAAAGCCAGACACAAACAGGGACTACACCGGTGAAGGATACATAACCCAGGTGAGATTTTTAAAGGACAGCGACTCAAAGCTTTCCATAGCACTTGTAAATCCCGTCATCGTTACCACATACATTGCCCCCGACCGCTTCTACGAAATCAGGATTCTTGACGACAAGCTAATTGAAAAGCTTAACGCAGAAGGGCAAAAAAGATGGGGCAACTACCTAAGAGAGAGAAAAAAACTGATGGAGCAATTTGAAGGAAAAACCCTATGGCAATAGATTACAAAAGCCTTCCAGTCTACGAACAAAAGCAGCGCATCCTTGACACGCTAAAGGAAAACCAGGTAATTGTAGTGCAAAGCCCCACCGGCTCTGGAAAAACCACGCAGATTCCGGTAATCTTGCACGAGGCAGGCTATTCGGAAAACGGTGTGATTGCGGTAACCCAGCCAAGGCGCATTGCAGCCCTTAGCGTAAGCGAATTCATCTCCAAGCAGCTGCACACAAAGTACCCGGGCCTTGTAGGCTACAAGATGCGCTTTGAAGACAAGACAGACCTTACCACAAAGATAAAAATCATGACCGACGGAATCCTCCTGCAGGAAATGAAACTTGACCCATGGATGTCCAAGTATTCCGTTGTAATGGTGGACGAGGCACACGAGAGAAGCCTTAACATTGACTTTGTACTGGGACTTCTAAAAAGGGTTTTAGCAGAGCGCAAGGACTTCAAGGTAATAGTAAGCTCTGCCACTATGAACGCAGAGGCATTCAGCGAATACTTTGGCGGCTGCCCAATAGTCACCATAGACACGCAGATTTTCCCGGTGGCAATGGTCTACGATCCGCCTGCAATACCCGCAAGCACTTTAACAGACGCTTCAAGCGACGCCCTTCTTACCAAGATAGAACAGACGATTGACCGCGTGCTAGACAACAAGGAAGACGGCAGCATACTAATCTTCCTCCCCGGCGAAAAAATCATCAAGGACTGCATGGAACGACTTGCAAACGCCCCCTTCCACTCAAAGCTGCACCTGGTTCCCCTCTACGGAAGGCTGCCCAAGGAAGACCAGGAAAAGGTCTTTGACTCGCCCCCATTCGGAAAGAAAAAGGTCGTAATCAGCACAAACATAGCAGAAACATCCGTAACAATTAACGGAGTTACAACTGTAATAGACTCAGGCCTTGCCAAGCTCAACTTCTACAGCCCGCGCACATTCACGTCAAGCCTAATAGAAACGCCAGTCAGCAGGGCAAGCTGCAACCAAAGGCGTGGACGCGCAGGAAGAACCTGTCCCGGAACCTGCTACCGCCTTTACCCAAGGAAGGACTTCGACAGCCGCCAGGAATACACGACGGAAGAAATCTACCGCACGGACCTTAGCGAAGTTGTCCTCCGCATGGCAGAACTTGGCATTACGGACTTTGACAAATTTGACTTTATCTCACCGCCTCAGAAGGAAGGCCTCTTGGGAGCAGTCCAGACGCTGAACCTTTTAAGGGCCATAGAAAAAGACGGAACCCTAAGCAAGACAGGAAAGCTCATGGTGGAATTCCCACTGGAGCCCCGCGTTAGCCGCATCATCGTAGAAAGCATCATGCGCTACCCGGAAGTCCTTGAAGAAGTTCTAATAGCATCTTCATTCCTAAGCGCAAACTCCCCCTTCGTACTTCCGCCCGGAGAAGAAATGGACGCAAGAAAGGCCCACCACTCCTTCCGCGACTTACAGGGAGACTTTGTTAGCTACGTAAAGCTCTTTAAAAACTATGTGTCCGCAAGCAACAAGGAAAAGTTCTGCAGGAACAACTACCTTGACGAGCGCGTAATGGCAGAAATCCTCAACATAAAAATCCAGCTGGAAGAAATCGTATCGCAAAGGCTACAGCTTCCAATCACGGGTGGCGGCAGCATGGACGACTACCTCTGCTGCATAGCAAGCGGAATGATTCAGTTTGTCTGCGTAAGGGAAGGCCGTGAAACCTACCGCAGCCTAACAGCCGACCACATAACAATCCACCCCGGCTCATCCATGTTCAGGACAAACCCGCTCTACATCGTTGCAGGCGAAATTGTAAAGACAAGCCGAACCTTTGCCATGAGCGTCTCCCCCCTTACCAAAAAGGAGCTTTACAAAATTGACCCCAACCTGGAAAGTCAGCTAAGCTCTGCCCGCGGCAAAAAGGGAAGAAGCCTCACCGGCAACCTTGAATACGAAGGCACGTCCTTCCGCGAAAAGGAAAAGTCGGAAAAAGAAAAATCCAAGAAAAGCAGAAAAGAAAAGAAAGAAGCAAAGGCACTGGAAAACACAATCAGCTTCGGCGGTGAAATCTTTGAATTTGAAAAGTCAAAGGGAAAGAAAGTCGTCAAGCTCCCCTGGGACAAACTCAAACCAGCGGCAAAAGCAGAAGAGAACCAGAGCCTTCTTGCACAGATTGGCGAGATGCGCGGCTGCATATACCCGGGCCACGGCTTCAAACTCATGAACGGAGAAAAGCTTGAGCTAATCATCAAGGCAGCAAACCGCCTGAACCTAGACCCCATTGCAGAAGACCGCTGGCAGCGCAAAATGAACATCAACATAAACAGCGTGGAAAGCGACGGCACGACAGGACTTGTAAAACTTGTAAATTCCATAGACTGCCTAATGCGCGTAACCGTTGCAAAGCAGGCCTCCCACGAACTGGGCTTCATCTGCCTCTTCACGGACGGAAACGGCACATACTGGTTCAAAGTCTCGCGCGGATTTGCCACGGCATTAAACGAAAGCCTCTCCTCACTGGAAAAGCTCATCGACGACGCAAGCAACTCCGACCTCTCAGTTGCGCAAAAAGAAAAAGTCAACATGGTCTACCGTGTGCTAAACAGCATGTACGAATAGGCTAGCGCAACAAAGTCAATTCTTTCTTGAATTTGGACGGAAGGCAAGCTGCGGGGCAAAAGTTTCTTTCGCAAACCGAGCACTCCCGTTTGCCTTCCCCGCTTTCCGGGGTTCCGCCTTTCGGCTCCATTGCTGCCGGCTTCGGCCCTTCGACAAGCTCAGGGACCGATTCCGTCAGCAACGCTAAGGGGTGCATGCACCCCCGCGCCCCTCCAATCGGGCGTAGGATTGGAATTGCAAAAGGCGTCATGCTGAACTCGTTTCAGCATCTGTCCAAGCCACACTCTTCCGTCATACAGAACACCCTCCCGTCATGCAGAACGCAATCCGTCATGCTGAGCTTGACTCAGCATCTGTAAAAGTCCTAACCGCCACGTCACCTAGACTCCGGCCGCCTCCGCCATCAGACTTACAGAATTCTTCCATTCACCAACAAACCAGTCAGGGGCGAGGGGAATGGCATTTGGCCCCTGGGACAAAACCCATTCAAGCACATTCAGCCACTGTCCGGAAGAAAATTCCAGTCTAGTCCTTCCCTCATCATCAAAATCAGTAACCTTCTGATTGTCCGCCCAAACACACTCCTTAACATAAGTGCGTGCATCAGCATAAAAGTCAATTGCAAAATCAAAAGTCTCACCGCAGATAAAGGCACCAAACTTCCCTCCCCCGCAGCGCTTGGAAAAATCAAAATTCTCAGGCAGATTAAAATGCTCATCAGTAATTGTAAAGTTGGACATCCGGCTCAAAACAAAAAGCCTCTCCGCTCCGCGCTCCTCTGAATAGCCAAACAAAAGGCACTTGCCGCCCTCCATCAGAATCTGATAGGGATGAACCTTCCTGTGCGAAAGCTCCGTCTTCCACCTTCCGTTATAGTCAAACTCCACAATCAGATTGTCCTGCAACGCCTCAAGCACCTTTTTCCAAACGTCTTCATCCGTCACAAATTTGGGAGTCGGCGCAACCGCAATGCGCTTTAAAAGGGCACTTTTTCCAGCCATCTGAGTATCGGTAACAAAATCAATTGCAGCCGCAATCTGCCTGTAGGCGGGACTGCCCTCAAAAGAAGAAAGCAAGGTTTTTGCCGCCGAAAGATAAAAAGCTTCCTCTGGAGAAATACTGTTCAATGCAAAGTCAAAGTTTTCATCAAGGTAATAGTAGCCTTTTTTCCGCTTGTCATACTCCACCGGTGCACCAAAGATTACGCGCAGCGTTTCAATATTACGGTAAATGGTAAGCAGGCTAAGACTGTCATAGCCTGTCTGCTCAAGATAAAGCCGCCTCAGCTTTTCCGCATCAGGGTAAATGCCAGACTTTATCGCATTGTGAATGATGATAATCCTTTCAAGCTGCCTTTTGTTCAGCGTCCGTTCAGATTTTCTTGTCTCTTTCATAAGAACAATATAGCACAAATAGACTATCATTTGATGATAGTCAGAAAAAAATTTTTATTTTTTTTAATTATCTCAAAAAGATAGTCTGATGTGGTATAAGTTTAGGCGTATAAATGTTTTTATGAGCCTGGCATAAATATTTTATTTTCAAAGAAATGAAAGTCATTATTTTGAAATGATAATGTCAGGTGATATAATAATTGCAATTAAATATTTATATGCCAATAAGGAGGAATATTATGGCAGATTTTTATTGTGAGTATTGTGGTCGAAAAGGACATAGTGTGCAATGGCTGACTGGTTGCCTTTGTTCTAAAAGTCCGACAAAATACTGTTCTTTATATGAAGGAAGTGAAAAAAAGAATATACTTGCAAATATTGTGGTCGAAAGGGGCATTCAATACAATGGTTGACCGGCAACCTTTGTTCTAAAAGTCCAACGAAGCATTGCCATCCTGCACTAAACTAGATTAGCCAGAAAAGATGATTGGCATTACGACGGACAAGGCGGGGGTATCTAAGATTGTTGAATTGCCGAGAGGATAATGGCATGTGGTTTCAATTATACCAAGAAAACTCTATGCAGGATTTTTATGTTAACAATATAAAAATTGATTGGTCTCAAATCAGTAAAGATTCCTATTTGCAAAAAATATCTTCCATTAGGAATCTGGAAAATATTAAAATTGAAAAGCCTGTTACCTTTTTTTCTGGAGAAAACGGTTCTGGAAAATCAACATTGTTAGAGGCCATTGCAAAGAACTATGGTTTTAACGAGGAGGGAGGTACATTAAACATGAGTTTTCAAACTTTTAATGATACTTCGGAATTATACAATGCAGTAACCCTTGCAAAAGGAAAACAGAGACGCTTTGGATATTTTTTCAGAGCCGAATCTTTTTTTAATGTTGCATCAGAATACGAAAACTTGCGAAAATATTCAGGTGGAAGCAACGCTCCAAATTATCATGCCATGTCACATGGAGAAAGTTTTATGGAATACATCGAAGGATTTGATTCTCCGGGATTATTCCTGCTTGATGAACCAGAAGCAGCGCTAAGTCAAAACCGACAAATGGAATTTCTCCTGTTCCTAAACAAAATGATTGCTCGCGGGGCGCAATTCATCATAGCAATACATTCTCCGATTCTTCTTTCTTTTCCAAATGCCGACATTCTTAATTTCTCAGAAGAAGGGATAAAGAAGATTTCTTATGAAGAAAGCGATTCCTACAAACTCACGGAATTATTCATAAACCACAAAGAAAGAATTCTAAAACAATTACTTGAGGATTAGAACTATGCCTTTATCAATAAGAATCAATTACTGCCTAAACGCAAAATGAAAAATTGACAAATCGACAAACGGGATATAGACTTTAATTAAATGAGGTAATCTATGCCAGACAACAAGATTGAGTTAAAATCCGTAAACGAGCTTCTTGGAATGAAGTTTTTTATACCTTCGTATCAGAGGGGATATAGGTGGACAGAGCAGCAGGTGAAGGATTTGCTGAATGATATTTGGGAGTTTTCGACTAAGGCAAAGCAAGACTCTGAATTCTATTGTTTACAGCCATTAGTAGTTAAACGAAAATATGACGATGTCTTAAATAGCATTAAGGCTGCATCTTCGATTGAAGAAGTTGAAACTTTGTTAAAGGGTTCTTGGGAAGTAATTGATGGTCAGCAACGATTGACTACTCTATTCATAATCCTTTTTGTGTTAGGAAAAACATCTGTATATTCCTTAGAATACGAAACCAGAAGTATCAGTAAAGAATTCCTAGAAAAGAATGACGGAATCAAGAAAGATGTTAATATCGATTCTTATCATATTTGCCAGTCGAAACGAACTGTGGCATCTTGGCTTGACAATAATAAAATAGATAAAGATGGCTTTAAGGAGACTCTTCTCAATAAAGTGAAGTTCATCTGGTACGAATCCGTAGATGAAGACCCCATAAAAGTTTTTACCCGTCTTAATATTGGAAAAATCTCATTAACAAACGCCGAACTTATCAAGGCTTTGTTTCTTAACCGCTCTAACTTTGGCGAGAAAGATTCTGAGCATTTGAAACTGCGTCAGCAAGAGATTGCCAGCGAATGGGATAATATTGAATACACGTTGCAAAACGATGAGTTCTGGCTGTTTTTGCACGAAAAGGACTATGAACGTCCTACACGAATCGACTTCATATTCGATTTGATTTGTGAGCAGGAAGCATTTGGGAAATATGAGAACATCGGCACTGATGATTACAAGACTTTCCGTTATTTCTACGAGTATTTCAAACAGAAAGAAGAAAAACAAGAGAGCGATCCCAATGTACAACAGAAAACAAAGATTGAAATTTGTTGGAGTAAGGTAAAGGATTATTTCCAAACATTCAAAGAGTGGTTCGATGACTTAGAGCTATATCACTACATAGGATATATGGTTGAATATAAGTACTCGATATCGGGGCTTGTTTCTGAATGGCACAGTTCTAAAGACAAAGATTCGTTTATAAAATATTTGAAAGCTGAAATAAATAAGAAAATCAAAGGATGTCCTGCGCTTGATTTTCAATACAAAGAAGATGGTAGTGATAAAGGGAAATGCAAACCCATTCTGCTTTTCCAAAATATTCAAACCATTGTCAATCAAAACAAGAATAACTTGAACAACGAAGATTATAAATTGGGGGTCTTTTACAAATTCCCATTCCATTTATACAAACGTGAAAATTGGGATGTGGAACATATTAACTCTAACACCACAAATGGCGAGGATGATGCCGATACACAAAAAGAATGGCTGTTGAATGTATATCTTAGTGCAGATGATGACACTCAACAAATAATACGGTCATATTTTGAATCTTCGGAGGATGAAAAAGGAAAATTGTTTGAGAAAGTCAAGCAAATAATTCCGCAAAACGAAGAATGGACACCAGAAGAGAAAAATAGGATATGGAATTATACTCTATTGGATTCTTCTACCAATCGCAGTTACGGAAATACCATTTTTTCTGGAAAACGTCGTGTGATTATCGGTAAAGACAAAGGATTGTCAATAGCCATACCCAAAATCAAAGACGAAAAATTACAATTAGGAGAAGAAAAGAAAGCTAAATCGTCTTTCGTTCCGCCTTGTACAAAACAAGTGTTTATGAAGTATTACTCTGCAACAATGAGTGACGCCAACTATTGGACAAAGGTTGATGCAGAAGGCTATTTGAAAGATATAGATGATTGTATAAAAAAACTGGAGGAATAGAATATGTGCAACAATACAAAAGCAATATCTTTTTGG
>ODAI010314986.1_pt1 | contig 21481 bp, 15 predicted proteins | sample 1539321 | NCBI WGS metagenome assembly ODAI01 (sample SAMN02144231, study PRJEB22623) | gut metagenome | biome: sheep rumen | host: Ovis aries | place: New Zealand | reverse complement strand
TCGAATGGTGTGGGCGACGCAGTTGCGCCATTCGACGCGGGTTTTTCTCGAAAAGCGCGCGAAAAACACCTCGCGTTTCAGGTGGGTCTGTACAGTAGCGAACCGTCCCCTGTCTCCCCCGAAAAGAGTCTGTGAAAGTGCTCCGAGGTATGTTACAATAGTTGCGGCAAAGCCGCCTTAATGGCGGGCGGCAGCCGCTTGTATTATGGATTCCGGGAGGACATGGTCTATGGCAGCTAAAAATGATATCGATATTACGATCGGAGGGAAGACGTTCACACTCAGCGGCGTGGAGAGCGAGGCTTATCTGCGCGAAGTGGCCTCCTATTTGAATGAAAAACTGAGAAACTTTTCAGATGATGCAGCTTACTGGAAGCTGCCCAACGATATGCGCAATGTGATGCTGCAGCTCAATCTGGCGGACGATTATTTCAAGGAGAGAAGCCGTGTGGAAGAGCTGGCCGGGCAGGTGCAGGATCTGGAATCACACCGCGACCGCGCCCTGCAGGAACTGGATGAGATGCAGAAGGCGGCTCAGGAATCATCGTCCAGGATCATTGCACTGGAATCGGATGCGGCAACTCTGCGAGACAAGGCGCAGCGCGCAGCCGCTGCGGAGAATTCTGCGTCAAAGCGTTTCGGAGCAGAGAAGAGCCGCGCAGACAAGCTGGCAGAAGAACTGGAAGCCCTCCGCAAGAGTAAGGCGGAGTCGGACAAAGCAGTCGAACGTCTGCGCAAAGAGCTTGCGCAGACACGGGAGACCATGCAGGGCGAACTGAACAGAACAAAGACCGGTCTTGAACAGCAGCTTGCCGCCTCTGAGGCTCAGCGCAAAAAGGAAGTGCAGGATCTGCAGAGTTCTCACCGCCAGGAGATGAATGCGCGCAATGCCGACAGCGCAAAGGCCCTGAAAGACCGCGAAAGCTCCCTGCAGCGCGAACTTGCCGACACAAAGAAAGACCTCACCGGAAAGCTGGAAGCTGCAAGAGCAGAGGCGGAAACTCTGCAGAAGTCTTTGAATACCGCTTCTGAGGAGAACAAAAAGCTCAAATCTCAGCTGGATATCGCTCTTTTGAACGGTGAGAATATCAAAAAGAAGCTTGCCGCCGTTGAAAAGAATTTTGCGGACAAGCTTGCTGCCAATACGGAACAGTACCGCCTGGAGACGCAGAATGCACGTGAGGAACTCGAGAAGACCCGTGAGGACCTCGCCCTTCTGCAGGAGCAGGAGAATAACCGCCTGCAGGCCGCGGCGCGTGTGCGCGGCACCATGCAGGAACTCGTCCAGCAGTACGGACGCTTCGGCCAGTCTCTGGAAGAGGCCGCCGGCCAGCTCCGCGCGCTCGAAGAGTAAGTAAGACTGTCGCTTGTGTCCTCAAAAATAATAATCGTTTATAATCGATTAAAAAAGAAAACCTCCACCGCAATGTGAGTTGCGGGGGAGGTTTTTTTGATGACGCCTTAGTCGAGTTTGAGGTCGCCGTCCTTGATCATTCCGGCTTTGCGGAAGGGGATTGCGATCAGGGGGGTCAGGACTGCGGGGAGAACGAAGCAGATCAGGACGAGACCGATCCAGTCTCCCGCAGTGATGGCGGATTTGGTGCCTTTGGCGATATCATTGATCCAGCCGGTGTAGACGCCGATCTGTCCGACCAGTCCGCAGGTGCCCATTCCGGATGCAACAGGTGCGCCGTTCATCTGCATTTTGAAGAGGCAGGTGGCGATGGGACCGGTGATGGCGGAGGTGATGATCGGGGGGAGCCAGATCATGGGATTGCGGACGATGTTGCCCATCTGCAGCATGGAGGTGCCGATGCCCTGGGAGACAAGGCCGCCCCATTTGTTTTCCTTAAAAGACATGAATGCAAAGCCGATCATCTGTGCACAGCATCCCGCGACGGCGGCGCCGCCGGCAAGTCCGGTCAGGCTGAGGGCCGCGCAGATGGCTGCGGAGGAGATGGGCAGGGTCAGAGCGATTCCGACAATGACGGAGACCAGGATGCCCATGAGGAAGGGCTGCTGGTTGGTCGCCCACATGATGATGGCTCCGACACTGGAAGCCGCTTTGCCGATGGCGGGAGCGATCAGTGCTGCCAGTCCGACACCGGAGAGGATGGTCACGAGGGGAGTGACCAGAATATCGATCTTGGTCTCTTTGGAGACGATCTTGCCCAGCTCAGCGGCGATGATGGCAATAATCAGAACGGACAGAGGACCGCCTGCGCCGCCCAGTTCATTTGCTGCTGTACCGACGGTGACCAGAGAGAAAAGCACCAGCGGAGGAGCCTGCAGGGCAAATCCGATGGCGACCGCCATCGCGGGACCGCTCATGGACGAGGCGTATTTGCCTACGTTGACGATGGCCTCGATCCCCAGCTGTGAGCCAATCGTGTTCAGGATTGTTCCAATCAGGAGGGACGCGAAGAGACCCTGAGCCATAGCACCGAGTGCGTCAATTCCGTAGCGCCGCGCAGAAATCACGACATTTTTGCGGGCCAGGAAACCCTGTTTTTCTTTTGCCATTTCTTTTTCCTTTTCCTTTCGATTGACTTTCGATTAATTAGAACAGTCTGTGGGTGATTGCTTCTGAAATCCTTTTTACATCTTTGATAGAAAATCATTTTACGGCGGGCAGGTATTGTAAAAACAGCTGTCTTGTCACCTGTCGTGTCGATGTAAATAATATGTAAGGCAAGGGCATTTGTCAAGCAGTTCCATCAAAACTACATGTGTAATTTTTGTGCTTGATAAAGAACACGCCCTCTCGAAGGGAGTGTTCTGTAACGCTGCACGCGGCGCTGACAAAGCTTCACATTGTTGTCAATGCGCTTCACGCGTGCCGCGCCGCCGTACAACTCGGTTTTTCGCGAAAAAGACGCGAAAAACGCCTCGCTTTTCAGGCAGGCCTGCACAGTAAGTTATGCTGATTTTTGCACCGGAAAATAAACTTGTTACATATATACATATATAGAATTCTTTTGTTCATTGTCTTTTAAGGGAGCCGATTGCAGAATGAAATATAAGAAATCCGGGTCTGTCTCCCAGACCGTCTCAGACCGGAGCGGCGGGGGCATTCCGGATCATTATGAAAAAGTCAGATCAGCAGCTTAACAGGAAAAAGCAGTAAAGAACAATCGGATCAGGTGAAAAGAGGAGGAAGGAATGGCTGAGAACATCTGCACAGTTATGGAAACGATGGAAAAAGACAGCACCGCTGCGGCCGTGACCGCGCTGGTGCGCTATGGAGTAAGTAGAGGCCTCATCACCGGGGATGATGCGGTTTTTGCGGCAAACAGTATTTTTGACCTGATGCAGATGGATCCGTCCGGAGAATATATGCCTCTGGAAGAAGGCGCACCGGAGGATTTTACAGCTGTTCCGGATACAGCAGATGGAGAGGACAGCAGGCATTTTGACGACGGTTCGGAGCTTGCCTCCATCCTGAAAGTGCTTCTGGACGATGCCGTCTCACGCGGGATCATCGACAGCGGGATCACGAGCAGGGATCTCTTTGATACGAAGATCATGGGATGCCTGACACCCCGTCCTTCCGAGGTGGTCCGCATAATGGCTGCCAAATACCGGAAATCCCCCCGCCTGGCAACGGATTTTTTTTACAAATTGAGTCAGGATGTGGATTATATCCGCCGCTACCGCATCGTAAAGGACAGAAAATGGATCGCGCCGACTCGCTACGGAGATCTGGATATCACGATCAACCTCTCCAAGCCCGAAAAGGATCCCAAGGCCATTGCAGCGGCCCTGACCGCAAAGCAGGGTGACAAGTATCCCAGATGCCTGCTTTGCAGCCAGAACGTCGGTTATGCGGGACGTCTGGACCACCCGGCCAGGCAGAATATCCGTCTGATCCCTCTGTCTCTGGCGGGAGAGCAGTGGTACATGCAGTATTCTCCCTATGTCTACTATAATGAGCACTGCATCGTCCTCTCTGCTGAGCACCGCCCGATGAAGATCGAGCGCAGGACCTTCGAGAGGCTCCTTCAGTTCCTGCAGAAGTTCCCTCATTACACTATCGGATCCAATGCGGATCTTCCCATCGTCGGCGGATCGATCCTGACCCATGAGCACTATCAGGGCGGCAATTATACCTTTGCCATGGCCAGGGCGGCCTGCAGACAGACGATCCGCTTTGCGGACTTCCCTGATATCGCTGCCGGCATTGTGGACTGGCCTATGTCTGTCATCCGCCTGGACGGCAGGGATCCCGAAAGGCTTGTGGAGCTTGCGGACAGGATCCTCACTGCCTGGCGCGGATATACAGATGAATCCGCGGGAGTCTACGCGTTTACGGATGGAACGCCCCACAATACGATCACTCCTATCGCCAGAATGCGGGATGCTGCCGCCTGCGGGATCGATGTACCCGGAAAAGCGGTCACACAGGACTGCGGCGGCCAGGATCTTGTTTACGAACTGGATCTCGTCCTGCGCAACAACCGCACGTCAGAGGAGTATCCGCTGGGCATTTTCCATCCCCACCAGGAGCTGCACCATATTAAAAAGGAAAACATCGGCCTGATCGAAGTCATGGGACTTGCCGTGCTCCCGGCCCGCCTTCTGTCGGAGATGGATGTCCTCGCCGCCTCGATCATGGACGGAAAAACTCCGCGGGATCTCAGGGAGGACGAAAGGACCGCTTCTCACGCGGACTGGACGGAAGCATTTTTGAAAAAGTATCCCGACTATGCTCCTGAAAAGCTGGCCGGGGTCAGGGACGAAGATTCCCGTGCCGCACTTCGCAATGAACTGGACCGTATCATTGAGGAGGAGATCGGACTGGTCTTCGCAAAAGTCCTGGAACACTGTGCTGTATTTGCGGATACGGAAGAAGGACATATTCAATTTGAACATTTTGCGGGAACAGTGTAAACTAAGCTATACATAAACAGCGGGCAGGGCGGCCGCAGATGCCGGGCTCTTCCGGGCAGTCGGGAGACAATGGCGGTCGTGAGACCTCAGCGGGCGCCTGACCATGATAACAAGTAAGCAGTCAATTGCTTCAATAGACACAGCAGGACAGTTCAAATCGGGAAAGGAGCAAGGCGTCTGCCGCCCGGCACATCGGCCTGTGGAAAGGATTTTCCGGTATATTCCGGAAAGCAGGTTTTCAAGACTTTTCAAAAAGCAGGTTTCCAGGACTTTTCAATTGGAAGATGAAGCGGGGCGAAAGAGGCGCCGGAAGGAAAATATGGCTATTCTTGTAACAGGCGGAGCAGGATTTATCGGAAGCCACACGGTTGTGGAGCTTCTGGATGCAGGGTATGAAGTTGTGATCGCGGACAATCTCTACAACGCGAAAGAGATGGTGGTAGACCGCATCGAAAAGATCTCGGGAAAGCGTCCCAAATTCTATAAGCAGGACATCTGCGACCGCGCGGGTCTGGAGGCGATTTTTGAAAAAGAGCAGATCGAGGCTGTGATCCATTTTGCGGGCTATAAGGCTGTCGGTGAATCCACCCGCATGCCGATCGAATACTATCGCAACAATCTGGATTCCACACTGACTCTCTGCGATGTCATGAGAAATCACGGCTGCAAGAAGCTGGTCTTTTCCTCTTCTGCGACTGTGTACGGCGATCCTGCCTTTGTACCGATCACCGAGGAGTGCCCCAAGGGCATTACGACCAATCCCTACGGTGAGACAAAATCCATGCAGGAGCGCATCCTGACCGATATCTGGCGCGCGGATAATGAGTGGCGAGTGATGCTGCTGCGCTATTTCAATCCCATCGGCGCCCATGTGAGCGGTCTCATCGGCGAGGACCCCAAGGGCATCCCCAACAACCTGCTGCCCTATGTTGCCCAGGTCGCTTCCGGCAAGCTGGAAATGGTCCATGTATTCGGCAATGATTACGACACACCCGACGGCACCGGCGTCCGCGATTATATCCATGTCGTCGATCTGGCCAAGGGCCATGTCAAGGCGATTGAAGGCATGCAGAAGCTGGAGGGCGTCAATGTCTTCAACCTCGGCACCGGTATCGGCTACAGTGTTCTTGACATCATCCGCGCCTTCTCCGAAGCCTGCGGAAAAGAACTTCCCTATGTCATCGATCCCCGCCGTCCCGGCGACATCGCCACTTGCTACTCCGATCCCTCCAAGGCAAGGGAGATCCTCGGCTGGTCCGCCGAAAAGAATCTTCAGGATATGTGCACGGATGCATGGAGATGGCAGTCCAATAATCCTGACGGATATGTTGAATAAGTGAAAAAACACCTGATGGCGTTTTTCTGCCCGGGATCTATCTCCTCGAAGCCGCTCTTACGAGCTGCGTGACCGGAAAGAATCCTGAAAAAAACATAAACTGCATGAATCATGATCAGAAGAGCTCCGGCCGTGTTGCCGGGGCTCTTTTTATGATGCAGCCTGTGAATGGTATTTTCCGCTTTGCGGCAGACACGGACCGGCCGGGGGGCGGAAGGCGGCAATGAACTGCATCGCAGTTCATTGCTGCCTCTGCCCTATTAAAAAGCCCTATTATAATAGATATAATACTGATAAGGCATTGAAAACAAAGAACTGTAATTGTAAACTTTTGTATGTCTGTGTGCTTTCAATCGCATTGTACAAATATTCTGAAATACACAATTTTAGGGGAAGCGCAGGTGGTCTTATAGTTTTATACAGACCCACCTGGAATTCGAGGTGATTTGCGTGGCTTTTTCGCGCAAGACCCGAGTGTAACGCCTTTTGATGTTATTTCCCGGTACCGCAGTTCTCTGCGGGACTGAAAAGGAGGATAAATGGAGAACCTGAAAACCTGGCTCAGACGTGCTGCGGGCGCTGCCGTATTTCTCGCGATTCTGACTGCGATGGTACTGCGTCTGGACAGTGCGTTAAAGCTGGTTCAAGAGTATAATCTGTGCGGCCGCTACTATGAATATCCGGACGACACTTTTGATGTGACCTTCCTGGGGTCTTCCTTTCCTCTCAACGCCATTTATCCGATGGAGCTTTACAGGGATTTCGGGATTGCCTCCTACAACCTGGCTACTGGCAATCAGTCGATCGAGGCGTCGTATTATCTTGCCAGGGAGTCGATCGAGAAGGACCATCCGGCTCTGATCGTCATGGACTGCAATATGGCCTGGACGGGTCAGGAGACCATGAAAACGGAGTATATACACTTCATCACGGATACAATGCCTTATCTATCGAAGAACCGTCTGGAGATGATCAGGAATCTGGCAGCGGAGGGAGAGGATCTAAAGCCGCTCCTGTTCCCGCTGATCGCCTATCACAGCAGATGGCAGGAGCTGACTTATGAGGATTGGCTCCCCCAGGCCAAGGACATGGTTTACGGCTGCAAGGTGACAAGCCGGGTTCAGGCCGCAATCCCTTTTTCAGATCCCGAAAAGGAGGAGGGTGTGCTTCTGCCCGGGACTTCTGCCGAATATCTGCAGAAGACGATCGATCTGTGTAAAGAGAACGATACAAAACTTCTGCTGATCAATATTCCGCCCTTAGGCAAAAATATGTTTTTCGGCCAGTCGGGGTTTAACACACGCTGGACTGTTTCTCAGGAGGTGGGAAAGCTGGCCGCCCAAAACGATATCCCCTACCTCGATTTTTTCTCGGCGTGGGATGAGCTTGGCTTTGACCTGGAAAAGGAATCCATGGACGGAGAGCACTTAAACCGCTGGGGAGCTGCCCGTTTTACCGCTGTCATCGGCAGTTATATAAAGGAACACTATGATCTGCCGGACAGAAGAGGGAGCGGCGGAGCATATGATGTGATCGACAGGGATCTGGAAAAATATCCGGTCAGCCGCATGCGGGATTCACTTCGCAGGGCCTCGTGTCTGCAGGACTATGCAGCGACGCTCAAAAGCGATGCCAGTGAAGCGGAAGGAGAACCTGTGGAGGATGCACTGGTCCTGATCACCCTCAATGGCAAGGTCGATGACCGGATCCTGACACCGGAGCAGGCAGAGATCATCCGGGACTTTGGCGTCAAACAGGATCTGAGCAGGCTGGAAGGCCATTCCTGGCTCGCTGTGATCGATGGCGGCAGGCTTGTGTATGAGACGGTCTCCGGCGGGGAGGAGGCTGCAGATTCCTTTGAGGGAACTGCAGGAGGTCTCCGTTATATCGTGACGAGCGGAAGGGCAGAGGAAGGGACCGGAAAGATCCTGAGCGATGCTTCGATCAGGGTCAATTCCATGGAGTACGCATCCGACCAACGCGGACTTCATTTCGCAGTATTTGACAAATCGGACGGAGAGCTGATGGACGCCTGCTGGCTGGATATCTTCAGTCAGGAACTGAGTTGTTATCACAACAATCACTGACCGCTTCGGGAGGTTTGCATGGCATTTTTTTCATGGCAGTTTATACTGTTTCTGGCAGTGTCGCTCGCTGTCTACTATATAGTGCCCGGCAGGTTCAAGTGGCTGGTCCTTCTGGTTTCCAGTGCCTGGTATTACGCCGCAGGCGGAGGCCTGAAAGCCTGTATTTATGTGCTGGTCACGATCGTGACCACCTATGCCGGCGCGGTCATCATAAATAATATACAGAGGCAGACAGACCGGCAGCTGAAGGGCAGGAGACGGGGACAGGGAACAGCAGGGCTCTCCCGCGAAGAGAAAAGGCGGCTCAAGTCCGCAGGACAGAAGAGAAAGAAAGCTGTCCTGGTGATCGTTCTTGTGATCAACTTCGGGATCCTGGTCGTTCTCAGATACGGCAATTTCCTTGCCTCCAATCTGAACAGCCTGCTGAAGGGAGCCCATTCATCAGGGCACCTTTCGGAGATGGACTTTTTGATCCCTCTGGGTCTTTCCTTCTACACTTTCCAGACCATGGGCTATCTGATCGATGTCTATCGCGGAAAATATGCCGCCGAGAGGAATATCCTGCGTCTGGCTCTGTTCACGACCTATTTTCCCTCTGTCCTGCAGGGACCGATCAACCGTTTTGATGATCTGGGTCCCCGGCTTTTCAGGCCCCATCGATTCGATGATCAGAATTTTCGCGAGGGGATCCTCCGCATGCTGTGGGGATATTTCAAAAAGATGATCATCGCGGAGCGCGCCGTCATCATTGTGCAGGAGATCTTCGGAAATTTCGAGACAAACCGCTATACCGGTTTTACCATGGTCGTCGGGATCCTTCTCTACAGCATGCAGCTTTACTGTGATTTCAGCGGCGGTATGGACATTGTCTTCGGAGCTTCCCGCATGTTCGGCGTGGATCTCAGGGAAAATTTCCGCCAGCCCTACATGGCGCGGAGCGTTTCCGAATTCTGGCAGAGGTGGCATATTTCTCTGGGCAGCTGGATGAGGGACTATGTCTTTTATCCCATTGCCCTCTCCAGGTCTTTTGCAAAAATGCAGAAGGCGCTCAAAAGAAAGGTCAATCCATATTTCGGAAAGGTCTTTCCTTCCTTCCTGGCGTCCTTTATCGTGTTCGTTCTGGTCGGTATCTGGCACGGGGCTCAGTGGAAATTTGTTTTTTATGGTATTTATCAGGCGGTCTTTGTCTCAACGGAGACATTGTTTGAAAAGCCCTATGCCTATCTGAGACGGATCTGCCGTATCCGGGAAGAGGCCATGGGCTGGAAGCTCTTCCAGATGGTTCGGACACTGGCGATTCTGTCCATCGGCCGCTATGTCGATGTGGTGCCGGATATGCCCGCTGTCTTCCGCGCTCTGAAGGCGACCTTCTCTTCTTTCAATCCCTGGATCTTCTTCGACGGAAGTCTTTATAATATGGGGATTGACGAACGCAATTTCGGGCTCCTGCTCCTCATGATCCTGCTGGTCGCTGCCGTGGACATCGTCAACGAAAGGGGGCAGACAGTCCGCGCTGTCATCGCCGGACAGCAGTTCCCCTTCCGCTGGATCGTCTACCTCACTGCCATTGCCGCTGTGATTGTCTTCGGCATGTACGGTCCTGAATTCAATGTTTCTTCCTTCATTTATGCGCACTTCTGACCGGTTTTAGTTACAGTTCAGACCCGCAGCCGGATTGTGACACTTTCATGTATGTTTGCGGGCACCCGCCCATGGCCACAATTATGAGAAATATACTGGAATACCTTGAGAAAACTGCAAAAAGAGTGCCGGACAAGGCTGCTTTCGTCTGCGGAGACGACAGGATCACGTTTTCGGAGCTGCGTCGCAGGGCAGCGGCCTATGGCATGCGGATCGCAGAGATGGCGCAGCATGTGACACTGCGTCCTGTCTGTGTGATCGGAGAAAGGAATATTGATACCCTGGTCTGCATGCTGGCCTGTGTATACAGCGGCAATTTCTATGTGCCTGTGGATCCCTCTCTTCCAAAGGACCGAATCAAAAAGATGCTGGACGGAGTCGACCTGATCGGTGCGGTCTGCTGCGGCGGGGAGCGGTATGAGGATGACAGACTCCTTTTCTCGGATGTCTATAAGCCGGATATGTGCGGACAGACTGCGGCTGACAGCTGCGCTCCGGCAGATCCCGGCAGTTTCGGGAAGACCTGCTCCTTTGATCCCCTGTACGGCATTTTTACATCGGGAACGACTGGCGAACCCAGGCTGGTGGTCAAGAGCCACGACGCCATGATCAGGTTTATCGATATGTTCACGCAGATGTTCGGGTTTGAGGAGACAGATATCCTGGGCAGTCAGCTTCCCTTTTATTTTGACGCGTCATCCAAGGACCTGTTCTGCTGCCTGAAATGCGGGCTTACGGTACACATAATTCCCGCAAAGTATTTTTCCTTCCCGCAGTTTCTGCTCAGATATCTGATCAGCGAGAAGATCACGAAGATCATCTGGGTGCCTTCCGCCCTGTCTCTGGTGGCCGATACGGACAGCCTGAATGTGTTCGGGATCCCCGCCGCCCTCAAAAAGGTGTTTTTTGTCGGTGAACAGATGCCTGTCAGGCAGCTCAACTATTGGAAAAACCTCATGCCGGAGGCTGAATTTATTAATATTTACGGAACAACCGAGACGGCAGGTAACTTTTTATACTATATTTATGATAAAATATTACCAGAAGACCGCAGACTTCCCACCGGCCTTCCCTTTCCCGACACAAAGGTCTTCCTTCTCAAAGAGGACGGAAGTCTGGTACAGGGACCGGGAGAGCAGGGAGAGATCTGCGTGGTCAGCAGCACCTTGTCCATGGGGTATTACGGCAGGCCGGAGATGACGGAAGAGGTGTTCGTACAGAATCCCTTTGCGGCATATCGGGAGATCATGTATAAGACCGGAGACATTGCGGTCTACGATGCCGACGGAAATATATGCTGGATATCCCGCAGAGATTTCCAGGTCAAACGCATGGGATACAGGATCGAACTCAGTGAGATCGAGACCGTACTGGGTGCCATCGAGGGAATCCGGGAGTGCTGCTGTATCTACAATGAGGAAAATAAGAAAATCGTTTTTTTCTATCAGGCGCAAAAGGATCTGAAAAAGGAGATCGGAAAACAGGTGCGCTTAAAGCTGCCCAAATACATGTTCCCGTCTCAATATATACGCCTGGATGTGATGCCGCACAACGCGAACGGAAAGATCGACCGGAAAAAACTATATCAAATGTGACAGCGCTTAAGGCGAAGAACAGGTGCGCCTTAAGCGCTAAACGAGCATAAATCCGAATGCCTGAAGCTTTGTGAGAGCGCACCTGGAGCAGAGCAGCGCGCAGTTTTCATCATACATGTCTGCAGGCACGTACCTATAGATACAATTATGCAAAAAGCTTCGATGAATAAGGCCGGAAGTAAGAATAGAAAGAATAAAAAGTACAGAAGAGAAAGAAAAGATCTCATGGAGATCCTGCAAGGAACCCGGCCGGAGATCGATTTTGAGACCGAGACAGCCCTGATCGATGATCAGCTGCTCGATTCATTCGATATAATCTCTATTGTCAGTGAGATCAACGATATATTTGACATCAGTATCAATGTAAATGATCTTCTGCCGGAGAATTTCAACTCTGCAGATGCGATCCTGGCACTGATCATAAGGCTGCAGGAGGAATGATTCACAAGCCTGCAGGAGCAATGATTCGCAAGCCTGCAGGGAGGATGATCTGCAAAGCTGCAGGAGCAAAAAACAGGACCCGCAGGCGGGTCCAGGTGTTGTGGTTCTGCAGATTCCCTTATGCTTTTTTGATGAGACGGGCCTTGAGAAGATCATATTCCTCTTGTGAGATGTCTCCATTGTCCCGCAGATGTGTGAGCTTGACGATCTCATCCGCAATGCTGAAATCTTTACTTTCCTGTCTGCCGTGTTTTTCGAACAGATCGCTCTCAAGGAAGGCGGAACCGGCTTCGGATTCCCTGTTGCGGCGGACATAGGGCATTACCAGCTGCATCGCTTCGCGCATTCTCTCGACATCCCGCAGAAAATATGTCACGTGCAGGACTTCGCCATTCCTCAGGGAAAGCTGGACCAGGCCGTTGACAAGGCGGGCGGGAGCAGAGACAGACCGTACATCCGTGATGTCATCATAATCGTATTTCTGACGGCCGATTTTCACATATGTGTCATAGAACACAGCGTTGGGCGTTGTGTAGGTTCCTTCTATTGTGATTTTTTTCATGTTTTTTCCTATTGTTCCGTTCGGAGTTATACCGATTGTGAGCAGGTTTTGGCATTGACGTGCTGATTATTAGAATAATCACCGCGGTTGCCGGATGTCAAGCGGAAGCTGCTTATAAGTGCTTTAATACTGCCCTGTCGAGGGCGTGTACATGCAGCTTATATGTCATCGCAGAGTATTTTCAGGAGGCTGCGGTCTATGCAGGAAGATAACAGAAACGAAAAAAATGAATACAGGCTGGATCTTTCTGTCCCGAAGGAACTGCTCCTGCATTCATTTATGTCGGATTATATAAGGGCTTTCATTGTAGACCTTGAACAGGACACTTATGAATTGCTGTTCGAGAGGGAGGAAGACCCTGTTCTCTCAGAGATCATCAGGCAGACGGACAAGTATTCCGCTTTTAACAAGCTGAACAGCCGCTTGCTTCCGGAACCGGCTTTTACTGCCTGGCGTGAAGTGGCGGGCAGCCGTGAGAACATCCGCAGCATGCTCAAGATGCAGAATTGTTTCAGCTTTGTTTTCCCCCGCCGCGGGATGGACAGATGGATGAAGGTCGAAGTGCGTCTCCTTGAGGAAAGGGACGGAGAGCCGGTCCGGGTCCTGATAGCTAAACCCGGGCCTGACCGCAGCTCTTCCGGCATCTCTTTTGCAGTACCGCAGAAAGCACCATTTTCCGAGGCAATCGAGAACTGCCTGGACGCGCTTCGCCGCCGTCTTGAGCAGGAAAAAAGATATAAGGGAGCCGTGCTTGAGGACGCAGCAGGCGTCTTTGAGGTGAATGTAACAAAGAATATCATTTATGCTTCGGAATTGGATAATCCGGATCTGTTTTATTACGTGCCCGGAGTCGATCTGCCCGGTCCCTTCAATAATCTGTCAGAGAACTGGAATAAACGGGTGGTCGACAAGACAGACCGGGAAATCCATGCCCGTACGGTCAATCGCGAGGCACTTCTGGAAACCTTTAGAAAGGGCAATGACAAGGTTGTCCTCACCTATCAGGTCAAAGACAAACTGAACAGAGATGTTTACATTCGCGAGACTATACTGCTGACAAAGGATGATAATTCCGGAGACGTGACCGGACTGGTTTTCATGCGGGATATCACGGAGCAGAAGTCCGTCGAGATAGAAAACCGGCGGCGTATGAATATGATCGCGGCCCTCTCCATCGACTATTCGACCGTCTTTTTCCTGAGCCTGGATTCAGATGCCTATGAGGTTTACCGCCGCAACGAGCATATTATGTCCACTTATGCCGATTGCTTTGCTCCCAAATTCAGTGATTCGGTGCGTTTGTTTTCGGAAAATGTCATCCATGAACAGGACGGGAAAAAATTTCAATATTTTCTGGAGGCGGACACACTCCGCAGGAATCTGGAGGGGAAGGATCTGTTTACCTTCACATTCCGCGCCGGAAGATCACGGGGACCTATGTATTACAGGGCAAAGATCGTCCGGGTCGGAAGCAGAAATGAGCCTCTGCGCGAGTTGGTCATTGGTTTTGCCTGCATAGAGGACGAGCGCCGTGTAGAACAGCAGCAGAGGCGTCTTCTGGAAAATGCTCTCGAGAGGGCAAGAAATGCCGACCGGGCCAAGAGTATGTTCCTGACAAATATGTCCCACGACATCAGGACGCCGATGAACGCCATCCTGGGTTTTACGCGGATTGCGCTCAATCACCTCGACGAGAGGGAGCGTGTGCAGGACTGCCTTGAAAAGATCCTCGATTCGGGCGATCATCTTCTGGAGCTGATCAATAACATCCTGGATATGAGCAGGATCGAGAGCGGACGGATGGAACTGCATGAGATTGACTGCGCACTGGAGGATACGGTCAACTTCGTACAGGATGCCCTGCTTCCCCAGATCAGGAACAAGCATCAGGATATTTCGGTCGTCATGAGTACGGGTTCAGACATGCGCTACCATTACGATCCCCTGGTCATGCGTCAGCTCCTTTTGAACCTGCTGAGCAATGCGGTCAAATTTACAGATAACGGCGGCAAGATCACTCTGGAGATCGAAGAGGAAGAGCCTTCTCCCAAAGGTTATGCTGCTCTTCGGATCTGTGTCCGCGATAATGGTATCGGCATGAGCGAAGATTTTGTCGGCCATATTTTTGAACCATTTGAAAGAGAATATAATTCAACACTCAGTAAAGTGCCCGGAAATGGTCTGGGAATGGCAATCTGCAAGGGCATTGTCGAGACTATGGGCGGCACCATAGATGTCAACCCCGAGCAGGGTGTCGGAACGGAAGTTGAGATCCACCTTTCCCTGCGTCTGCAGGAACAGGATGAGAAGGCAGAAGATTCCGCTGACAGGGAAACCATGGAAAGCAGATCCAGAGACCGTCGGGAAGCATTGGAAAACAGGCAGAATGTCTCTGCTTCGGCAGGATCAGACCAGACAGGCCGCGCGCAGGGAGACAGCAGTGCGGACAAAGACGGCAGGCAGGGCACACCCTATGACCAGGACAGAGACTTTGCTTTTCCTGAACTCTTTGTGGAACTCGACCCCCACGGAAAGAGGCTCCTGGTCGTCGAGGACAATGAACTCAATATGGAGATTGCCTGCGAGCTCTTAGAAGAGGCAGGCTTTGAAATTGAACGTGCGGTCAACGGACGCGAAGCGGTCCGCATGGTCGCAGTATCTCAGAAGGGCTACTATGACGCGATTCTGATGGACGTCCAGATGCCTGTCATGGACGGCTATGAGGCGACTTCGAGGATCCGCAGCATGCAGGATCTCGACCACGCGGGTATTCCGATCGTGGCCATGACTGCCAACGTGTTCGAGGAAGATATGCGTAAATGCCTTGAGGCCGGCATGGATGCTTTTATCCCCAAGCCCATCGAGACAGAGAAGGTGATCCGGACGCTGACGCCTGTCCTGCAAGCACACGGCAGGATCACACTGCGCAAAAGGAAGATATGACAATGTAATGACAGCAGAGGATAGCAGGAGTCTGCAGGTATTTCGGCGGACATACCCGGGAAAAGGAGAGGACAAGCTGATATGAAAATCCGATACAAGAGATGGAAAAAATGGTTTCTGATCCCTCTTCTCTGTGTCCTGCTGGTGATGGCAGGAGGCTGCGGCGGCAAAGGGTCAGCTGACAGCACACAGAAGGAGGAAGAGCAGGAGCTGCACTTGATCGAAGCCGCGGCCGACAATCCGGCGCAAGACGGGTTCGATGATCAGCAGGATACCGATTCGGACGAGGGCGGAGATTATTATGATCCCGAGTCCGATTACGGAGGAGAGCAGACCGACGATTCGTATGATTCCGACGATGGATCCGGGGACTATTCTGCCGGAAACGGAAGTCAGGACTCGGACGGAAAGATCGACATCAACGGTGTATATACGACTATGGAGGACGTGGCCCTCTATATCCACACCTACGGAAAGCTTCCTCTGAATTTCATGAAGAAAAGTCAGGCCAGGTCTCTGGGCTGGTCCGGCGGCTCTCTGGAGGATTATGCTCCCGGCATGTGCATCGGCGGCGACCGGTTCGGAAACTATGAGGGGATCCTCCCCGAGGGAAATTATCACGAGTGTGACATCAACACACTCGGCAGATCGCGCAGAGGCGCAGAGAGGATCGTATATTCCGACGACGGCAGGATCTACTATACTAAGGATCATTATGAAACCTTTATACTTCTTTACGGGAGCGAAAAATGAAAAGAGAAATGAGCTATCAAACTGTTGATCTGTCCGGTGTCTGCGACCGGAACTCTCTTCATGACCGGCTGCAGGAATCGCTCACGCTGCCGTCCTGGTACGGAAGAAATCTGGATGCTCTCTATGACGCCCTGACAGATGCCCCCGGACCCATCCATATCTGTTTTACCGCCTGGAAGGAAATGGAGGAGGCGGATCCCGCCTATTTCAAGATGTTCCGGTCCGTTCTTCAGGCCATAAGGGCAGAGCTTCCCGGCAGCAGTTTCCTCTTTTCGGAGGAAGATTCTGCTGACGGATCTGCCTGCGAATCTGCTGAAGAGGCAGAGGAGGCAGAGCCGGGGAAAGAAGGGGCAGTGAAAGAAGAGGAAGAAGAGGAAGAAGGGGAAGGTTCAGCGCCCGGCTGCGGCGGGGGCGAAGATGATTCCTTTTTCCGCACGTGACAGCAGACCGGTCAACCTGCAGATTTTCAGCCTGTTTCCGGCGCAAGTATTTGAAAGGAGGAGGCAGTGGGAGAGAAAAGAACACTTATCATTACAGATTTACATGGCTGCTATGATGAATGCATCCAACTCCTGGATAAAATGGCCTTCGACGAGGAGAATGATACACTGATCAATCTGGGAGATACCATTGACCGGGGGCCGAAAATATACGAGACTTTTACTTTCCTCAGGGATTTGAAAGAGAGGATGGGGGATCGTTGTATTCTGATCCGGGGAAATCACGAGCAGATGATGCTCGACGCCATCGAGAACGGCGGCAGTGATAAGGATTTATGGTATTATAACAGCGGCGGCAAGACCGTGTATTCCTTCCTCCACCACAAGCATCGGATACAGGAATTCATCGACTGGTATATGGACATGCCCTTTTACTACGAGACTGAAAAGTTCAATTGCGTGCATGCCTCAATGATCGATCCCGACCCGGCCAGGAATGAGGTGGAGACACTGATCTGGGGCCGCAGTACGGATTATACCGGTAAAATTGTGATGACCGGCCACACCCCCTATCGTATTCCGCTGTATTTTATGGGCGGCCAGTATGGGAAAATTCAGGAAGACGTCTGGACAGTACTGCCTGAAACAGGTATGATAGCTCTGGACACGGGGTGCGTCTTCGGAAACCGGCTGACAGGCATGGTGATCCGCGGCGACGACACCTTCCTTGTCACATCCGTAAAATCCAGTGTAGAAAAATAGGCAATGAAGATTGTGGCAGCTGCCCGTTGCGCGGTACTTTATGCGGGCACCGGAATGCAGAATGCATGACCGGGCAGATGCTGTTCCCTCACAAAAATATTTACAGGGCATTTAAAGGTAATGGAGAATGTCAAAAAAAGAAAAAAATAATTCCAAATTACAGGCAGAAACGGACATTAAATCTCCTCAGAAAAAATCGAAAAGCACTGTTTCAATAACCAAACTCCGTTCGGCGGGTGCAGTGCTTTCTCTTGTGGAAGCAGTCTCTGCGGGTCTGTTCATTTATCTGCTCAACGGGACGGGAATGATTCCGTGGAAGTATATCATGACCGCCTTTGCCATCCTTTCGGCTACAGTGCTGCTCGTGGTGCTGCTGGTCAGTATCCGCAGCAAAAGGACCAGGATCGCGGCGATCGTGATCAGCGCCCTGATGATCATTGTCCAGGGAATAGGGTGCAACTATCTCTATCGGACCATGCATCTGCTCAAAGATGCCGAGAGCTCATACAAGACAGATTATCTGAACATAGTCGTACGTTCCGATGATCCGGCACAGGAGCTCGCCGACACAGACGGGTATCAGTTCGGCCTTGTTGACGATCTTTCCAAAGATGAAAAGGAAACGCTTCTGGAAACGATCCGAAAGGAGACAGGAGCGGACAGTGTGGAGGATATTCATTACAAATCCTACAGCTCCGCCCTTGAAGCGTCCAACGGCCTTCTGGATAAAGAAGTGGACGCTGCTGTCTACAGGGAGTCTTATGGTTCTGTCCTGGAAGAAGTCATTGATTCCTATGCGGACCGGATCCGTGTCGTTGAGAACTATGAGATCCGGACAGAGATGGAGTATGAGAGTGTTGAACCCGGAGAGCCCTTCAACCTGCTGATCAGCGGAATCGATGTCAAGGGAGATATCTCACAGGCCAGCCGCAGCGATGTCAACATTATCGTCACCATCAACCCCAAGACAAAAAAGATCCTGATGACTACGACACCCCGCGATTACTACGTAGAGATCCCCGAAGTGTCCAACGGCATGCGCGACAAGCTGACACATGCCGGTATCTACGGAGAGGACGCCTCGATCCGTACTCTGGAAAATCTCTATGGTATTGATATCACCTACTATGTGCGCGTCAACTTCACGACTCTGATCGACATTGTGGACGCCATCGACGGCGTCGATGTATGGTCCGATTACGAATTTGAGTGCTTCACGGACAGTAAAGTCTATATCAACAAGGGATGGAACCATCTCAACGGCCGTCAGGCTCTGGCCTTCTGCCGTGAGCGGTACAGCTTCCCCGACGGTGATAACCAGCGAGGCAAGGACCAGGAGGCTGTCCTCAAGGCGATCATCGAGAAAGTGACATCTCCCGCCCTGATCGTCAATGCCAGCGCTCTTCTGGACAGCATGAAGGGTTCCTTCCAGACAGACCTGCCCGAGTCCAAGATCGCGGAGCTCATCAACCAGCAGCTCTCAGAGGGCACAGACTGGATCATCCTGCGTCAGGCTGCTGACAGCGGCGGAGGCGGAATGGAGCAGACATATTCCGCCGGCCTTGCGTCCGTCACATGGCCGGATGAATACAGCGTCAAAAAGAATAAAGCCCGTATGAACATCATCTTCAATGAGAGACCCGCAGAATAAAAGAAATAAGAGACCCGGGGAATAAAAGAAAAAGGATTGCCGGCCAAACGGCAATCCTTTTTTTATGGGATTTTCCCGCAGTAAAATTTTTATATGCGGTCAGATTATATCGTCTGATCATATATAGTCAGATATATGATCAGCATTGATGAACATGGATCTTATGAACGCGCTGACCTCGGACGAAGTGCGGGGCGGCGCACACGCTTTCCGCCGATAAAGACAAAATCCAGACGGTAGACAAGGAAGTGTGTGAGCAAGTACAGTGCGATCGCAATCACTACATCAGAGAACGAATGCTGTTTGATCAGCATGGTGGACAGTGTGATCAGGGCCCCGAGTACAGTGAGGAAGACGCGGCAGAGGCTGCGGATCCTGTTGGAGAAGACCTTCCCGTCGTCAGTTGTCCAGTTCCAGTTCCAGGCTGAGGCAATGATTGCCAGGCTGTTGAATACATGGATGCTGGGTGTCAGGTTGGTCGGCGTATCCACCAGATAGAGCTTTGAAATCATGCGTGTGAACACATTGTCAACCGGCATTGTCTCCGGACGCAGCAGATGGATGTTGGGATAGATGATGGAAACGATGATGAACACCGTCATTCCGATCGCCAGCGTCGTGCAGAGCCTGTGATAGGCGTCCTCGTTTTTCATCAATAGGAAGAGCGCGAAGACCGTCACATAAGGGAACCAGAGTATATATGGTATGACGAAGACCGGTGAAAACGGGATCACATCGTCCACGACGGTATGGATCACAGTGTAATGCAGACGGTTCCATTGCTCTATGAGTCCGAAGCAGACCAGATAAGCGATCATATAGCAGAACATCGGACGTACAGTTCTGATCTTGCTGAGCGGGAAGGATTTTGTGAAACGCCCCCCTGCAGAAGTAATCATTCTTTTTACCATAAATCATAACCTCATGCCATAACCTGATGTCAGACAAAAAAACAGCTGTTTCATGGTTAAAAGGCATGTTACAACTTTGACAGAAAAATGGCAATATTTTTTTTTCATCCTTTATAAATTGTTCATAATATTGGGCATTGTATGTGCCTTTCGGGCAAACTGCGGGAAGGCTTTTTTGTCCGGATGCTGCTGAACAGACCGGTCCGGCCCGTTGCGAGACCGGCACCGGACTGCACCGGACCGTCGCAAGACCGACACCAGACCGTCGCGAGACCGGCCAGGCCGGCGGTCAAACAGATCAGATTTGAGGAAAATTGATTAAAACGTCAAAAACAAATGAAAAAATACCAGTATATTAAGGATTTTTTGCGCTTGCACAAAGAGAGTCTTCTTGCTATACTTTGAATCTGTGACGATAAATATTTTGAAATCATCGCAATATTTGCATTTATACTGATCATAGACATCTATATATATGTAACAGAAGGGAGAATCAGATGTATTCAATCGAGGAAGTCAGAAGGATTGATCCGGAAATTGCTGTTGCTATCGAACAGGAAGTTCAGCGCCAGAATGACCATATTGAGCTGATCGCGTCCGAGAACTGGACCAGCAAGGCTGTCATGGCCGCGATGGGAAGCCCTCTTACCAACAAATACGCGGAAGGCTATTCAGGCAAGCGCTATTACGGCGGATGCCAGGTGATCGATGTTGTCGAGACCATCGCCATCGAGCGCGCAAAAGAACTTTTCGGATGCACCTATGCAAACGTGCAGCCTCACTCCGGCGCTTCTGCAAACCTTGCAGTCGAGTTTGCGATCCTTAAGCCCGGCGATACCCTGATGGGCATGAATCTCAACCAGGGCGGACACCTCACTCACGGCAGTGCCGCAAATATCTCCGGTACCTATTACAATATCGTGCCTTATGGAGTAGATGAGAACGGCTTCATCGATTATGACGAGCTCAAGAGAATCGCTGTTGAAGCAAAGCCCAAAATGATTATCGCAGGCGCTTCCGCTTACTGCAGGACCATTGATTTCAAGAAGTTCCGTGAAGCAGCTGATGCCTGCGGCGCAGTCCTGATGGCTGACATCGCACACATCGCAGGTCTGGTTGTTGCCGGTCTTCATCCGAGTCCCTTCCCTTATGCAGATGTTGTTACAACGACAACCCACAAGACTCTGCGCGGCCCCAGAGGCGGCATGATCCTTGCCATGGAAGAGACCGCCAAGAAGTACAACTTCAATAAGTGCGTCTTCCCCGGCACCCAGGGCGGCCCTCTCGAGCATGTCATTGCAGCCAAGGCTGTCTGCTTCAAAGAGGCTCTGGATCCTTCCTTCAAGGTCTATCAGCAGCAGGTCATCAACAATGCGGCTGCTCTCTGTGAAGGCCTCAAGAAGAGAGGCGTTGATATTGTATCCGGCGGCACTGACAACCATCTGATGCTCGTTGACCTCACAAAGCAG
>ODAI013049611.1_pt1 | contig 21490 bp, 22 predicted proteins | sample 1539321 | NCBI WGS metagenome assembly ODAI01 (sample SAMN02144231, study PRJEB22623) | gut metagenome | biome: sheep rumen | host: Ovis aries | place: New Zealand | reverse complement strand
TTGTGATATTTTAATTACTCATGGTGGTGTTGGAACGATTCTTGATGGTTTGAAGAATGGTAAAAAAATAATTGCTTTTCCAAGACTAGCAAAGTATCTGGAACATGTTAATGATCATCAAGTTGAGATTATTGATGAGTTTTATAATTGCGGTTATATTCTTACTGGTGAGATTGATGATTTAGTTAGTTTGATTGATAAGATTCGTGATTTTCAACCAAGAGAATATAAGTCTAATAATTATAAATTTAATAAATTGATTAGGGATTATATTGATAGTATTTAATTAATTTTGTATAATATTTTTGGAGGGATTTTAATGAAAATTTTAGTTACTGGTGGTACAGGTTATATTGGAAGCCATACTTGTTGTGAATTATTGGATGCAGGTTATGAGATAGTTGTTATTGATAATTTTTCTAATTCTAAACCTGATGTTATTGATAAGATAAAAAAGATAACTGGTCGTGATTTTAAGTTTTATGAGGGTGATGTTTGTGATAAGTCATTATTAAATAAGATTTTTAGTGAAAATGAGATTGGGTCAGTTATTCATTTTGCTGGATATAAAGCAGTAGGTGAGAGTGTAGCAAAACCTTTAATGTATTATAGAAATAATATTGATTCTACTCTTAGCTTATTAGAGGTAATGAATGAGTTTGGTTGTAAAAGGTTGGTATTTTCTTCTAGTGCGACTGTTTATGGGAAACCTGAAAGTTTGCCTATAAGAGAGGGATTTAGTTTATCTACTACTAATCCATATGGTGCAACTAAGTTAATGATTGAGGATATTTTAAGGGATTTATATGTTTCTGATAATGAATGGAGTATTGCAATTTTAAGATATTTTAATCCAATTGGTGCTCATAAGAGTGGGTTAATTGGTGAGAATCCTAATGACATTCCAAATAATTTAATGCCTTATATTGTTAAGGTTGCTTGTGGAGAATTAGAGTGCCTTAATGTATTTGGAAATGATTATGATACTCCTGATGGTACTGGTGTTAGGGATTATATTCATGTTGTTGATTTAGCTCGTGGCCATATTAAGGCTATTGAACATATTTTAAATAGTCGAGGTGTTGATGCTTATAATTTAGGTACTGGACATGGTTATAGTGTTTTAGATTTAGTTAATACTTTTATGCGTGTTAATGGTGTTAATGTTAATTATAAAATTACATCTAGACGTCCAGGTGATATTGATGCTTGTTATGCGGATTCGTCTAAGGCTTTTGATGTTTTGGGATGGAAGGCTACTTTGGATATAGAAGATATGTGTAGGGATGCTTATAATTTTGTAAAGAATGTTAAAGAAGACTAGTTCTTCTTTTTTGTTTGTGATAAAATTATTATGGTAGATGTTTATGAAGTGTATTTATTTGGTAATGTCACAAACTGGTAGTGTTTTATCTCGTACTATTAAGTTGGTTACTAATAAGGAGTTTAACCATATTTCTTTGTCTTTGGATGATAGTTTAGAGAAAATGTATTCTTTTGGTAGGAAATATCCTAATAATCCTTTTATAGGTGTTTTTGTTGTTGAGGGTATTAATAAAGGTACTTTTTTAAGGTTTAGTGATACTAAATGTAGGGTGATTCGTATTAATGTTACTGATAGTCAATACGAGTTATTATGTTCTAATATTGGGGATATGATTTCTAATAAGGATAAGTATAAATATAATTTTTTAGGTTTATGTTTAGCTGCTTTAAATATTAGTGTGACTTTTGATAATAAATTTTATTGTTCTGAGTTTATTCGTTATATTCTTAGTTTATCTGATGTTGATGTATCAAGTATACCTGATATTGCTCATCCACTTGATTTTATGAATATGGATAACAATATTGTTTATGAAGGGTTACTTAGTGATTATAGTAAGGAGAGAGTAAAATGTTTTATAAAAAAAATATAGAGGAAGTTATTTCTTTTTTTGATTCAAGTTTAGAGGGCTTATCTAGTGTGGAAGCTTCTAGGCGTTTGAAGGAGAATGGTTTAAATAAAATTGATGATGGGAAAAAGGTTAGTCGTTTATCTTTATTCTTGAAGCAGTTTCAAGATGCGATGATAATAATGCTTTTAATAGTTTCTGTTATTTCATTTTTTTATTCTTATTTTATGCATGAATCATATACTGATAGTATTCTAATTGTTTTTATAGTTTTTTTGAATGCTTTGATGGGGTATTTTCAGGAGTCTCGTGCTGAGGCGTCTATTAATTCTTTGAGCAAGTTTAGTAGTTGTCGTGTTAAGGTCAAAAGGGATAATGATATATTTTTGATTGATTCTACTTTACTTGTTGTAGGTGATATTATTATTCTTGAGGCGGGTGATAAAATTCCATGTGATTGTCGTATTATTGAAAGTTATAGTGCGTTGGTTGACGAGTCTATTCTTACTGGTGAAAGTGTTAGTGTTAGCAAAAGTAGTGATGTTATTACTGATGATGTTATTATTAATGATAGATTTAATATGGTTTATTCTGGTTGTAGTTTAATTAATGGTAAGATTGTTGGTGTTGTTGTTTCTACTGGTATGAATACTGAACTTGGTCATATTGCTTCTAGTTTAGGTGATAAAAAGGATGTACCAACTCCTTTACAGTTAAAGATTAGTGAAATTAGTCGTAATTTATCTATTATCGTTATTTTTATTATTGGTTTTGTATTTGTTTATAATTTGTTATTTTTGAAGAATGATATTATAGATATTGTTATGCTTTGTATATCTTTAATGGTTTCTGCTGTTCCTGAGGGTTTACCTGCTGTTATTTCTATTTCTTTATCTTTGGGTGTTAAAGAAATGGCTAGGAAGAATGCTTTGGTTCGTACTTTGTCTTCTGTTGAGACATTGGGTGCGGTTTCTGTTATTTGTTCTGATAAAACTGGAACAATTACTAAAAATCAGATGAGTGTTGTTAAGACTTTTTCTAACGATTCTATTAATAATTGTAGTGAGTTGTTATCTCATATTATGGTTTTGTGTAATGATTCAGAATTTTCTAATGGTAAGTTTATTGGGGATCCAACTGAAGTTGCTTTGATGGAGTATGTAAGTGATGCTGATGTAATAGTTTCAAAATATAGGCGTATTGTCGAGGTTCCTTTTGATTCTGATAGAAAAATGATGAGTACTATTAATAGTTATGATGATGGTATTTGTATGTTTGTTAAGGGAAGTTTGGAGTCTATTTTAAATGTATGTACTAATTATATTGTCGATGGTAAGATTATTAAGTTGAATAAGCAAAAGAAGGATGAGCTTTTTTCTGTTGAAAAGGATTTTTCTAATGATGCTTTAAGGGTTATGGGGTTTGCTTACAGAAATGTTAAAGAATCTGACATTGATGATGATAATATGGATTTGGAGTGTAATCTTACTTTTGTTGGTATGGTTGGTATGATTGATCCTGAGAGGGATGGTGTAGTAGATAGTATTCGTGAGTGTAAGAGTGCTGGTATTACGCCTATTATGATTACTGGAGATAGTTTGAATACTGCTTTAGCGATAGGTAAGAATATTGGTTTATGTTCTAGTGATAGTGAAGGTATTGAAGGTAAGGATTTGGTTAATTATACTGATAATGATATGGTTAATTTGGTTAAGAAATATAGAGTTTATGCCCGTGTTAGTCCTCAAGACAAGGTAAGAATTGTTCGTGCTTGGCAAAAGAATGGACGAGTTGTTGCAATGACGGGGGATGGTGTCAATGATGCTCCTAGTATAAAGCTTGCTCATATTGGTATTGGTATGGGTAAAGGTGGTACTGAGGTTACTAAGAGTGTTGCTGATGTGTTACTTCTTGATGATTGTTTTAATACTATTGTTAGTGCTGTTAGAGAGGGTAGAAGGATTTTTAATAATATAAGAGGTGTTATTTTATATTCTTTATCTAGTAATTTTGCCGAGTTATTTATTGTTATTATTGGTATGTTTATGGGTATTAATATTTTACTTCCTATTCAGATTTTATTTATTGATTTGTTTACTGATGCAATTCTTTCTATTTGCATGGCTTTTGAAAATGGTGGTAAAAATATTATGAATGTGCCTCCTCATAAGTCTAGCGGTCATTTCTTTACTCCTTTTATGACTTGCTTTTTAGGTGTTTCGGCTATTTTAGAATGCGCTTTAATTTTTATTGTTTATATGCTTGGTCATAAGTATTTTGGTGAGGTTAGTGCTCAGAGTATGGCATTTTTGTGCTTGATTGTTCAAGAAATGGTTTTCGCTTATAATTGTCGTAATTTGAAAGAACCTATTATTAAACAAGGATTATTTAGTAATAGAGTTATGAATATAGGTTTTATTTCTTTGATTATAATTCAATTTATTATATTTTTAACTCCTATTAGTGGTGTATTACATATTGTTACTTTAGGATTTAGTGAGGTTTTAGTTATTATTGTTTTGAATATTATTGTATTTTTAATAGTAGAAATTTTAAAGCCTATTATTTCTAAGAAATTTGATGATTAAGCTAATTTTATTAGCTTATATGCAAGGATGGCGGAATGGTAGACGCGCTACTTTGAGGTGGTAGTGGACATTGGTCTGTGAGGGTTCAAATCCCTTTCCTTGCACCATTTTTTTTTATATTCATATATTATCATGGGTGAATAATATGGATTATGATTATAATTTTGGTAATGATTATTATAAGTATGATGGTTCTATTGGTATAAAGAGTACTGTTTATAATATTTTGGCTCCGGAGCAATCTCAGAGTGATCAACCTGGTATGGAGTATTTAATGAATCCACTTCCTATTTTTGATAATCCTAATTATAAGGGTAGTGGTAAATTAAAGGGTAAGGTTGCGATTATTACTGGTGGTGATAGTGGGCTTGGTCGAGCTTGTTCAATTGCTTATGTTAAGGAAGGCGCTAGTGTAGTTATTGTTTATTATGATGAGGACCGTGATGCATTTGATACTAAGAGGTATATTGAGTCTTTAGGTGGTGAATGTTTTTTAATTCGAGGTGATATTACTGATCATGGTTTTTGCAAGTTTGTTGTTGATGAGGTAATTAGTAGGTATGGCCACATTGATATTTTGGTTAATAATGCGGGTGTTCAGTATCAACAGGATAGTTTAGAGTGTATTAGTGATGAGCAGTTGGATTGGACTTTTAAAGTTAATGTTTATGGCATGTTTTATATGACTCGTGAAGTTTTGCCTTATTTGAAGGGTGGTTCTTCTATTATTAATTTATCGAGTGTTACTACATTTTATGGTGATCCACAGTTAATTGATTATGTTAGTACTAAGGGCGCTATTGTTGGTTTTACTCGTGCGTTAGCTCGTAATTTGGCTTTAAAAAATATTCGTGTTAATGCGATTGCTCCTGGATTTTTTTGGACTCCTTTGCAACCTGCTTGTTGGGTAGCAGAAAAGATTCCATCTCTTGGAGCTGATAGTGCGATGGCTCGTGGTGCAATGCCTTATGAGCTTGCTTCTACTTTTGTTTTTTTAGCAAGTGATGATTCTAGTTATATGACTGGTCAAGTAATTCATAATAATGGTGGTCAAGTAATGGGTTAAGTATTCTTTTTGAATGCTTTTTTTGTATATATTAATTTTTTTGGTAAAAAATAATATTGGTGATTTCTATGATTAATGGGTATACTATCAGAAATGTTAATGGTCAGGATGTTATGTATTTGTTTTTTGATTTTAATTATGAGTTTTCTAGTTTTGATTTTATGGCTAAACGAGAAAAGATTCATGATGTTGTTAGAAATTTTATTAGGGACCACAATATTGTTTTTAAGGGTGCGACTATTGCGCTTGTGGCTGGTGGGGTATTATTTGGTAGTATTAATTTAAGTAATCCGAGTTTTTCTCAAGTAGCTATGGATAATAATGTTTCTATAGAGGAAAAGGTTGATGATGTTAGTCCTAGTGAGATTGTTAAGGTAGAGGATGTTAAGAAAGATGATCTTTTTGTTGAAGATGATGTTAGTGTTTCTGATAATGAAGTTATAGTTAATACTGATAGTCCTTCTATAGTTGTAGATAATGTTGATTCTAGTACTGTTGATAATAATGTTTCTCAAATAGATACAAATAATAATGTTTCTCAAATAGATACAAATAATAATGTTTCTGAATCTGTGGTAAGTAATAGTGGTATTGATTCTCAGATAAACCATAATGTTTCAGAGTCTGTTGATAAGGTAAGTGAACCTGAATTGATTGATGAAGTTTCGGAAGTTGATAATGGTATTTATGTAAGTGTTAAAAGGGGTGATGGCCGTGTTGTTAGTTTGGAATTAGAGGATTATGTTACTGGTGTTGTTGGTGCTGAAATGCCCGCTTTATTTAGTAGTGAGGCTTTGAAGGCTCAAGCTGTTATTGCAAGAACTTATGCTTTGAAAGCTAATAGTTTGGGTCGCGTTTTAAGTGATAATGAGTCTACTCAAAGTTATAAGGATAATGGGGAGTTAGCTAGTGTGTGGGGTGGTAATTATGCTTCTTATTATGGTAGGATTAAGGATGCTGTTAATGATACGAGGGGTATTTATTTAACTTACAATGGTAGTTATATTGATGCTGTGTATCATTCTACTAGTAATGGTAGAACTGAGGATTCTTTGAATGTGTGGGGAAATTATTATCCTTATTTAGTAAGTGTTGAGAGTATATATGATAACAGTAATCCTAGTTTTTCTATTAGTAAGAGTTTTAGTTATGATGAATTATCTGTTAAGCTTGGTATTAGTGTTAGTAGTGATACTGATTTTAGTATTTTAGATTATACTAGTGGTGGTAGGGTTAGTAGTGTTAGTGTTGATGGTAATATTTTTAGTGGTGTTGCTTTTAGGAATATGTTAGGACTTAGGAGTGCTGATTTTGATATTGATAAAAGTGATGAAGGTGTTGTTATTACTACTCGTGGATATGGTCATGGTGTTGGAATGAGTCAATATGGTGCTAATGGTATGGGTAAAGCAGGATTTAGTTTTCGTGATATTTTATTACATTATTATAATGGTGTCAGTATAGAGCAATTGTAATAATGCTTTTTTTTTGATATAATTTATTTATGCTGAAGTAGCTTAGTCGGTAGAGCAATTCACTCGTAATGAATAGGTCGCAGGTTCGATTCCTGTCTTCAGCACCATTTTTAAAGGAGATTTATATGAGAGTAGTTATTCAAAAGTGTTTGGAAAGTAGTGTTAGTGTTGATGGTAAAGTTGTTTCTAGTATTGGTAGGGGTTTAATGGTATTGGTTGGTTTTACTCATAGTGATACTATTAAGGATATAGATTATTTAGTTAAAAAAGTTGTTAATTTGAGAGTTTTTGAGGATGATAAAGGGGTTATGAATTTGAGTGTTTTGGATGTGGCTGGATCTATTTTATGTGTTAGTCAGTTTACTTTATATGGTGATGCTTCGAAGGGAAATAGGCCAAGTTATATTAAAGCTTTGAATGGATGTGAATCTATTACGCTGTATGATTTGTTTTGTGATAAGTTAAATGATTTAGTTCCTACTAAAAAGGGTATTTTTGGTGCGGATATGAAAGTTTCTTTAATTAATGATGGTCCAACTACTATTGTTATTGATTCAAAGTAGTTTTTTTATGATTTTTTTCTTGGTTTTTGATTTATTTTGTTGCGAATAAAGTATTTTGCGTGATATAATATACGGGATTTAAGGAAGTGTGTATATGAAAAAAACAGGGTATGCGTCAATAGATAAACCATGGAATCAGTTTTATCCAAACGCAGATATAACTCAACAGGAGATTGATAGAGCTATTAATAAGTCTATTTATCAAATGTTAGATGATACAACAAAGGACATAGAAGATAATGTCACTATAGAATATTACGGGCAAGAAATAACAAACAGGAATTTAAAGGAAAGAATATTAAAGTGCGCGAAAAGTTTTATTTTGTTAGGAGTTAAAAAGGGCGATATTGTTCCGTTAATTCTTCCTAATCAACCTGAAAGTAGAATTTTAATTTATGCTTTAAATTATATAGGTGCGATTGCTTATCCAATTCAACCTTCTGTATCGGCAAGGCAATTGGGAGAGATAATTGAAAAAAACAATGTGTCTAATATTGCTGTATTTAGAGGTTTTTATAGGCAATATAAGACTCAGATAAAAAATTTGGAAAATGTAATATATACGACTGGTAAGGAGTCTTTACCTAAGGTTTTGCAATATGCGGATGAAATGTCTCATTTGGATCCAACGACTGTAATACCTTATAATGAATTTATTCTTGAATCTAAATCTTTAAAAGCACATATAGAACCAATATATGAGAAAGACAAAACTGCTACTATAATAGGTACTAGTGGAACAACTGGTGTACCCAAGGAAGTATGTTTATCTAATGAGAATATAAATGCTATGGCTTTACAACATATGCTTGGAGATATGAATATTAATCAAGGGGATGTAATTTTAAATATTTTAATTGATTCTATTGGTTATGGATTAGGAACAATGCATTATTCTGGTTGTTGTGGGTTAAAAAGTATTTTAATACCTAAACTAGTTACAGATGTATCACCATTATTTTTGGAACATCATCCACAACATTTTACTGGTGGGCCTATTCATGCTGAAAATTTGGAAAGATATTTGAAGGATCCAAAAAATAGTGAGAATGCTTCTAAGTTATTAAGAATATTAAGAGAAGAAACAAAAAACTGGGTATCTGGTGGAGCTCCATTAAAGGTTACTACTGAGGAATATTTGAAGGAGCAAGGTGTATATATAAGGCAGGGACTTGGATGTACAGAAAACGGTGGAGCAGCAACATTTGCTAAAAAAGGTGCTTATAAGGAAAAAAGTGTTGGAATTCCATTAATGCTTGATACAATTTCAATTTTTAAGAGAGATACAGATGAGGAATTGAAGTATTATGAAGAGGGAGAAATTTGTATATCTGGTCCAACAGTTATGCAGGGATATTTAAATAATCCAGAGGAAACTGATAAGGTTTTGAAATTACATAGTGATGGGAAAATATGGATTCATACTGGTGATAAGGGATATATTGATGAGGATGGGCATGTGTTTATAATTGGTAGATATAAGCAAATGACTCATAGGTTAGGTTTTAATATTCATCCTAAGGTTATAGCTGATGACATTATATCATCTGAAATAAATGGTATGCAGGATTGTCATGTTATTGCTTTGCCTCATCCTAAAGAGCAAAACGTTCCTGTTGCGTTTATTCAAATAGAGCCTACAGCTAATATTAATAATTTGAGGAAAAAGTTGACAGCGTATGCTCAAGAAAATTTAAATCAATATGATATTCCTTATGATTATGTTTTTGTAATAGGTGATTTACCAAGAAATTTAGGTGGAAAAGTAGATGAAAAGAAGTTACTTGAATTAGTACATATTGATTATAGTGAGATTGAAAGACCACAATATCAAGTTTTAAATATGAAACAAAAAGTAAAGAAAAGATAGAAAAAGATAGTTTCTATCTTTTTTTTAATTAAAAAAAATTGTATAATTATAATAGTAGAGGAGGAGTAGTATGAGTAGCGTATCATTTTCAATATGTAGTTTTATTTATTTAATAATATTTGGTGTTGTATATTTTACTAAAAATCGAATAAATTTGGTAGAAAATAAGGTTTATACATGTTTGCTTATAACAACTATAATTGGTTTATCAATTGATATAATAGGATATTTTTCATTTCAATATGGTGTAGTTGATTCTATTATAAATATATTAATTGCTAAAGTATATTTGATATATTATTTTACATGGACTTTATTACTTACTGTGTATACGTTTATTATTTCAACAAAATCAAAAAAATTAGATTATAATTGTTTTTTTAAGAAAATTTTATTTATGTATGTAGTTTTGTCTATAATAATATTAATACTTAAAATACAAATTCAGGTTACTGGGTCGTCTTTATATAGTTATGGTCCAAGTGTAAATTTGGTGTATTTATTGTCTGGTGTTTGTGTATTTATTATGTTTATATGTATTTTTTCTAATGTTAAAAATATTAAGAGAAAGGAGTATATACCATTATTAGTATTTATAGTTTTTGGTACAATAGTAATGTTGATACAACATTGTTATCCTGAATTATTATTATTAATTACATGTCATTCAATTGTAACATCTTTAATGTATTTTACTATTGAGAATCCTGATTTACAAATGGTTGAGGAGTTAAACAAAAATAGAAAGTTAACTGAACAAAACTTTGAAGAAAAAACAAATTTTTTATTTAAAATATCGCAAGATTTGAAAAAACCGTTATTGGATATTACTGAGTTAAGTAATAAAATTATTTCTAATTCGAGTGAAGAGATTAAGTATCAAGCTACAATTATAAATAATAATTCTAAGCAATTATATACATATGTAAATAATGCATTGGATATTTCTAATATGGATATAAATAATTTAAAAATAGTTAAAAGTATATATAATACTGGTAATTTTTTTGAGGAAATACAACTTAGAATTAAGACTGAATTAAAAAATCAAGGTAAAAAAATTGATTTTAGGTATAATATATCAAGTGATATTCCTGAGTTTTTGAATGGAGATAATACAAAGTTAAAACAGGTTATTTTATCTGTAATGTTTGATTCAATAAAACATACTAATGAAGGTTTTGTGGAATTAACAATTAATTCAATTGTAAAATATGGAATATGTAGATTGATGATTGATATTTCTGATTCAGGAGATGGTATGCCTCTTGATAAAATTAATGATATACTTAGTATAACTGGTGATTTAACTAAAGAGGAAGTAGATCGAATTGATAAGTTAAATATATCGCTTCCTCTTGCGCATAAAATAATAAAAGCATTAAATGGTAGTCTTATTATTAAAAGTGAATTAAAGCAAGGAACTAGTTTTTTAATAATAGTTGATCAAAAAATCGAGGAACAGGAAAAGTCTGAGACAATTAAGAAAATTGAGGGTTATGCCAAAAATCTTGAATTAAATAGGAAAATATTATTGGTGAGTATTGATAAGTTAATTATTGATAAAGTTACTAAGTCTTTTCAAAAGGAAGATATTTCTGTTGTTAATTCGTTGTATGGTAAGGATTGCGTTAATAAGTTAAATCAAAATGAAAAGTATGAATTAGTAATAATTGATGATGAACTTAATGATGAAAGTGGTCTTGATGTATTAAATAAAATCAAGGATAAGACATCTAAGCCTATTATAATCATGTTAAGTAAGGGTAAGGAATTTATTGCTGATCATTATATAAGTGATGGATTTACTGATTATATTTTGAAAGAAAGAATAGAAGATCAAATTAAGAAAATTAATAAATATTTATAGTACTGTAAAGCAGTACTTTTTCAAAGGAGCAATATGAAAAAAATTGTATTATTGTTAGCAATATTATTATTGACAGGATGTTTAGGTGAAACTGGAAAAGGGTATATAATTAAAACATGTAGTAAAGATGAATTAGTTAATGGATTAAATGTAAATACTAGTGTTACAGTTAAGTCAAAAAGTGGAGATATCGAGTCATTGAAAATAGTGGAAACATATGATAAGGGATTTGATTTATCGAGTATAACAAAAAGTAAAAAATCTGAACAGAATTATTATATTAAAGAGAATGGTATTACGTTGGATATTAATGATAATGTTTTTGTTTATAGTGTAGATGTTCAGGAAGTTTCAAATGTGATAAAGGAAAGATTAAATATTAAAGATGAACAGCATAAACAAGTGGAATTTTATGAGAGTCTTGGTTATGTGTGCAAATAGTGGAAAAAATTATATTTTTGTGATAGAATAATCTGATAAAGAAGTGGGTGTGGAAAGTGAAAAAAAAGAAATATTATTTTTTATCGTTTATTATACCATTTATTTCTATTATATTGTTATATTTATCAGTAGGTGTAATTGGTGGTAATAGGAATATTTTAACTGTTGATTTGGCTAATCAATATGTAGAGTTTTTTAGTGCTTTAAAAAGTGTTTTATCTGGGAATATGAGTGCTTTTTATTCTTTTAGTAAAACTTTAGGTGGAAATTTTTTTGGTGTAATGACGTATTATTTAATGAGTCCTTTGAATTTATTGGTTGTATTTTTTAAAAAAATTGATATACCAAAGTTTGTATTAATTATTAATATAATTAAAATTGCGCTTTCTGGTTTAACAAGTTATATATATTTTAATAAAACGTTTAAAAGGGATAAATTAAGTTTAGCTTTTTCTATAACATACTCTTTAATGGCATATAATATTGTCTATAGTCAAAATATAATGTGGTTAGATGGTGTAGTAATGCTTCCAATTATCTTTTTGGGAGTTGATAGATTGATTGAAAAAAGGCCTTTACTTTTTTATGTATCTTTGACTTTATCAATAATTTTTAATTATTATATTGGTTATATGTCTTGTATTGCGGCTTTTATTTATTATATATATCAAGTGTATGTAAGAAATAGTGTTATTAAAAAGGATGATATTATTTTATGTATAAAGTATATATTGATATCGGTATTAACGTCTGGATTTGTTTTAATTCCATCTTTGTATTCATTATTACAGGGTAAGGCTAGTGGATTATTGGGTGAGTTTGTTCCAAATCAAAAGTTCGCACTTTTTGATTTAATTACAAGATTTTACATTGGAACGTTTAAGAATAGTGATTTGTTAGGTACTTTACCAAATGTGTATATATCTCAAATAATGATTTTTCTTGTTATATATTATTTTTATAATGATAAGGTAGATAAATCTGAAAAAAGGTCATCTTTAATATTGATATTAATGTTTGCTGTTGGATTTCTTTTTTCACCAATAAATACTATATGGCATACATTGAAAAATCCTGTTGGATTTCCTTTTAGATATTCTTTTATGTTTGATTTTATTCTTTTGATAATTGCTTATAAAAGTATATTGAAATTAGAAGAAATAGATAAGAGTTTTATGAAGAAATTTCTTTTTTATTCGTTAATTGTTACTTTATTTATTGATAAAATGTTATATACAAATACGATGTATTATAAAATAATTGGAACATTTATATTGGTTGTTATATATATGCTTTATCTTATTAAAAGAAAATCTAAGGAAATAAGTACTTTAATATTATTATTGATAACTGCTGAAATGTTTTTAAATGGGTTTACGGTAGTTTATAATATTAAGTATCAAAGAAGGGAAAAGTATGAGAATTTTATTAATACTACTGGAGAAGTAGTTGATGATATTAATAAAAAGGAAAATACTTTATTTAGACTTGAAAAGGATTATTCTTATTCGTCCAATGATGCATTATTGTTAAATTATAATGGAATATCTCATTTTAGTAGTGTATATGAGGGAAAAACAAATGAATTGTTGGGTGATTATTTAGGTATTTTTAATAGGTTTTATGTAACAAATTACAATGGTTCGACATTAGTAACAAATTCATTATTTAATATTAAATATGTTTTATCTGAAAAGGAATTGCCATATTATGAAAAGTTATATAAAAAGTACAATATAAATGTTTATAAAAATGATTATAATCTTCCGATAGGATTTATGACAAATGATATATTAGGTTTAGAATTGGAGAAACAAGAGCCATTTATAAATCAAAATAATATTTTAAAAGCAATGACTGGTTCGGAAGATGATATTTTTTATAAAAATAATTATGAAATTGAGTTTAATAATTTGAAGTTGGACAAAGATTCTAAAAAAACAACATATAAAAAAATTAATCGTGATGATAAGGCATCTATAAAAATAAGGTTAAATACTGATCATTCTGGAATTTTATATAATTATATGTCTGCTTTTAAGTTTAAAAAAGTTGATGTATTATTGAATGGGAAAAGTATAATTGATATTAATGATGAAAATGGTTATCAGTGCAATGTTTTAGATCTTGGAAAATATGAGGTTGGCCAAGATGTAGAATTGGAATATGTTTTGTTAGAAAATGAAATTCAACCAAAAGATATAATGTTTTATGTGCTTGATTTGGAAAAGTTTGGTGAAACAATAAATAAAATAAATGATAAGCTTGAAATAGTGGAATATAAAAATAATTATATTAGGGCTTCAATTGATGTTACTAGTGATAATCAAGTTCTTTATACTTCTATTCCGTATGATAGGGGATTTACAATAATTGTTGATGGAAAAAAGGTTGATGCTTTTAAAACTTTTGATACATTAATAGCTCTTAAATTGCAACAAGGTGTTCACACAATTGAGTTTAAATATATTCCTGTTGGGTTAAAATCGGGATTATTTATAAGTGTTTTTGGAGTTGTTTTATTTATGTTGGGGGTTAAAAATGATGCAAAATCGATTAAAAGAAGATATAATAATGAAAAGTAGATTGGAACAAGCAAATAAAAGAAAAGGTAAAAAGATTGAATCATCAAAGAAGATTGAGCCTCAAGAGGATATAATATTAAAGACTAAGATAGAAAAATTACGTGATAAAAAGAAGAATAAAAAGGATGCTGATGAGTTAAGCAAAAAGATGGAAAAAAATATGGTAGATCAAAAAATATTGATGGAACAGGAGATTAAAAAGAATAAGGATAAAAAAAAGACCTAAAACTTTTCGATTAGACAATCATTTAATAGTTTTAAGTTTCCAATTTTATTTAGTTCGTTTTTTATACTACATAGTTCATTAATGCTAATTTTAAATGTATATGAAACAAGTAGTTCATAAACTCTATTAGTTATAATAGAGTTTTTTAGTATGTTGTCAATGATTTTTGTATCGTCATATTTAAAGTCTAGAGTGCAAATTTTTCCGGGAATTAGTGTAATTATATTGCATTTATTAAGTGCCTCATTACAACAACTTGAATATGCTCTTACTAGACCATTTGCTCCTAATTTTATACCACCAAAATATCTTACAACAACACAAAGTATATGATTTAAATTTTTGTTTTCTAATACGCTTAAAATAGGCATGCCTGCTGTTCCGTTAGGTTCACCGTTGTCGTTAAATCTTTTGATATTATCCAAAATATATGCGTAACAAATATGTGTTGCGTCATTATATTTATTATTTAAGTTTGATAGGTAGTTATTTATTTGGTTGATGCTATCTATTCTATATAAAAATGTAATAAATCGAGATTTTTTAATAGATATTTCATTTTCAATATTATTATTTATTGATAGCATTTAACCAGATCTTTCTAATTAAATTAACGGATAATGTTGAAAGAGTGAATCCAATTACTGGTACTAGGGAAGATAAAAATATGTTATTACTTGTATTAATAAAATATGAAAATAATAATACAATAATATATGTTAAAATACAAATTGTTATTCTACGTGTAAAACTTGTTTCCCATTTTTTGTCAAGTTCAACTCTTTTATTACGTTCTTCAATTAAGCTAATTCTTTTTTCTAAATTCATATTAATCACAAACCTTCACTTTCTTAATGTTATTTTTAATGCTATTGTGTGGCAATTCATAAACGCTATATACTCCTTTTTTAGGTAAAATAATTTTCCACGGAGATAGATTTTTGTATGTGTATAAAACGTTATTGTCTTTATCAGTCATAATAACATCAATTTTAGTACTCATAAAAAATGTATGGATGCTGTTACATTTTTTAAATCGCATGCAATAGTTAAATTCTTTTGTAAACATGAGTCCTTTAAATCTTTCTGTGAATGTTATACATTCTATTAAATTGTATTTTTTTTTATCAATTATGACATGCATATAACCACCACTAATAATATAACACATAAAACACTAATTGACAAATATAAATAAATTTAGTATACTAATGATAAACAAACTAAGGAATAGAGGGATACAATGAAATTGAATAATAAAGGGCAAGCACTAGTTGAATATTTATTGATTATTGCGGTAATAAGTGTAGTAGCAGTTAGTGTTGTTAAATTATTAGGGGGTTATCTTCAAGACTCTATAACGAAGTCGTCGTGCAATTTGGTTGATAAGGTATATGTTGAGGGAAGTAAGCCTGGTGAAGGTTCGTGCCAATAACTTTTATATGTGTGATTTAATATAGTTTCTTGCTATATTTTTTTTGACATTTTTCTTATACTCTGATATAATTTTAATATGATAGGATAGTGATAATATGAAAAATAGTAGAGGTCAAGCACTAATGGAATTTACACTTATATTACCAGTAATCCTATTGATATTACTTTATATGGTTGAATTTGGGAGAATAATGTTAAAAAAATATGAACTTGAATCAAATTTAGATTTAATTGTTACTTTATATGAGGATGGAAAAAATGATGAACTAAATAATTTTTTGAATCAGAATAATATTTCTGTATCGTATAAAAAAGAAAATGGTTTAACGACTATAAGTATTAAAAAAAATGTGGATTCAAGTTTTCCATTAATTAAAAGTATTTTAGGTACAATAGAAACAAGAAGGACAATATATGAGAAAGAATAGTGGTCAAGTACTTGCTTTATTTGTAATATTATTACCTGTATTTTTGCTTTTGTTAGTTATTTTAGTGAATGTTGGAAATATTTACTTAGATAAAGCAAAAACTAAAAATACATTAAGGGAAATTATAATAAATAATTTAAATAATTATGATTTGTCTACAAATGAAAGGGTAAATGTTTTGATTGAAAAAAATATTGGAAATATAGTGAAAAAAGAAGTATTTACTAGTGAAGATGAGATAAGAATTAATTTAATACAAGAAAAATTATTATTTGGAAGAAATTTAAAATTGAGTTATAGATTTATAGGGAAGAAACAGGATAATAGAATAAGTGTGAGCGAGGGATAATATGTCAATACCAAAAGCAAAGATAATAACAATTACGTCTGTTAGAGGTGGTACGGGTAAGACAACTACTGCTTTAAATTTGGCGGGTATGTATAGTTTATTAAACAAGAAAACATTAATCTTGGATTTTGATTTATATAGTGGTGCGATAGCGTTGTCATTAAATATGGATATAAAGACTGATATATATAAATTAGCTTATGATATGAGTGTAAATGATTTTAAAAATATAAATGATTATATATTAAAGTATAATGATTATATTGATATTATACCTGCACCTAAGGATCCAAGGTATGCTAGTAAAATAGAGTCAAAATATATAAGTATAATATTAAAGAAGGTTACTCCTAAATATGATGTTGTTATAATTGATACTAATCATTTTCTAGATGCGACTAATTTAATTTTATTTGATAAAAGTGACACGATAATGTATGTTATGAATAATAGTCCATTGGATTTGAAAAATCTTAAATCAATGATTGCAATACATAAAGATATGGAAAAGGATAATTATCAGGTTGTTTTAAATGAATCAAATACAAAATTAAATCAAATGTTTAGTAATTATGATATAAAAAATATAATTAAGAGTGATATAAATTACATAATTCCTGCGACATTTTATAATAAAAATATAGATAAGTATGTGTTGAATGGGAAAATATTGTTATTAGAAAAAAATATTAGAACTTTTAATAAAAATACTGTGAAAGTCTTTAAAAAAATGGCTATAGACTTGTTAGAAAGGTGATATTTATGCCTAAAAAAAAATTTACGGAAGAGTTCGGTCTTAATTTGGAACCTGAAATAGAGGAGTTGACTGACTATGAAACGTTTCCTAATAAGGTATTATTGGATGAGCTTAGAAATAAGATAATTCAAAATTTAATTGATAATGATATTGGTGAATTTAAAAATATGGATGATTTTATAAAGCATGAAATCACTAATACAATTGATGGATATGATTTGACAAATGTCGAAATAAGTTACCTTCATAATTTAATAGATAATGAGATAAATGGTTATGGTCCAATTACTGAATTGTTAGATGATAAAAATATTACTGAAATAATGGTAAATGGTACTAATGAAATATATGTGGAACTTGATGGAAAGGTAATACAGGATACAAGTGTTTCTTTTATAAATAAGGATCATATATTAAGGACTATAGGTAGAATTATTCAACCGTTAGGTAGAACGATAGATATTTCAAATCCGATGGTTGATGCGCGTCTGCAAGATGGTTCAAGATTAAATGCTATAATCCCTCCTTTATCTTTGAAGGGACCGGTACTTACGATTAGAAAGTTTAAAGAGGAGCTTGCAAATATTGATGATTTTTTAAGGACTGGGGCTCTTACTCCTTATATGGCACGTTTTTTGGAGGCAAGTATAAAAGCAAAGTTAAATATAATAATATGTGGTGGAACTGGTGCTGGTAAGACTACTTTATTGAATGTGTTATCTTCTTTTATATCTGATGATGAGAGAATAATAACAATTGAGGATGCAGCTGAATTGAAATTAAAACAGAAACATGTTATTTCTCTTGAAACAAGGTTAACAAATTATGAAGGTACTGGTGAAATTACAATAAGAGATTTAGTTAGAAACTCGTTACGTATGAGGCCTGATAGAATAATTGTTGGTGAAGTAAGAGGAAAAGAAGCGTTTGATATGTTACAAGCTATGAATACTGGTCATAATGGATCACTTACTACAATGCATGCTAATGGTCCGATTGATGCGTTAAATAGGCTAGAAACAATGATACTTATGGCTGGAATGGAAATGCCTATACCTGCGATAAGAGAGTATATTGAAAATGCAATTGATATTGTAATACAAATTTCAAGATTATCTGATGGTAGAAGAAAAGTTACAAGTATTTGTGAAGTTGTTGGATTTGATAAGGATAATATTAAGTTGGAGGAAATATTTGCTTTTAATCAACAAGGTTTGACTGAAAAAGGTGAAGTTATAGGTGAATTTATTAAGCATGATTATGTGCCTAAGGTATATAATAAGTTAAAGTCAAGGGGAATAAATGATTTAGCGGATATATTTGAGTAAGGAGGAATAATATGCAGGAAAGTTATGGATTTAATATATATGAGCAACCGGTTACAAATCAAGATATATATATATTATTTAATCCTGATCCAAGTTACTCATCATACAAATTGGTAATATTAAAGGATAATGAGATATATAAGGAAATAACGAAAATAAATCTGTCTAGTACTGATTTTACATTGTCTGAGACTGGAGAATATAAAATTGAAGTAAAATATTATGATTTATATATGAATGAAACTGATGAGTATAGTGGTACATATATAATTGATAAGGAACCTCCGGTAATAAAAGTTGAAAAAAATTATTATGAAATTGCTTTGGGAAAAAGGTTAAATGTATTTGAAAATGTTATCGCTACTGATAATTATGATAAGAATATAACGAATAGGATAAGTTCTAATTATGGGGAATTAAATTTTGATGAACGTGGTGCTAAAAAGTTAATTTATTCTGTATCTGATAGTGCAGGTAATGTTGCTTCAAAGGAAGTAATAATAAATGTTACACATTCAAGTTCAATAATATTTATTTTTCAAATGATTTTTATTATTATGCTTTCGGTATTGGGTCTTGGTGTTTATATTTATAATAAAAGTGCACAGTTGGAAAGAAGGATAAGTAGATTTAGTATTAGTCCTTTGAAGGATAATTCTGTTTCTTTATTTGATGCTATATCGTTAAAAATATCTTATATTGTAAAAAAGATTAATAGGATTTTGTATAAGTCTGAGTTTTTAAAAAAGTATAGTAGAAGGTATACAAAATATATACGGATAAGTAGTCAAGAACAAAAGTCAAGTATGGATTATATATCTGTAAAAGTGTTAACTTCAATTATATGTATTGTAATAGCAATTTTTTCAAAAACTATAAGATTTAAGCTTTTTACTACATATGATATATATATACCTTTAGTATTTGGATTTTTCTTACCAGATTTTCTATATTATTATAAGTATAGGAATTATAAGGTAAAAATAGAGAATGATTTGTTACAGGCAATAATAATAATGAATAATGCTTTTAAATCTGGAAGAAGTATTACTCAAGCTATTAATCTTGTATCTAAGGAATTGGATGGTCCTATGGCTGAGGAGTTTAAAAAGATTAATCTTGAGTTATCTTTTGGATTGGGGCTAGATGTTGTATTTAAAAGATTATATGAACGTATTCAAATAGATGAAATTGCTTATTTAACTGCGTCACTTACTATTTTAAATCAAACAGGTGGAAATATAGTTGAGGTATTTAATTCGATTGAGAAGTCGTTATTTAATAAGAAAAAGTTAAGGCTAGAATTAAAGAGTTTGACTAGTGGTTCAAGGATGATAGTTAATGTACTTATGATTGTTCCGATTGCTTTTATATTATTAATTTGGATAATTAATCCTTCATATTTTTATCCTTTATTAACTAATAAATTAGGATTGTTTATAATTATTGCGATAGTTATTTATTATATATTATACGTAGTAATAATTAGAAAATTATTGAAGGTGAAAATATGAAAAATCATAAATTAGTAAGAAAAATTTATAGAGAGGTAGAAATAAAGAGAGTAAAGGAAAAGATAGGAACTTTAAGTAATTATCCTGTAGATGAGGTAACTTTTTTAAATATAAGATTTGTAACTTCATTTATAATATTTTTTATAACTTTGTTAATATTTAAAACAGGATATATTTTGTCACCTGTAATTGCTCTTGTATATTATTATTTATTTGAGTATGTTTTTTTGGATGTTCAGGTTCAAAATAGAATTAAGAAATTGGATAGGGAGGCTTTGACTTTTTTTGAAATATTAACGTTAACATTAGAGTCGGGAAGAAATTTAGAAAAAGCTTTAGAAATTACTGTCGCAAATGTTAATTCTGAATTGTCTGATGAGTTTAAAAAGGCTTTGTTTGAGGTTAAATTTGGTAAATCGTTATTAGAGGCTCTTAATGATACAAAAAAAAGAATTCCATCTGAAACAATTAATAATATTATTTTAAATATTACTCAAACGAATATATTTGGTAATAGTATTATAGATACGATGTATTCTCAAATAGAATTTTTAAGGGATAAACAGGTTTTGTCGGTTAGAGAACAAATTAATAAGATACCAAATAAAATATCAATTATATCTGTATTATTTGTGATACCGATAATATTATTAATAATATTAGGACCTTTATTAATATCATTTTTAAATGGATAAAAAAAGTATAGTTTAATTGCTATACTTTAAATTTTTTTATTTCTTCGATACTTAATCCAGTAATAATTGAAATAGTATTAATGTCAATATTTTGTTCCAATGATTTCTTTGCTATCTCAATTTGTTTAGACTTTTGTCCTTCCACTATTCCTTCTGCTATTCCTTCTTCATAACCTTCGTCTTTAATAGAATTCAAAAGTTTTTTTGAACAAATTCGTGGTCATATTCATCAATAAACTTGTTATTCATACCTAATCTCTCCAATTCTTTTATGATAGAATAATTGGGATCTTTTTCATCAATAATTTCGTACATTTCTTTATAACTTTTACAGGAGAATAATCTCAATCTTTTATCAATTTTATTACTTCTATGATAACACATATTATTGAATATTGGCAAG
>ODAI014808498.1_pt1 | contig 21495 bp, 17 predicted proteins | sample 1539321 | NCBI WGS metagenome assembly ODAI01 (sample SAMN02144231, study PRJEB22623) | gut metagenome | biome: sheep rumen | host: Ovis aries | place: New Zealand | reverse complement strand
TATACAGTTTTTGATTATTTATTGCAATAGAAACCGACCTTTTTAATAAGTATTTGTTTGAAATGCTTATTTCAAGATAAAAAATATGTGAAATTTTCCGATAACTTTAATTAAATAAAGCTCTTTACAATTTCATTTTTTTATGATATAATATTTTTACGAGTTTAAATGTACATAATTAGTTAATTTTATATGTATAGGAGGAAAGTTTATCATGAAAAAGTTAATTACAGCTGTCGCTGCCGCGGTTTTGATGATGTTTTCGGTAGTTCCCGCTTTTGCGGCAAGTGTTAACAGCCCGGTTGCTACAACACCCGCTCACACTCCGACAAATTCCGGAAGCCCGGTTTCACCTAAAACAGGTATGGACGACTCAATTCTTTACGCAATCCTCGGCGCGTCCGCTCTTGCTTGCGGAACTGCAGCTGTAGCGCTTGTTAAAACATCCAAAAAATAATTTCGGAGCCAAGGCCTCTGCTGTGCAGAGGCTTTTTTACTGATACGGTTTCGTTTTTATAAATTCAAGAGGTGATTGTGTGAGAAGCAAAAAAGCCGCAATATTAGTCTCGTTGATTATTATATTCGCGCTTATTTTTACCGGCGTCCTGGGATTTCTCATATACAAAATGGTCAGCATTCAAAACGCTCAGGACGACTATAAGGCAATTGCGGCGTCATACGCGAACGGAGATAATCCGGAGGGATATACCGGAAATTTGGCAAACAACAGCGGGACAACATCTCCGGAGCAGGTTGAACATACGCTGCCCTTCAAAATTAAAGACGTCAACGTACTTGTAAAGTTTGACGAGCTTAAAAAGCAAAATTCCGACATTTACGCCTGGATATATATTCCGGATACAAACATCAATTACCCGGTGCTGCAAAGCGGCGAGGACGACAATTTTTATCTGGATCACGACGTTTATAAAAACTACAGCTTTCCGGGAGCGATATATTCCCAGTCAAACAATAAAAAGGACTGGTCCGACAGGGTGACGGTATTGTACGGTCACAATATGCTCAGCGGCGCGATGTTCGCCGATCTGCATAAGTTTTCCGACTCGTCATTCTTTGATTCACACCCGTATATATATGTGTTTGCCGAAAACAGAAGGCTGATTTATAAGATTATTTCGGCTTCTTCTTACGACAACCGTCATATACTTAATTCATTTGATTTCAAAAATAACAAAGTGTTTAAGGATTGGCTCGATAACGCTCAGCATCCGCACTCTATGTACAGCAAGGTAAGAGACGGGATTGAGTTGAATTTAAACAGCAAAATACTCGTATTAAGCACATGTCTTAACAGCGGCTCGGGCCGTTATTTGGTACAGGGGGTTCTTGTTCAAGATGAACACACCAAGTGAAGATAATTCTACAGGCAACATTGAGTCACAGGCCGAAAACATACGGCTTGAAGGGGAAAGAACGCCTGTTAAGGTTGATGATACATACAATGTTGAATCGCAGGCCGAAAACATACGGTTTGAGGGCGCAAGAACGCCTGTTAAGGTTGATGAAACAACCATCAATGACGATATTGACGATTATGTTTTCCTGAAGCCCAGACGCAAAAAGCGTTCAAGCTCTTCTTCCCACTCGGGCAGTACGATACATAAGGTACATAAGCATAAGCACAAAAAGATGAAGACCTGGAAAAAGGTTTTGATCGGCACCCTAAGCGGTTTGCTGGCTGTTTTGGTGGCAGCGACCTGCATCGCGTTTTGCCTTGTAGCCATCGGTCAGGGCGAGCTGTTCTCAAAGGACTATAATATTATGGCGCCCGGCGGAGTAGACGTCCGCGACGACGGACAGACTGTTTTCTACAACGGTCATGAATACAAGCTCAATACCGATATAACAAGCATGCTGTTTATGGGTATTGATAAAAGTAAGATGGAAAAATACGGAATCACGGGCACTCAGGGCCAGGCGGACGTAATTGTGATGGCGGCTTACGACACGGGAAACAAGAAAATCACCTTTATCAACGTTCCGCGTGATTTGATGACGGATGTTCCCGTTTACACTGCCACAGGCGTTTACGCAAGCACGGAGCGCCAGCAAATATGTCTTGCCTACGCTTACGGCGACGGCAAGGAAAAAAGCTGTGAAAATGTTGTTACGGTTGTTGAAAGATTGTTTTACAACATTCCCATAAAAACTTACTTAGCGCTTGATATCAAGGGCGTTGCCGACCTTAATGACAGCATAGGCGGAGTTGACGTTGTTTCTCCGGAAACAATCGAAACCTTTGTTAAGGGGCAAAAATACCACCTTATGGGTACGCAGGCGGAAAGATTTGTTGAAGCCCGCAGACATGACAATGTTCAGGCAAACCATATGCGTAATGAACGCCAAAAAACATACGCCACATCATTTATGAGCGATATGTTCAGGGCAACAAAAAAGGATAAATCCGTTCCTGTAAATGTTTTCAACGCCTCGGCGCCTTATTCGGTAACAAACCTTACTCCGACAAGGGTTTCATATCTTGCCAAGGAGATTACCCTCGGAGGAAATCCGAAAACCGAAATTGTGTCCATTGACGGTGAATTGAAGCTAAACGGCGAAAACGCGGAATTTTATCTTAAGGAAAAGGAGTTTTACGAGCTGTTCCTTAAGGTTTTCTACGAAAGAGTAAGCTGATAATAATCGGCATAAACAAGGGCTGTCGCATTGCGGCAGCCCCTTTTTGCGGAAAAAGCAGGTATTAGTATTAATTTGCCGTTCGGAACACACATTTGTCGTTTCGGGCGTTTGTCATTCTAAGCGTTTTTTGTCATTCTGAGCGAAGCGAAGAATCTTAAAACGCCTAAAAAGCTTCTTCGTTACTCGTAATGACAGGCTGACGTCATCCGAGCGTCAGCCTGTTTTCGGAAATTTGTTAAAGTGTAACCTGGTCAAATTCATACAGTGCTTCATTGACCTGAAAAATATCATAAATTCCGTTTTGAATACAATACTCAATAATAACATCAAACTTGCTGCTGTGTGAAAGCGCGAAGCCTGCTTTCATCAGCAGCTCTTTTGTTTCGTCAAGGCTCAGCTCCAGCGCCAGCGCAAACGCGACGGCGGTTGGTTTGCCGGGCTTATAATCCTTTTGACTTCGGATTTTCGAAAACAGCTTGCGGTCGCGTCCGGCTTTTTTGTAGCACTGCGCGTCAGTCATATGCTTTTCATCAATTTTTCGGAACAGCATGTCCGCAAAGCTTTCGTCAAGCATATTCAGTTTATCACGGAGCGACTGAGCGGCAGCAGGGGACGGCGCTGCGGAAGCGCCGTAATTTACGTTACGCGCGGCTTTTGGCGCGCGCATTGCGCCGGTCGTTTTATTCGCTTTGATTTGCGGATATTCCCCGGATATTACCGCTTCGTCGGCGTTTAGGGGCTGCGATTCATAAGCCTCGTCCCGCGCGAGGGCTTCACCGGGAAAGAATTTGTCTAAATACAGCTTTAAATCAACTATAACTGCAGAATCAAGATTTTTGCGCTTTTTACGAAATAACATATTTTTCCTCATTCATAAATTATGAAGGGAGGTCACAGGTACCTCCCTAACATCAGCGTATAAAAGTTACTTAAGCGCGGCGATTGCGGCTTCAATCAACGCAATTTGCTCGCGTTCCTTTGCCGCCTGTCCCTTAACCTTTTCAATAACGGCAGCCGGGGCTTTGGCCGTAAAGCCCTGATTATTCAGCTTGCCTTCGCTTTGCGCAAGGCGTTTTTGAACCTGAGCAAGCTCCTTGTTCAGACGCTTAAGCTCGGCGTCCTTGTCAACAAGCTCCTCAAGAGGGATGTAAATTTTAGCGTCGGCGGTAACAACCGTAACGGCGCCCTCAATGTCAAAGTTGTCCGCAACCTCAACGTCGCTTGCGGAAGCAAGCTTCATTATAAACGCCTTGCCGTCCTCAAAGGTTCCGGGGAATTTTGTGGCAATATAAACCTTTGCCTTACGTGAAGGCACAACGTTCATTTCGCTTCTGCGGTTGCGAATGGCACGGATTGCGTCCATAATGCGTCGCATTTCGGCTGCGGCCTCCGGGAAGTCCAGCTCGGGATTAAACGCGGGATAATCGCAAAGCATAACGGTTTCGCCCTCGTGCGGAATAGTCTGCCAAATTTCCTCGGTGATGTACGGCATGAACGGATGAAGCAGTCTTAAAATACGGTCAAGCACATAAAGCAGAACCTGACGCGCGTTCTGAGCGTCCTCTCCGTCGCTTTGAAGTCTTGCCTTAACAAGCTCGATATACCAGTCGCAGTAGCAGTCCCAAATAAATTCGTAGACCTTTTGAACCGCGATTCCGAGCTCAAATTTTTCAAGGTTTTCGTTAACCTCGCGCGCTACGGTGTTAAGCGTGGAAAGAATCCATTTATCCTCAGTGGTAAGGCTTTCGGGAATCTTATTATCAACCTCATAATCGTCAATGTTCATGTGAACATAGCGCGAAGCGTTCCAAAGCTTGTTTGCAAAGTTTGAGCATGCCTCAATTCGCTTTTCGGAATAACGTATGTCATTTCCCGGTGAATTGCCTGTAACCAGCAAAAATCTGAGCGCGTCCGCGCCGTATTTCTCAATAACCTCAAGCGGGTCAACGCCGTTTCCGAGGGATTTTGACATCTTTCTGCCCTGTTCGTCACGCACAATACCGTGAATAAACACCGTGTCAAACGGAGTTTTACCCGTGTGTTCAATCGCCGAGAAAATCATTCTGGCAACCCAGAAGAAGATGATGTCATAGCCCGTAACAAGGGTTGAAGTGGGGTAGAAGTACTTTAATTCCTCGGTGTTTTCAGGCCAACCCAGGGTTGAGAAGGGCCAAAGCGCGGAGCTGAACCAGGTGTCAAGGGTGTCGTCATCCTGTGTAAGGTGAGTGCAGCCGCAGTGACAGCATTTTTCGGGCATTTCCTTCGCAACGGCAACCTCGCCGCATTCGTCACAGTAGTAGGCGGGAATTCTGTGTCCCCACCAAAGCTGACGTGAAATACACCAGTCCTTAATGTTTTCCATCCAATGGAAGTATATTTTTTCAAAGCGTTCGGGAATGAACTTTGTGTCGCCGTCCTTAACCGCCTTAATAGCGGGCTTGGCAAGCGGCTCCATCTTTACAAACCACTGCTTGCTTACCATAGGCTCAATGGTTGTGTGACAGCGGTAGCATGTGCCCACGTCGTGGGTGTGCGGTTTAACTTCCTTCAAAATTCCAAGAGCCTTCAAATCCGCGACAACGGCTTCTCTTGCCTCGGCGGTGGTCATGCCGGCGTATTTGCCGCAGTCAATTACCTCAGGTTCGTTTTCGGCAAGGCTGCCCTTTGACTTAAGCTCCTCGTATTCCGCAACGTCCTTCGCGCCTGTCATATGACCGTCGTAGGTGAACACGCGCACAATGGGAAGCTTGCAGCGCTGTCCTACCTCGTAGTCGTTAGGGTCGTGCGCGGGAGTAATTTTTACAACGCCTGTGCCCTTTTCCATGTCGGCGTGCTCGTCGCAGACAATCGGAATTTCTTTGTCAAGCAGCGGCAAAATCACATGACAGCCGTGCAGGTGCTTGTAACGCTCGTCGTCCTTGTTGATTGCTACGGCGGTGTCGCCCAGCATGGTTTCGGGACGCGTAGTGGCGATTTCAAGCATTTCGCCTGTTTCCTTAACCTTGTAAAGAATGTGCCAAAAATGTCCCTGCTGCTCCTCGTACTCAACCTCGGCGTCGGAAATTGAGGTGTTGCAGTGAGGGCACCAGTTAACCATGCGGTTTCCGCGGTAAATTTTGCCGTCGTTGTAAAGCTTTACAAAAACCTCCTTTACCGCTTCGGAACAGCCCTCGTCCATTGTAAAGCGTTCGCGTTCCCAGTCGCAGCTTACGCCGAGCTTGCGGAGCTGACGGGTAATTCTTCCGCCGTACTCGCGTTTCCATTCCCACGCGCGTTCCAAAAACCTTTCGCGGCCGAGGTCGTGCTTTGAAATTCCTTCCTTACGCATTGCCTCAACAATTTTTGCTTCCGTGGCAATAGAGGCGTGGTCTGTGCCGGGCAGCCAAAGCGCGCTGTAGCCGGACATTCTTTTCCAGCGGATTAAGATGTCCTGCAGGGTTTCGTCAAGCGCGTGGCCGATATGCAGCTGACCTGTGATGTTAGGCGGCGGCATTACGATAGTGTACGGTTTTTTATCTTTGTCAACTTCCGCGTGAAAGTAATTGCCCTTCATCCAGAAGTCGTAAATCTTGTCCTCAAATTCGGACGGCTGATAGGCTTTTGCAAGCTCCTTTGCCATAAAATCGCTCCTTTTTTAACTGATTTACATACCCTTTTATTATCTCACCGAATACGCGTTTTGTCAATGTTTTTTGACATCTTTGCCGGGCGCAAATATGCTTGCGAGGCAAAAAAGTATTGACAATATAAAAAACAGTGCTATTATAATAATATAGGTTGTCTTCGGGGCGGAGTGAAATTCTCCACCGGTGGTATAGTCCACGAACAGGCGTTTTGCCTGCCGAGCCTGTGAAATTCAGGCACCGACGGTTAAAGTCCGGATGAAAGAAGATGCGCGCGGTTTGCCGCATTGCGGCGTCCGCATTATACGCAGAACATGTCCCGTTGCCGATGGCAGCGGGATTTTTGTTTTCGAAGGCTTCTTATAATATATTTTAGGAGGTCATTTTATGACAAAAACATCAAAAATCAAAACCCTTGCGGCAATGGCAATACTTGCCGCGCTGGCGATTGCGGCGGATTTATTCCTCAGAATCCCCGGAATCGGCGGTTTCCTCACCTACGAGCCAAAGGACGTTGTTCTTACAATAGGCGCGTTTATTTTCGGACCGGTAGCCGGCATAATTATGTCGCTGGTGGTTTGTCTGGTAGAAATGATAACCGTAAGCTCCACAGGCCCTGTCGGACTTTTGATGAATTTTCTGTCCTCGGGCATGTTTGTGGGCGTAGCTTCGGTAATTTATTACCGCAAAAAAACCATGTCGCGCGCGATTTCGGGTCTTATCGCGGCGGTGCTGTCAATGACTGCCATAATGCTTTTATGGAATTATATTGTCACTCCGCTTTACATGGGCGTAACCCGTGAACAGGTGCTTGCAATGTTTTTGCCGCTGTTAATTCCGTTTAATCTGATTAAGGCGTCGCTGAACGCTGCGTTGGTGCTGCTTCTTTACAAGGGCGTTGTAACGGCGCTCAGGAAGTCGGGACTTGTGCCGAAGCGCGAGGGAAGCGCGGGCGAAAACAAGCGCACAAACACAATTTTGGTAATTGTGATTTCGGCCGTGGCGGTAACCACGCTGCTTTTGGTGATGCTTATATTTGCCAAAATTATATAATATATTGACTTTCGGGGATAATCTGTTATAATATTAAAGTAAGCTAACGCTTATATACAGAGTAGAAGACTGCGCGTGAAGTGTTTTGCGGACGGGGAGTTGCCGCAAAAACGAAAGAGATTCTCTGCGATGCAGACTTCGCATCCCGCTGTTGATACGTAAATTCGCGGGCAGTTCTGTACTGCCCGTTTTATTTTTCCCTGTGATAGAAAGTTGTCTGCTTTCCGACAGAGAATAGTATGAAAATCGGAAAATGGGGTATGGTATGTTAACAAAATTTAAACATTCGCTTTTTGAATTCAAAAGCGTTTATTCGCTGGCGGTAATCGCAATGCTGCTGGCGCTTAGGGTGATTTTGGGTATCTTCGCTAACTTTACTTTGCCCGCGTTCGGAAGCATGGTAAAGCTCAGCGCCGCGTTTTTGCCGATAGCCATCGCGGGCGCGTACTTCGGTCCGGTTCCCGCGGCGTTGGTCGGCGCGCTCGGCGACGTCATTTCGTTTATTGTCGCTCCGACAGGAGGGGCGTTTTTCCCCGGATTTACAATAAGCGGACTGCTGACGGGTTTGATTTACGGCTTTGCGCTGTACAAAAATCAACTCAAGCTGCCGCGCGTAATTATCGGCTGGGCGGTAAATATGATTGCGGTTGAAACATTTTTGGCGGCGTATTGGCTGTGGGTGCTCAACGGCTACACGGCGGATTACACGGTGTATCTTGCCGCGAGATTTATCAGCGTCGGTATAAAATGCGTTCCCGAAATTTTGCTGATTTATGTCGTGGGAAGCTTTGCCTCAAAACTTAAGATAAACAGAAAGGCGACTCGTTAAGAGCCGCTTTTTTTATACTTCATGGTATATTCATCCCTGTGCGCGTCGTCGTAAGCCTTGCACGGGGTGTTTAAATCAATGTACGCGATGTCATGGTGAGGCACCTGCTTATCCTTTGGCGGAGGCGTCATGTAATCGCCGAAAACCATGGTAAGGTACTCGTCATAGCCCTTCATACACGGCATTTCAATTCCTTCAAACGTCACCGTGTCAGTGCCCTCGTAAATATGCTTCGGATACTCAATTTTCATCCAGTGCGGTCCGGAGCAAAGCTCGGTTACGCACTTGTTTTCGCCGAGCTTGTATCTGCTCATTTTTTTCTCGCAGAACCGCCATATTTTTCGGCGGATTTTATCACCGCGGAAAATTCCCAGCAGAACTCGGCTTCCAAAGCCGAGTATTCCGCCGTGGTTTTCGGGCACAATCTGAGCCAAAAACAAAGAATAAAGCATTGTCCACACAAACTGCATTTTCCGCGCGAAGCGGCTGTCGGGGCAAACGTCAAGCGGAAAAACATCAAGCACAAGTCCGTGCGGAATGTCAACCTTTGTTTGATTTGCCTTGACCATTGTGTAATTTGTGTCGGTAATGGTTGTAAAAATATTGCCGGTAAAAACCTCGTCGTCGGTTTTAAGCAGACGAAAACGTCCGTCCGCGTGCTGTTCGCGCCAAAGCTTTGGCAGCTTTTCGTAATCGCCGCGCGGAAGCATAACGTCAACGTCGTCGTCCCACGGCACAAAGCCGCCGTTTCTGAGCGCGCCTATTAAACCGCCGCCTATTAAGTAAAAGGTGAGGTTGTTCTTTTGGCAAAAGTCGCGGAAATAGCGCAGCATATCAAGCTGTTTTTGCTGAAGCTCGCGCAAAAGCTCCGGCGTAAGTTTTACGGTATCACTCATATTACCCTCAAAAATGACCGAATATCAAAAAGCAGATTCCCAACAGCACAGGCTGGTGTATAATGTAAATTATCAGGGTGTGTCTGCCCAAAAAAGACAGCGGCGGAATTTTAAATGTGAAAAAACTGTCCGCGCCGAGTCGCTTTATAATTCTCCAAAGGAAATATCCGAAGGCGAACAGAAAGAACCACGGCAGCAGCGGAAAATAATCGGAAGATACAAAGCCCGCCGGCGGAAAACCGAAAAACGCCGTGACATGGTTTTGGTACAGCACACCGGGCAAATCAAAAAGCTTCAGCCCGAAAAAGGTTATGCTGCGGTTTGGCAGGCTGTAGGTCAAAATAAAAACCAACAGCGCGGCAGCCGCTCCCGTTTCGGGGTTAACGTGTTCAATCGGCTTTTGCAGTAGTCTGAGCAAAAGCATTGAAGCGCCTATGCAGGTCAGAACGCCGAACCAAATCGCAAATTCCGGAATGACAATAAGCGTCGCGACCGTCATCAAAGCGCCGCACGCGCTGACAATAAGTCCGCGTTTGAAGGCGCGGCGCGAAAAGTTCATTGAAACGCCCGAAATTAATATAAAAGAACAGCAAATAAAGCGCTCCCACACAATTGCTCCGGTTGTGTATATCCAGCCGGTGTTTACGCCGTAAATCTGAAAAATATCGTAGCAAAAGTGGTAGGCTGTCATATTCAGAAGCGCGATTCCGCGCAGCGCGTCAATCAGACCGAAGCGCGGTTTTGATGTGTTATTATCGTTCATTATTTAATCGTGTTTTCTTTAATTTTCTGTTTTACAAGTTCAATGTGCTCGCGCGACTTGCTGTTTTTAATCTTGCGCTTCCAAAACGGAATATCAAGCAAGCCGGCAAAGGTTCCTACGCCGTAGGCGATGTGAAGCAGCGGAAATATAAACGGCAGCAGGAAAAACTGCGGCTGAATGTTTTTCATCGTAAAACAGCTTACGGAGTTTACAAAGTCAAACATTCCGTAAAGCGCCAGCAAAACCAACAGAAAAAGCGGTTGACCGACAGCCGCGAAAATGCCGCAGACAATAAGCGCCAGCACAAACAAAAACGGAGCGAAGTGGAAGTAGGAAAGACATCCCGGGCAAACCGAAACCGTAAGACCTATCCATTTTCCGTTTGCGTATTTTTGCCTTATCATATTTTTAAGCGTATTACGCGAATGCTGGTATGAAATAATGTCGGGACAGCAGCACATTTTGTAGCCTGCCTGACGTATGCGGTAATGGAACTCGTTGTCCTCGGTGCGTCCCAAATCCTCGTTAAATCCGCCCACCTCGGCAATAACCTCGCGCTTGTAGCAGGCGTGGAAAAGGCTGTCCATGTATTCCTTTTCGGACGCAGGTCTGCGGTATCCGGCAATTGAACTTCCGAACAGCGAATCCTCCGCGGCAAGAAGCGTCAGCTTCCATGAGCTTACGTTTGAGCTTATGTTAGGTCTGCCGCCGCCCACAACGTTTTCGCCGTGGCGGATGTTGTAAACATTGCGCGAAACAAAGTTTACCGGAATTCGCGCGTGCGCGTCAACGCGGATGATTAAATCGCCCGTCGCGGTCATAAGCGCGGCGTTCCATGAAAACGCCTGATTGCGCTTTTCGCACTGCACAATCCTGACGTCGCGGAAGCCGTAATCGGTGTTCTTGAAATCTTCCATTTTATCGTGGGTGGCGTCTGTGGACATGCTGTCTACAAACACAACCTCAATTTTTTCGTGAGGGTATTCCTGAAGCGAAATATCCTTGAACAGTCCGTCAATTGCATTTGCCTCGTTATAGGCAATCATGCACAGAGAAACTATCATTAAATATACCTCCAAAGGAGAAGTCAGTTGCTTTTAAGCAGCCACTTTGTTTCGTTTGCCGAAGCGGTGATGAAATACGGCACGGTGTACAGCGCCGGAACAACAAAGAAACACAGCGCAAACCAGCCCGCAAAGCTTAACATAAGACTTAACGCCTTGCCGAAGTTTTTAAATACAAAGGGCAAAAGCATGAAGGTGCAGCCCATAACGCCTCGGCCGGGCTCAAGCGCGTAGGTAAGGAGCTGAAAGTGTACAATCAAAAGGTAAAGGAAAACCTTGATAATTGCCGACAGCACCAAAGCGAAAATCAAAACAGCGTTTACCTCAATTGAAACTCCGTTGCCGCCCGCTTCTGCCGAAAAAAAGTGCGAAGCGTACATATAAACGTCAAACGCTTTTGAAAGTCCCAGAAAAAACAGACCCGTTATCATGTTGAAGGAAATCGTTTTGAAGTATAAAACCGGTTCTTTGAAGAAAAAGAACATGTCGGCAACCGATGTTTCACGGTTTACGGCTAAATCCGCGCTTAGCTTAATCGCTCCGTTTAAAAGCGGGGAACACAGCGCCAGAGCCAAATATGCCGCTACTACAATTACAAGCGAGGTAAAATTGTAGCTGTTGTAAAATTTTCCGTCGCTGTCAATTTGGTCAAAGGCATACAGCGCCGTATACTGAAGATAAACAACGGCAATCACAGCCAGCGCAACGGCAGTCCAGCCTATAATCACCGGAACCCAGTTTCCGCGTAAAAGCGTTCGCGCTTGTTTTTTAATCAATGCGTTTTTACTCATAATTCATTTCCGTTTCATATAAATTTGCGGTTCAGTCCGCAGTGAAAAGGCGGTACATAGCTTCAAGGCAAATTTGCGCGTGCCGGAAAAACTTTTCGCGGTCAACGCTTTCGTCGGCGTTGTGCATATTTACTTCGTCGTCCTTAAACGCCGGACCGAACGCCACGCCGCGTCCGCCAAGCTTGCGCGCGTATGTGCCGCCGCCTGTGGAGTAAAGCTGGGGCTTTTCACCCGTCACGGCTTCGTAAGCGCCGCTCAGCACCGCAATAAGCTTGCTGTCGTCATCAATGTATATCGGGTTAATCCTGTTCAAAACCTTAACGGAAAGTCCGCTGCGCTCGGCAACGGTGCGGAACTGCCTGAGCACATAGTCTCCGTTTACGGTAACCGGATAACGTATGTCAAGCTTAGCGCACGCCGAATTGTCCTCGATGTGAACCACGCCCAAATTCACGGTGAGCGCTCCCGAAACCGCGTCGCTCATTTTAATGCCCAGCGACCTGCCGTTTGTTTCGTTGTTTATTGCATAATCAATGAAGCTGCACAGCGAACCTATGTCCTCAACGTCGTAAGCGTGGGTAATAAGGTCAATCAGCAGCGAAGCCGCGTTTTTGCCCTTTTCGGGTTCGCAGGCGTGCGCCGCCTTGCCGCGGCTTATTATCATCAAACCGTCTATTGTGTAGTTGAATTCAAAATCACCGTCGCCGGCGTCCGCAAGGCGCATAAGCGTTTGCTCGTCGTAGCCCGACGAATCAAGCATTACGTACGCTATATCGGGCACCGCGTTAACCGCCTTTCCCGAATGAAACTGGCTGAGCACCTTTGCTTCGTTTGTGGGGGTTGATATTTCAAGCTGAAGAATTCCCTTTTCCGCGCGGCAAATGCCGTAATCGCTGTCGGGCGTAAACGCCATGTCGGGAAGCGGCTCGGCCTTGAAGTAGCCTTCCATGTCCGTCATGCCTGTTTCCTCGGCTGTGCCGTAGATAACGCGCAGGCTGTTTTTGCCCTGAACTCCGGCTTCATTTAAGGCCCGCAGGCAGTAAAGGCTGACCATTGACGCGCCCTTGTCGTCAATAATACCCCTGCCGAAAAGTCTGCCGTCGCGTTCGGTCAGCGCGAACGGATTAACGCTCCAGTTGTTGCCTGCCGGCACAACGTCCAAATGCGAAAGCACAGCGCAGTCGCTTCCGCCGCTGCCGAGCTTTATGTGACAGCTGTTGTCAGTCACCTTTTCGCCGTAAAGCCCGAAATCGTTTGCGCGCTTCAGCATAAATTCAAGAGCTTTTTCGCACTCCTCGTCCTTTGCGCCGTTAACCGACTCAAGGCTCATAAGGATGTTTAAATCCTGCAAAAGCTCATCCTTGTATTTTAAAATATTACTGCCGAATATCATACCGATTCTCCGTTTCTTTTGTATTGTTTTCTTGCCGAAACAAATCTGAAAAGCAGGATTGCGCCCATGTACAGCAAATATGCCGAAAGTGAAAACAGACTTATTGTTATGCCGGCGTCAAGTCCGGGAGTTTTGTAACGAAATACTATTTTCACTTCACTGTCAGCCGGAATTTTAACTCCGCAAAAGCCGTAATTAACCTTTTCAACATCCGCGGTCCTGCCGTTTACCTCGGCGGTAAAGCCCTCGCTGTAGGGTACGCTGAAAAACATAATGTTTTCTTCCTTGTTTTTGTTTTCGTAGAACGCCTCAAAGCCGTCTTTGGTGTAGCGGAAGGTTTTGCAGCTGTTTGCCGCAAGCGAATTGCATCGCTTTTTGTAATTATCAAAGGTCGCGGAATAGATGTAATCCTCAACGTCGCTCTTGAATCTGTTGGGATGCTCGCCGTACAAAACGCTGTAAATTTTCTCGTCATATCCCGTAATATCCGCGTATTTTTTCATTGTTTCGCGGCTTAAAACCATGGTGTTGAGAATAATTTGCGTGCGGTCGTTTTCGCTTACACGCTTAAACTCCTCCTCGGTTACAAAGGAGTCGTAAACAAATCCCATGGGAATGTAACACTCGTTTTCGTAAATATCAAAGTTGTTGCAGGTCTTAAGATACTTCCAAAACGGCATTTTTGTGTTGCCGTTTTCATACGTAAAGCAACAGTCGTCCTTGCGGTCGCCGTTGTCCTTGTTATAATCAAAGTAGTATTTGCAGCTGAAAAGTCCGCGCAGTCCGTAGTCGGAAAAATCCGGACGCGACGCCACGTCCCTTGTTACGCCCATGGCCTTGTAAAACTGCATTATGCTTGGAGAAACCGAGCTTTGAAAGCAGTTCATGCTTTGAACCTTCCAGTACATTGAGGTGTTGTCAACGCACTCGTAAAAGTCGCTTCGAACCTCCTCCAAATCATCAATCTTGATGTCGCCGCGTTTGTTAATAATATCGTTCTTAATCGGTTCGGTGGTGCTGCTTACCAATACGCCCGTGCCTATAATCATAAACGAGGCAACGTACGCGACAATAAGCGTTCCCACGGTTGAAGCAATAAAGAACCGGCGTTTGTTTCCGTAGAATTTCTTGTAAACCAGCACAAACGTAAGTATTCCCGCCATTGCGACAAGCACGTACTGCCAAAATCTGTCTGTTGTGGCGGCAACGCCCATGGCAAGCGTAGGCGAATCGTTGTCGTAACCCGTTGTTGACGGTATTATGCCAATCAAAAGCGCCGCGCCCGCGGTCAGTCCCGTAGTCCACGCTACGGCTCTGCTCCAGTTTGCTTCATAATCCTCAATTGCCCTTACCGTGGCAAGACAAATCATAAGCACCAAAATGTAGAACCAGCGCGCGTAGTAAATTGAGCTGTTCATCATTTGGAACATGCTGTTCAGCACCGGAACCAGCGCGAAAAGCATCAGCAGGGTGATTACCCTCTTAAGCCAGTCTCGCTTTTTGAGCTGCAAAAACGCTATCATACCCGTAACGCCGAACATCGGCAGCCAACCTGCCACGGAAGCCCATTTGCAGTCCGAATCGGGCGTAAACACCGGCATAGCCGGAATATCGGCGGGGAACAAAAAGCTTAAAATCGCGAGCCAGTACCTTTGAGGCTTGTCAAACACCAGAGAATCCCAGTCGCGCGGGAAGGAGTCAAGCCTGGGATTTCCCAAAATGCCCAGCACGCTCGGAAGAAGCATAAACGCCGACGCGCAAAAGCCTATGGCAACCTCCGCCGCAAGCAGCAGGAATTTTCCGAATTTAAATTTATAGGTCTTGCTGAAGGTTATGATTAGGAAGTACATCAGCACAAACAGCGCCTGACCGGTAAAGAAGTAGTAATTTGTAACGCACGCCGCAAAAACGGCGATTGCTAAAACTCCGCGTCTGTCGTCGTATATAAACGCGTCCAGCGCCGCCAGCAGCAGCGGAAACGCAATCATCGGTTCATGAAAGTGGAAGAAAAATACGTTGTAAATCGAAAAGCCCGAAAACGCGTAAAGCAGTCCGCCGAGCATGGCAAAGCCAAGCCGCCGTACATAGCGCTTTAGGAATAAATACGCCGCGCTTGCCGCGCAGGCAAATTTTAATATAAGCAGGGGGCCGATAAGATACGGCACAAATTCGTTGGGGAAAGGAAGCGTCATCCAAAAAAACGGACTTCCCAAAATATAAAAGCTGTAGCTTGAAATTGTGTCGGAGCCCAAATCGGTCAGGTGGTTCCAGCCTGTGTTTCCGTTTTGTATTTCACCGTGAATCATCTGGTAAAACGGAATTTCCTGAACGTTGAAGTCGCCGAAATAGTAGAAAATACCGCCGTTGAAGATAATAAACGGAACAAAAAGCAGAGCCGCAACGCCTAAAGCCGTTAAAAATGTCCATAATAAATAAGGACCTTGTTGTTTTTTGAGCGTCCTCGGTCGGTTGTGCATACTTTAATTCTCCAAATATTAAAGTCAAAGCTTTGACTTTTTCCGTAATTTTAGTATAATAGGTATAATCAATGGTATTATACCATATTATTACCAAAATTGCACTAAGATTTTGTAAAAAATTTAAAATTACGAAATATTCAGGAGTTTGTCATGAACTGTTCACATTTTTACGCTATGCTTTCACGCATGAAATACATCAACCGCTGGGGTCTTATGAACAATACCCGCAGCGAAAATATAAGCGAGCACAGCCAGCAGGTCGCGGTTTTGGCTCATTGCCTGGTGCTTATTCACAACAAGCGCTTCGGCGGCAGCCTTAACCCCGAACGAGCCGCGCTGCTCGCTGTTTTTCACGACGCAACCGAAATCATTACCGGCGACATGCCTACTCCGGTAAAATATCAAAATCCCGAAATCCGCGACGTCTATAAAAAAATCGAGGACGGCGCCGCCGACAGGCTCATCAGACTTTTACCCGAGGATTTCAAAGAAGATTATTCCGGGATAATCCGCCAAAACGGCAGCGGCGACGAAGCTCTGCGCCCGTTTGTAAAGGCAGCGGACAGGTTTTCGGCGCTTATAAAATGCGTTGACGAGCTGCGCATGGGCAATGATGAATTTCGCAAAGCGAAGGAAACAATTGAAGCGTCAATCCACGCCATGAAGCTGCCCGAAGCCGAGGTGTTTTTTGATGAGTTTATGCCGTCGTTCTACTTATCTCTGGACGAACAGGAATAATTATATCCAATAAAGCCGCGTATTTTCTGTCAAATTTCGTCGAACTCAAAGTTAATAATTCTAATTAAGAATTATTTTGCGGAATAATATGGTATAATTAATTGATAAGTGTATTTACCGCACATATCATATATTATATAAACAATATTTCATAATACCCCTATTACCCTTAACGGAGGAGCAATATGGCAAATAATGATACAAATACCAATCTTGTTGATATAAGCTCAAACACTCAGGTGTTTAAGCTTTACAACAAAAAGGGCAGAGCAAAGCGTATAGTTTGTCTTGTGCTTTCAATTCTTCTGCTCTTGGGCGGCGCGGGTACGATTTATTATTACTCGCTGCTTGATTCCGTAAACTATATCGCGGACGACAAAAATGATAACAAAACCGCTACCGCTCCGCAGTCGGAGCAGACAAACATAATCGCGGATTCCGAGCTGCTTCAGGACTCAAAGGTCTTAAACGTAATGCTTTTCGGCGAGGACAACAAGCACGACGACAAGTACGGCAGAACCGACACAATGATTTTGCTCAGCGTTGACAACACTCATAAAAAGCTCAAGCTTACGTCCTTCCAGCGCGATACCTACGTCTACATTCCCGGTCACGGATATGATAAAATCAACGCCTCCTACACGCTCGGCGGCGCAAAGCTTTCAATCCAGACCATAGAATCAAACTTCGGCGTTAAAATTGACCGTTACGCTATCGTAAATTTCGACAGCTTTAAAAATATCATCAATACCCTCGGCGGCATTGAAATGGAAGTTACCGCGGATGAAATTGAGTACATCAATTATCAGATGTACAAAAACGAACAGACCACGGACAGAAATAAAATCAAGGACAAGCCCGGCAAGGTGCTTCTTGACGGTCAGGAGGCTTTGTGGTACGCGCGTAACCGAGGCCTGACAAAGGGCGAGGACGGAAACGAAATCGGACTTGACGGCGACGACTGGGACAGAACCTCACGTCAGCGCAAGCTGCTTGAAACATTGGTTAACCGCTTTAAGACCGCCGACATCGGACAGATTGTTTCAATTGTAAACCAAGTCGGCCCCATGGTTACCACAAACCTCAAAAAGGACGAAATCACCGCCTTGGTTGCAAACTCGCTTACTTACCTCAACTACAAGGTAATTCAGAACTACGTTCCCAAGGAAGGTCTTTGGTATTACGACAACAACACAGACGCAGGTTCGGTTATCGCGATCGCGGACATGACCGCTCAGCGCAAGGCGTTTGCGGACTTCATCTATGAAACAGGCGTTTCGGAAGGTCAGCAGGCAACGGTCGATAAAAACCAAAACCAAACCGCAACCGCGCAAACTACAACATCAGCAGAATAAAACAACTGCCCCGTCACAACAGTGACGGGGCTTTTTGCCGTGTTTATCTGTTTTTCTTTCTTTTTTTGAAGTCGGCGTTAATCTTGTTTCTCCACCCCGAAGTCATCGGAGCGCAGCTTCTTACACTTTCCACTGCCTCGCTTACCGCCTCGTATACAACGTGGGTGCCGGCGGAATCCGCGTGGTAATTAACCGCTCTGTCCTCGCTTATGCCGTAGGTTCTCGCGGTTTCAACAGCGTCAATATTCGCGCCTATGAATATGAACTCCCAGCCGTTCTTTTCTTTTTTGTTTTCAATCATTTCCTTTATGTCGCTGCTTTTGTAACAGCGGCTGGCGTTCTCCATTCCGTCGGTTGTAATGACGAACATTGTGTTATCGGGCACGTTTTCCTTTTCGATGTACCTGTGGATACTCTCAATATGCTTGATTGCATAACCTACCGCGTCAAGCAGCGCCGTGCAGCCGCGCACGGTGTAGTCGCTGTCCGTCAGCGGCTTAACGTCATTAAGCGCAAGCCTGTCGTGCAGGGTTTGAATTTCATGGTCAAACAAAATTGTCGTCACATACGCTTTGCCGTCCTGCTTCTTTTGCTTTTCAAGCATCGAATTAAAGCCGCCTATTGTGTCGGTTTCGAGGCCGCCCATTGAGCCGCTTCGGTCAAGAATAAATACCAGCTCGGTGATTCCGTTTCTTTTTTCGTTTTTCTGTTTCATAATATTACCTCCGTAAAAATTGTTTGTTTTTATCTTACGGTTATATTATAAAACAAATGTCTGAGCGTGCGGTCGCTTCCGAAGCGACATTTTTCGAGGGTAAAAAATATGCCGGCCCGTTTAAGGACCGGCAAATAAACATCTTATTTAGCGTAATCGGCTGCGCGGCTTTCGCGGATAATATTAACCTTGATTTGTCCGGGATACTCAAGCTCTTCCTCAATCTTCTTGCAGATTTCTCTCGCAAGCGGAACCATACGCTCGTCCTTGACAACCTCGGGTTTAACCATTACCCTGACCTCGCGGCCTGCCTGAATGGCAAAGGAGCGTTCTACGCCGTTAAAGCCGGAGGCAACCTCCTCAAGCTTTTGCAGGCGCTTGATGTAATTTTCAACGTTTTCGCGTCTTGCTCCGGGTCTTGCCGCCGACAAAGCGTCAGCCGCCTGAACCAGACAAGCAACAATTGTTTTTGCTTCAACATCGCCGTGGTGCGCGTGAATAGCGTGGATAACAGCGTCGCTTTCCTTGTACTTGCGGGCAAGGTCAACGCCTATCTGAATGTGAGTGCCCTCAACCTCGTGGTCAATTGACTTGCCGATATCATGCAGAAGTCCGGCGCGTTTTGCAAGGGTTGGGTCAATGCCAAGCTCACTTGCCATCATGCCGGCAAGATAAGCAACTTCAATACTGTGGTTAAGTACGTTTTGACCGTAACTGGTGCGGTAACGCAAACGTCCCAAAAGCTTAACAAGCTCGGGATGAATGTGGTGAATTCCAAGGTCAAGCACCGCTCTTTCACCGTCGCGTTTAATTGCGGCTTCAACCTCGCGGCGAGACTTTTCAATGGTTTCCTCAATTCTCGCGGGGTGAATTCTTCCGTCCGCGATAAGCTTTTCAAGCGCAAGCCTTGCGACCTCGCGCCTTACGGGCTCAAAGCATGAAAGCGTAATTGCTTCGGGTGTGTCGTCAATAATAAGGTCAACGCCCGTAAGCGTTTCAATAGCCCTTATATTGCGTCCTTCACGGCCGATAATGCGGCCTTTCATTTCGTCATTGGGGAGAGGTACAACGGAAATTGTAGCCTCTGCGACCTGCTCTGCGGCAAGTCTTTGAATAGAAAGCGAAATAATGTTTCTCGCTTTTTCGTCTGCTTCTTCCTTAAGCTGCTCCTGATACTCCAGAATCTTTACGGATTTTTCGTGAGTCAGCTCATTTTCAAGCTGGGATAACAAATGGTTTTTAGCCTGCTCAGCGGTGTAGCCAGAAATTTTTTCAAGCATTTCAAACTGGCTTTTCTTAAGGGTTTCAACCTCCTCAAGCTTTGCGTCGGCGTCCTTCAGCTTCTTTTGAACCCTGTCCTCTTTCTTCTCAACATTGTCGAGCTTTCTGTCCAAGGACTCTTCCTTTTGCTGAATTCTGCGCTCCTGCCGCTGAACTTCCCGTCTGCGGTCCGCGATTTCCTTTTCGCTTTCATTGCGGAACTTATGGACTTCCTCTTTGCCTTCCAAAACAAGCTCTTTCTTTTTGGCTTCGCCTGTTTTGATGGCGTCCTCAACAATACGTTTGGCTTCATCCTCAGCGCTGCCGATCTCCTTTTCGGCAGTGTTTTTGCGTATTGTCATACCCATAAAAATACCAACAACTCCGCCTGCAATTAAAGCGACCGCAATAAGAATTATGGCAAGTGGCATAACCATCTCCCTGACACCTCCTTCGTTTTAATATGTTTAGTCTTAATCAAAATAGTAAACAATCAAACGCCCTAAGGTGCCGTTAAAAAGATATTCAATTTTGAGTTTAATTCGCAAATACTTTTTATATTGTCGAACGGCAACCGCAAATTTGCCATCAAATTTAATAAAAAATATCTATAAATAACGGCTCTTAAAGAGTCTGATTAAAAAGAAATCTCAAAAATGGATTTTATTTATAGGATAATATCCTATATAAAATCACATAATATTGGATTCTACTTAATTTTAATATAAAATCAAGTCATTGTCAAGACGGTTACGACATTTTTACAGAAAAATAATTGCGAAAGGGAATTATGAATGTCACCTTTGTAAGAATGACGGCTGAAACCGCATAAAAATAAAAATTTGTGTGAAAAAATTTAAAAAATTCCCGTTAAATTTTTGACAAACTCTTGAAGTATTTAAGAAAATGTAATATAATAGTTGTATCTTAATTTTAGGAGGATATATTATTATGTCAGTAAAAGTTGCAATTAACGGCTTCGGCCGTATCGGTCGTCTGGCTTTCAGACAGATGTTCGGTGCTGAGGGTTATGAAGTAGTAGCTATCAACGATCTTACAGATCCCAAGATGCTTGCTAACCTTCTTAAGTACGACACTGCTCAGAAGGGCTACTGCGGTACTATCGGCGAGAACCTTCACACTGTTGAAGCAGGCGAAAACTCAATTATCGTTGACGGCAAGGAAATTACAATTTACGCTAAGCCCAACGCTGCTGAGCTTCCCTGGGGCGAACTCGGCGTAGACGTTGTTCTTGAGTGCACAGGCTTCTACTGCTCAAAGGCTAAGAGCCAGGCTCACATTGACGCAGGCGCAAAGAAGGTTGTTATTTCCGCTCCCGCGGGCAAAGACCTTCCCACAGTTGTATTCAGCGTTAACGAGAACATCCTTACAGCTGACGACAAAATCATTTCAGCTGCTTCCTGCACAACAAACTGCCTCGCTCCCATGGCTGACACACTTAACAAGTATGCTCCCATCCAGAGCGGTATCATGAGCACAATCCACGCTTACACAGGCGACCAGATGATTCTTGACGGTCCTCACAGAAAGGGCGACCTCAGACGCGCAAGAGCAGGCGCCGCAAACATCGTTCCCAACTCAACAGGCGCCGCAAAGGCTATCGGCCTTGTTATCCCCGAGCTCGACGGCAAGCTTATCGGTTCTGCTCAGCGTGTACCTGTTCCCACAGGTTCAACAACTATCCTTACAGCTGTTGTTAAGGGCACAGACGTTACCGTTGAAGGCATCAACGCCGCTATGAAGGCTGCCGCTTCCGAAAGCTTTGGCTACAACGAGGATCCCATCGTTTCTTCCGACGTTATCGGTATGAGATTCGGTTCACTCTTTGACGCTACACAGACAATGGTTTCCAAGAT